>SDBV01005403.1_pt1 | contig 18061 bp, 15 predicted proteins | sample 2277081 | NCBI WGS metagenome assembly SDBV01 (sample SAMN10402039, study PRJNA504765) | marine sediment metagenome | isolation source: marine sediment core GS10_PC15, 223 cmbsf | place: Arctic Ocean: Southern Knipovich Ridge | collected 2010 | reverse complement strand
AATCTTAAGAGACCGCTCAGGACAGGCTCCGTGAAGAATCTTTTTATTTCATTGGTTATCAACATTATAAGATTTTTCGTTTCACTCAAAATGACAGCTAAAAGTTAGTTTTGCAAAGGACTCGTTTAATAATAATGTTTTAAAAAAATTTAGTGAAACTTTGTGTTTTTGTGCCTTTGTGGCGAAAAAATATAATAAATTAAAGCCACTGATCTGTGGCTAAAAAAAGTCTAACAAATTATTGCACCTGACATTTTTCCACTATGCTCCAAAATGCAGGTGAACTCAGTCGTTATTACTATTCAAATTCATTTGCATCTACAACTTTATACAGCTTATCCGAGCGGCGGATTATTGTATCAACAGGTATAGAAAAATTATCACCTTTTTTTGCTTCATCAACATTCTTTAAATCCACCCTGATTTCTTTAACTGTTATTTCAACAACACCTGTTGTAGGTCCTGTTATTAATATTTTGTCGCCAGGTTTTAAATTACCGGCTTCCATCAGAAATTCAGCAACTTTAATTTTTGAAAAATAGTTTCTTGCTTTTGCAATATATATTTTTCTTGTGGTTGCTTCTGAACCATACACCCTACTCCACTCACCAAGTTTTTTTCCAAGATAATAACCATCCCAGAAACCACGATTAAAGACCGTTGATAGTTTTTCCTTCCAACGCTCAATCTTTTCTTTAGTATAAGTTCCTTCAAAATATGAATCAATTGCTTCTCTATAACATTGGGATACTTTTTTTACATATTCAGGTGGTCTTGCACGTCCTTCTATTTTAAGAATTTTCGCTCCGGATTCAATAATTTTATTAATAAAGCCAATTGTGCATAAATCCTTTGGAGACATAATGTATTCATTGTCAATCTCAAGCTCATTTCCGGTTTCTTTTTCAGTAACAATATAGGCTTTACGACAGGTTTGCAAACATTCACCACGGTTTGCAGAAAAATTCTGTTCGTGTAAGCTCAAATAACATTTTCCTGATACTGACATACATAAAGCACCGTGAATAAAAAGTTCAATTCTTACTAATTCCCCTGAAGGCCCTGTAATTTGTTCTTTTTTAATTGTGCGCGTAATCGCTGCAACTTGCTTTAAGCTTAATTCACGAGCTAACACAACTACATCTGCAAAACGAGCATAAAACTTCACGGCTTCAATATTACTAACATTACACTGGGTTGATATATGAAGTTCAACTCCTATTGAGCTTGCATAGTTAATCACAGAGCTATCAGAAGCAATAATGGCAGAAACGCCACTTTCTTTGGCTGTATGAACAATCTCTTTCATTCTGTTAAGCTCATCATCATAAATAATGGTGTTTACTGTTAAATACGATTTTATATTATGTTCTTTACAAATACCTGCAATCTTTTTTAAATCTTCTATTGAAAAATTATTGGAAGATTTTGCACGCATATTTAATTGCTCAACACCAAAATACACCGAATCTGCCCCACCCTGTATAGCTGCCATTAATGATTCATAAGAGCCAACAGGGGCTGTTAATTCTATATCTTTTTGTGTTGTTTTCATATTACCTTAAATTAGCAAGTTTCAATAAGAATATCTCGCAAAGACGCAAAGAACGCAAAGAATTAATATTATAATTTTCACTAATAAATATGAAATAAAACTTAGCAATTGTATTATATTAAATGATTATAAAAAAGAATTACTAAATTTAGGTATTATCATAAAATTTCATGCGAAACAAAATTATAAAAGTAAAATACTATTGGTTTACAGGCAACCATTTTTTGTAAAATTTATTCTTATAATTATTTTTGAAAATTATTGAAGAATAATATGTATATTTGACTTTGATTTTTTAACTAATTATTTAATTTTTTTATGAATTATTTACTTACATTGAACGACAATAAAAAAAGATTCTTCTTTCTTCAATTAATGAAGCAATTAGATTTTATTGAAGATATTAAAGAAGTAAAATTATCAGCAAATCAACTGAAGTTTATAAATGACTTTGAGGAGTCAATTAAATATATGAAACTTGCTGAACAGGGTAAAAGGAATTTTAAAACAGCTCAACAATTATTAAATGAATTATAGTATTATTGCATTACCGCCTTTTGAAAAAGAACTTAAGCGGCTTTCAAAAAAGTTTCCCTCTTTAAGAAGTGATTTTGCTACTTTTATTGAAGAATTAACTAAAAATCCAATACAAGGTGACAAAGAAAATATCTCAGAAAACGAACTTGACAGATTATTGAAAATAATGACTGAAACAATATAAAATTACGACCAGAAAATATAACAATTTCTGTTTTTGAGCATATTTTTTTTAAAATTTATGTCTCAATATGAAAATTCTTTTTGATTTGTTTTAATTATAAATATTTATTATTTTTGAAAAAAAAGAAATATAAAGTGGAACAAAAACTTCCTTTTATACACATATTTTTAGGGGTATAAACGGAGTAAATTACTAAATTTGTTCCTACTATTTCAGAGTTATAAGCAAGCGAATAAATTAATATAGAAATTAAAATGACAAAATCACTTTATATATTATTGCTCATTTTGGTTTCAATTAAGTCTTTCCCCCAAAAAGAAATTAATATAATTGGAAAGTGGAAAATTAACTATGCTGATTTACATTGTATCTATACTCATCCAACAAAAGGATGGGTTAAAACAATATGTGAAAATAAAGGATATTTTTTATTCTTATCGGATTATTCAGGAGAAATAGATAATCAGATTAATATTACTTGTGATGCTTTTCATTTTTCCTGGAATTTTGAAAAGGACATAATAGCATTTAAATTTAAAAATGGGTTTACATCTATATCAAGGGTTGAATTAATTGGAGAAAATATTCTCAGATTTAAGTTTAGGTACTGTAAACCTCATTATGCTGATAGGGTAATGCATTATATTGTTGAAATAGAAAAAGATGAATAACGCCAACTTATAACACGGCATCATAAAACATGGCAAGATTTAGAGGAAATTGGTTAAATTTGAGATGTAAATAAAAGAATGAAGTCGGCTGAAAGGTACGGAGCGTCTATGTTTGCCACGTTTCATATGCCGAGACCGTTAGCTATTGAAAAATTTATCTGCTAACTGAATAATCTGTTCTTCATTAATGTTATTCATACATTTAAAATGTTTTTTCGGGCATTTTGTAAAGGTTCAAACAGAAAAAGATATTAAAGTTGAAAAACTAATAATACAGTGACGGACGATGATAACGACAGCTAACATTGTGAAAGAATAATTAATATCATTTTTTACAATTCTGATAATTTATTAAATTTGAGGTTACAAATTGTGACCTCATTTTTATTTTGGTATCGCATTTTGCGATATCAAGTTTTAAAATAATAAAATATAAATGGAAAATAGAAGAAGAATTGGTTATAAAAACTATGATGAAAAAACGGAATGAAAACGCCCAGCTTATAACAGCAAGCAAAAAACATAGGGCGGAGATGGTGCTATTAATCAAATAAAGTGCTGAATATGAGACGGAAATGCAAATAAATAAAGCACGGTGGATAGACCGCCCAATGATTTTTTACTTGAAGAACGTTAGCTATTGAAAATTTTCTGCTAACTGAATAATCTGTTCTTCATCAATGTCGTTCATACATTTAAAATGGATTTTCGGGCATTTTGTAAATCCTAATTTTGTACAGGGACGGCAACTTAATTTCTCTACCTGAATAATTACCGAATCTTTATCAGCTAAGTATGGATACATTCCAAACGCAGGAACAGTATTTCCCCAGATTGAAATAATCTTTTTCTTAAATGCTGCTGCAATATGCATTAATCCAGTATCATAAGTAATCACCAATTTTGATTGACGAATAAGAGAAGCAGATTGATTGATATTATATTTTCCACAAGCATTATATGCTTTGCTGCCAACAGCTTTTTTTATTTCATTACCCTGTTTTTCATCTTCCTCACCACCTAAAAGAATGAGCGGGAAATTAATCTTTTTACAAACTGAAATAACCTTATCTGTTGGTAATCGCTTGGTAAAATGCCGCGACCCAATTACATAAGCGATATATCCATTTTTAAATTCATCCGGCAATAATAATAAATCCACCTCATCTTTTTGTGGAATAAAATAGTCAAGTCCTTTATTATCATTTTGAACATCAAAAAGTTTTAAAGTATCAAAATATCTATCAACAATATGAACCGAAGGGAGGCGATTAATTTTAAAATTAACCAGTAACCACTTTTCAAAATTCAGCTTCTTGAACGAAAAAGCAGCTAATTTAAGATGTGACTTAACAACCCAGCTTCTAATATTTTTATGTAAATCAATTATGTAATCAAAATTTTCTTTTTTTAACTCTTTTATAACATCTGAAAGTTTATTATCAAAAATATGAACTTTGTCTATATAGGGATTGGAATTTATAATATCAGCAAATTGTTTTTTTATAAGATAATGAATTTCAACATCATCCCCAAAACAATTGGATTGCTTAATACAACGTAGTATTGGTGTTGTAAGAACAATATCACCAATTGAGCTAAAACGGATTATGAGGAATTTAATCAAAATAATTATATTGTTAATTATTAGTTTGTGAAGTTAATTCTTAAATGGTTATTAAAAATATTTTATTCATTAGGAATATTATTCTTAAATGGTTAAATTGTTATTTTATTGTTGATTATTAATTTGTTAAATTAATTCTTTAATGGTTAAATTGTTATATGGTTATATGGTTATATGGTTTTGCTATGTTTTTTTTCTTTGCGTTCTTTGCATCTTTGCGAGATAAATTTTGCGAGAAATACATTCTCATGAGAACAATCTAAAATCGTAAATAATATTAATCCGCCTGGCGGATAGACAGACTCTACATTTATTCAAAAACAAGTTTTAAATAAAAACCCCTTTCTGCGGGAAATAAATTTTACCAAGTATTATACAAGTCGGCAGTCCTCAGTCCACAACAACCAGCAGTATGCAATTTTTGCCGACTGCCGACTTCCAATTGCCAACTGCCAATTGCCAACTGCCGACTTGTTTATTAATTCAAACAAAATTATCGTTAACATGTTGGCAATAATGAAATCGTAAGAGCCTAATTTGGCACATATTGAACTTCTTCAATATCGTTGATTATCCAGAATTCTTTATTTGCAAGACGCAAAATTGTATGAGTTTCAATGATTTGTTCACCTGCTCTCTCATAAATAAAATTTATCCCAGTATCACCTGTAAACTCCCAGGTTCCCTCTGTAGTTTTTACTTCACCTAAATAAACGGTCTTTGAAAAATATTTACCACTTTTTTCAATAGATAAAGTCCATCCTTCATAGCCCGAGGTTCGTTTTGTTCCATCCGATAAATCGGTAACCGATTCAATTTTCCAGACTTTTGAAATCCTTGCTTTTTTTGAACGTAAGCTATATTTTGGACCATCTTCAAACTTTGAACAACTGCTGATAGTTAATAATAAGAACAATAGTATTAAGCTGAATTTTTTTAGGTTGTAAAAATTCATAATTAATTTTTCAGTCTTTGAAACGCTTAAGAAACAACAATAAATTCAGCCAGTATTCTTTACTGGTATCACAATTATCCCACAATGATTTAGCACCATGCTTTCCCTGTCCGTTTTGTGGTTTGAAAAGTATTTTAGAACTGGAAGAAACATTTATAAGCAACTCTTCTATATAATGAAATTCTCTTTGTGATGAAGCAATAAATACTGGTTTCTTTAAACCACTAATTTCATCTTTAACCGAAAGGGGCTTTAGAAATTCTCCCGGACTAAAAGCAATAACAGCTTTTACTTTTGGATTATCTTTAGCAACCTTCAAACATAAAGATGCAGAATATGAGCTGCCAAATAACAGAACTTCTTTTTGATTTCTATCATAAGCATAATTTATTGCAGCCAGAATATCTTTTTCTGCATCTAAATAACTGTCAGGATATCCTAACTTTTTAGCTAATGCTGCTGTTTCATTTTTAATATAATTTACTTCACTTCCTGAACGGAGATCAACAGCAAGGCAATTAAAACCTATTTTAACTATTTTTTTTGCTGATTCTTTGTATTCACCTCTGCTATATCCGGCTTGATGAAAAAGAAGCACATAAGAATAATCTTCGTTTTCCTCATAAAGCGAAGCAGTAATAGTTAAACTATCAGATGACATAAAAGTAACCTTTTCCTGTGCTTTTACTATTGTAATAAAAGCAATGAATAAAATAAAAATTAGTTTTTTCATGGTTATATTTTTATAACGTTGTAAATAAATTCGTAACATTAAACTGTTGATATTTATTAAAAGTTTTTAATTTATTTGTAACATTAAACTGTTGAAATTCTTTAATAGTTGTTAATATATTTGTAACATTAAACTATTAATATTTGTTGATATACATTAGCGTTGTCTGTTAAAAAAATATCCAATGAACAAATTATACTAAAGCGTTGTCTGATAAAAAATATCCAAAGAACAGACTATGCTAAAGTGTTGTCTGTTAAAAAAATATCTATTGAATATCCAATGAACAGACTATGCTAAAATGTTGTCTTTTAAAAAAAATATCTATGAATATCAATTGACAGACTATGCTAAAGCGGTTGTCTGTTAAAAAAATATCCAGCAATCGGCATCCATTAACCAGCAACAAGTAACCAGCTAATTTATTTCTACTAATACAATGATATTATTATCTTCAACTTCAACTACACCATCTAAAATTTCGTAAGATGCTTCTTTATTATTTGAATCTATAACTTTTATTTTTCCTTTTTCAAGAGTTGAAATAATTGGGGCGTGATTTTTTAAAATTGCAAACGAACCTTTAGTTCCGGGCAACTGGATTAAATTTATTTCCCCGGTATATATTTTTTTATCTGGTGTTACTATTTCTAAATACATTTTTATTTAGTTAAATATTTATCAGAACATAGTCATATCTCTTTATTTCGTTTCATCCAGCAATTTTTCTCCTTTTTCAATAGCTTCTTCAATAGTTCCTACGAGGTGAAATGCTGCTTCGGGATATTTATCAACTTCACCATTTAGTATCATATTAAATCCTTTGATTGCATCTTCAATTGATACCATTACACCTTTTAAGCCGGTAAAAGCTTCGGCAACGTGAAAAGGTTGAGACAGGAAACGCTGGACTCTTCTTGCACGGTGAACAATTAATTTGTCTTCTTCGGATAATTCGTCCAGTCCGAGAATTGCAATAATATCCTGAAGCTCTTTATATCGCTGAAGTATTTCTTTAACTTTTTGTGCAGTATCATAGTGTTCTTTTCCAACAATTTCAGGTGTTAGGATTCTTGAAGTAGAATCAAGCGGGTCGACCGCGGGATAAATACCAAGTTCTGCAATTTTACGGTCAAGCACCGTTGTTGCATCAAGATGAGAAAAAGTAGTAGCAGGTGCAGGGTCGGTTAAATCGTCGGCTGGCACATATACAGCTTGCACAGACGTAATAGAACCACGTTTTGTTGAAGTAATACGTTCCTGCAAAAATCCCATCTCAGTAGCAAGAGTTGGCTGATAACCAACAGCAGAAGGCATACGTCCTAATAAAGCTGATACTTCGGAGCCTGCTTGTGTAAACCGGAAAATATTATCCATAAAGAAAAGAATATCCTTGCCTCCACTCTTCTCATCTCCTTCCCGGAAATATTCAGCAATTGTTAATCCTGAAAGTGCTACTCTTGCTCTGGCACCGGGCGGTTCGTTCATCTGACCAAAAACCATAGTTACCTGAGATTTTTCCAGCTCTTTTTTATCAACCTTAGATAAATCCCAGCCGCCTTGCTCCATACTTTTCATAAATTCATCACCATACCTGATAACTTCTGATTCTATCATTTCACGCAAAAGGTCATTACCTTCTCTGGTTCTTTCTCCTACTCCTGCAAATACCGACATACCCGAATATTGTTTTGCAATATTATTTATCAACTCCATAATTATGACGGTTTTTCCAACGCCAGCACCGCCAAACAGTCCTATTTTTCCTCCTTTTGAGTATGGCTCAAGCAGGTCAACTACTTTAATCCCTGTAAATAAAATTTCTGTTTCGGTTGATAGTTCATCAAAGGCAGGTGGGGGATTATGAATTGGATATCCTCCCTCCTTTGATATTTCACCCATTCCATCAATCGCATCACCAATAACATTTAACAATCGTCCTCTTATTTCTTTGCCAACAGGCATTGTTATCTGCGAGCCAGTAGCAATAACTTCCATTCCTCTGCAAAGACCATCAGTAGAATCCATAGCAATTGTTCTAACAGTATGCTCACCTATATGCTGCTCACATTCAACGACTATAATTTGCCCATCGTCTCTTTTTATTTCCAGTGCATCTAATATGTTTGGAAGTTCACTTTGTTTCCCTTCAAAGATAACATCAATAACAGGACCGATTATCTGAACGATTTTTCCAATGTTTTTTTTCATATAATTAATATTTTTTTACAAAAATAATAAATCTTATATTTGCAACAAATTAAGAAATCAATTTTTTAAACTATTTTAAAATTATTTTGATATGAATATTTATGTTGGAAATTTAAGTTATGACTTGCAAGAAGATGAATTAAAACAAATCTTCAGTAAATATGGCGAGGTTACTTCTGTAAAGCTTATTACAGACAAGTTTACAGGTAGAGGAAAAGGATTTGGATTTGTAGAAATGACTGATGAAAAAGGTGCAACAACCGCAATTAATGAACTGGACGGTACTGAAGTAAAAGGCAGAGATATTAAGGTAAATAAAGCAAGACCGCCGAGAGAATAATGAGGCTACACTCCTGTCAGGTGAAAACACCTGACAGGTGCAGGAATAATGATTATATGGTTTGATGTTTGTTCTTTGTACTTTGTACTTTGTACTTTGTACTTTGTACTTTGTACTTTGTGCTTTGTGCTTTGTGCTTGCTGGGTGCTGGGTACTGGGTACTGGGTGTTGAGCTGTAATCCAGAACCCAGAGCCAAGAACCAAGTACCCAGAACCATTTAACCATTTGTAAATTAAACAACTCTAAACATTATTTTAAACATCGTTAACATGTTATTAATAATGATTTTTTAAGAGCATATCTTTATTTTACTCTTAACATTATTTTTTTTGCAAAACTTTTTAAATACTCTTTTCTTTTATCATCAACACTTACTTTTTCAAGATAATTTAGTGCAATATTGAAATATTCATTCATCATCTTCTCAGCTAATTCTTTAATACGAAGTTTATTATAAATATTTGTAACAGCAATAATTTTTTCTTTATTATTAAATTGTTTTCTACTAATATAATTATTTAGTTCAGTAAGAATTTTTCCTTTTGCCAATTCAAGAGCTTTTACAAGCAAAAACGTCTTTTTATTTGAAACAATATCACTACCGATTTTCTTTCCAAAGATTTCAACATCACCATAAACATCAAGAATATCGTCCTGAAGCTGAAAAGCTATTCCAATATTTCTGCCAAATTCATACAAAAGTCGGGAATTATTATTAGAAGCACCTCCTGTTAAAGCACCGATTTTTACACTTGCCGCTATTAAAGCCGAAGTTTTTAGCTCAATCATTTTTAAATAATCTTCAATCCTGATAGTATTGCAGTAACAGGTATTTTCAAAAGTCCTCCCCTTTGGGGAGGATTTAGGAGGGGCTGCATTTTCAAAATTCATATCATACTGCTGTCCTTCACAAACCTGCATAGCTGCTTTATTAAATATTTGAAGAATATCTTTTAATAAACCGGGTTCACATTCGGAAATATATTTGTATGCTTTAATTGACATTGCATCGCCCGATAATAATGCAATATTGATATTCCACTTTGAATGAACAGTTTGCCTATTTCTTCTTAAAGAAGCATTATCCATAATATCATCGTGAACAAGTGTAAAATTGTGGAAAATTTCAATTCCTAAAGCAGGCTTGATGGCTTTTTCAATATCATCAGAAAATAAGTTACAAGCCATTAGCATAAGCACAGGGCGAAGACGTTTCCCACCAACTGATAAAACGTATTTTACAGGTTCGTATAGTTCTTTAGGCTCCTCAATATACAGGAAATGAGCATTAATTTCTTTATTTATAATTTTCTGAAGTGAATTAGGGGTAAACATTAAATTTACGATTTATCCCGTTGGATAAGTATCCTACGGGATTTACGATTCAAATAAATTATTATCATTTTATTTTTTTCCAAAATAAACTCCTTTGCGTTCTTTGCGTCTTTGCCCAGCACATAAATTATGTGCTGGGCTTTGCGAGATATTTATTTAAATTTATTATTTATGAATTCTGAAGCTCAAATAGCCCTTGCTTAATTATTTTTTTAATTCCCTCTTCAAGAGTTATTGGTTCGTGGTCAAGTAATTTTTTCATTTTTGAAATATCAGGTTTTCTTCTTTTCATATCACCTTCTTTTAAAGCAGGCAGATGTATTATTTTTGATTTTGACCCTGTAATTTTAATGATAATCTTTGCTAATTCTAATATTGTAAATTCTATATCTGCGCCAATATTAACAACATCGTTTATAATTTTATTTTCATAAAAGGTATTTAAACATGCCTGAATATTATCATCAATATAGCAGAAAGTTCTTTTTTGCAAACCGTCGCCAAATACAGTAATATCTTCATTTTTCAAGGCATTAATTAAAAATTTACTTATTACAAAGTCTTTACTTTGCTTTGGTCCATAAGTATTAAAAATTCTGAAGATTGTATATTCAATACCAAATTCTTTATTGTAAGAGTGTATAAAAGCCTCACCAACATTTTTTACAATTGCATAAGGCAGTCGGGAGTTTAAAGGAGTAGTATATTCATTCTGGGGAAATTCAACAGGTTCGCCATAAATTTCAGATGAAGATGAATAAAAAATTCTTTTTACCCCTGTATTTTTTGATAAGTCAAGAATATTTTTTATACCATCAATATCTTTAAGAACATTTATAGGATTTGCTAATGTTCGCTGAACACCTACAACAGCAGCATAATGAAAAACATAATCAAACTTAAAAGCTGACATTACTTCTGCAATACTTCTGTAATTATTTACATCGCAATTGATATACTTTGAGTTATCGGGAGAAAGTTTCGGTAATTTCTTATAATTGCCCGTAGATAGATTATCTACAATTACCACAAAGCTATTTTCATCACTAATCAGTTTTTCTGCTAATGCACTGGCAATAAAACCTGCCCCACCGGTAACCAAAATTTTCTTCATTTTATTTTTTTTTGATTTTCAAATCGTCCAGTTCAATATCTTCTTCTTCGTCAAATATCTGCAGTAAAGGTTCTTTAAACGATTTTGTAGTAATGGTTTTTTCTAAACTCAATAATAATGAAGGCAGTAATAAAAGATTTGCCAGCATTGCAATAAGTAATGTTATTGATACCAGAGTACCTAAAGCAACAGTTCCGCCAAAATCAGAAGCGATAAAAATTCCAAATCCAATGAATAAAACAATAGAAGTATATATCATACTAACTCCGGCTTCTTTAAGAGCAGAATTGACAGATGAACTAATATTCCAATTTGTTGATTTTAGCCCCTGCCGGTATTTTGCTAAAAAATGAATTGTATTATCAACAGAAATTCCAAAAGCAATACTAAAAACCAAAATAGTAGAAGGTTTAATTGGAATGCTGAAAAATCCCATTAAAGCAGCAGTTAAAAGTAAAGGTATGAGGTTTGGAATTAACGAAACAAGGAGCATACGCCTTGATGCGAACATCACTGCCATAAAGAAAGCTATTAAAATTACTGCTAACGACAAACTAATAAACAAATTCTTAATTAAATATTTAGTTCCTTTGAAAAAAATAACACTAAAACCTGTTAAGGTTACATTATATTTATCAGAAGAAAATATTGAATCTATATCTTTTCTAATTTTATTATAAAGTTCTTTCATTCTTTTTGTTCCAACATCAGCTATTTGAACACTTACACGAGTAACTTGCCCGGTGCTGTCAATAAACGAACGAAGTAAATCATATTTATTTTTTTCTTCTAAAGAATAAGCCATAATAAAGTTCTTATCCATATCATTCGGAAGATTATAGCACTTCTCATTACCATTATAGTATGCCTGCCTTGAAAATTTAACAGCTTCAGTTAAAGAAACAGGACGTGATAATTCAGTGAACATTTTTAATGAATCCTGTAATCTGTCAATTTTTTTTAGAGTAGGAAGTTTTAATGCTCCTTTTTTCTTTTTAGTGTCAATAGTTATTTCCAAAGGCATCACACCTATAAAATGTTTTTCAAAAAATTTTAAATCAACATATATTGGGTCTTTATGAGGGATATCATCAACAATATATCCTGTGCTTTTCATTAAAGTAATTCCGACAAAACCTAACAGAACAATTATTATTGAAACAATATACACTATCTTTCTGCGATTAGTGGTAATGTATATCAGCTTATCAATTATCCTGCGAATAAGTATATTTTCAAGATGTCGCGTGTGCCGTTTTGATGGTGGAGGTAAAAAGCTGATGAAAATAGGAATCAGAAGTAAAGATAATATAAAAACTCCCATTATATTTATTGAAGCAATAATACCAAATTCTACTAAAACTGCACTTGAGGTAATGATAAAAGTTGCAAAGCCCATAGCAGTTGTCAGATTGGTTAAAAAAGTTGCATTCCCGATTTTTTGTATTACTCTCTGTAAAGCTTTTGTCTTATTTCTATGATTCCTGTATTCAAAATGATATTTATTAATTAAAAATATGCAATTGGCAATACCAATTACAATAAGCAAACAAGGTATTAAGCCTGTTAACATAGTGATTTTATAATCAAACAATGCCATTGAACCAAAGGTCCATACAACTGCTATTGCTACCACTAATGATGAAAAAAAAATAACTCTTATTGACCGGAAAAATAAATATAAAATTATAATCGTTAGAAGCATTGCTAAAATAATAAACATAACCATTTCTGCTTTTATCTTTTCAGTAGTAACGGTTCGTATATATGGTAAGCCTGAAAGATGAATTTTTAATTGATATTTATTTGCAAAGAGGTTTGCCTTATCTTTAATATTTTTAACTAAATCAACTCGCTCTCTGGTGTTTAACTTTTCTTTTGATAAAGTAATCGCCATTAAAAAAGTATGACTTGAATCATTGTAAAGAATATTTTTATAAAAGGGAAGAGATTGTATAATTTCAGAAAGACTGTCTAATTCTGCCTGTGTCTTTGGTTTAGATATAAAAACAGGTTTAATTTCAAATTTCTTCTGCTCTTTATTTTTATATAAATTAGATATGTGCGCAACCGATACTATATTCTTAATACCATCTATTTGTTTTATGCTATTCCCTAAATCATACCAATCATTAAATTTATTTATTTCATAAAAATTACTATCCTCAATACCAATAGCCATTATGTTACCATCTTCACCAAAAAGTGCTTTGAAATCCTGGTATTGAACGTAAGTAGTATCAGATTCAGGAAGTAACCGGGAAAATTCATAAGTAAACTGGACAAAACTTGCTTTATAAGCCATAAAAGCAGTGATTATGCCCAATGCAACTAACAACAGAATTCTATTTCGTAAAATTATTCTGACTATAACTGTCCACATAAATTGATAAATATTTCAAGTAGATGGCAAAATTAATATAATATTACTTTTAACCTGAATTATTTTTTGAATAATGCAGGTTAAGTTAATTTTATGTTGTAAAACATAAAAATATAATACAAAAACATAATTTCAATTATTTATTATTACATCATATTTAGAGTTTGTTCATAAATTATAGAGATCTTTGCAAAACCTGTAAAATGTCATTCTGAACGGAGTGAAGAATCTTTTTTTTTATGTCACTGGTTATCAACATTATAAGATTTTTCGTTTCACTCAAAATGACAGCTAAAAGTTAGTTTTGCAAAGGTTTCTTATAGCATTTTAAGTTAAATTTACAATTTACGAATTTACTCAAACATTAAAAAAGAATGGATTTCAGTATTTACGATATATTAAAATTAATTGGTTCATTAGGGCTTTTCCTTTTCGGAATGAAGTTAATGAGTGAAGCTTTGCAAAAAGTGGCAGGCGACAGAATGCGAAATATTTTAGCTAAAATGACTTCAAACCGTATTAAAGGTGTTTTTACCGGGTTTTTAGTTACCTCTGCTATACAATCTTCATCAGCAACAACAGTAATGATTGTTAGTTTTGTAAATGCCGGTTTATTATCGCTCATAGGGGCTGTAGGTGTAATAATGGGTGCAAATATAGGCACAACAGTAACTGCCTGGATTATTTCATTACTTGGATTTAAAATAAGCATAAGTGCATTCTCTTTACCTTTAGTAGGAATAAGTCTGCCATTGCTTTTCTCAAATAACAGGAATAGAAAATCCTGGGGCGAGCTTATAATAGGTTTTGCAATTCTTTTTATGGGTTTGCAATTTTTAAAAGAATCTATCCCGGATATTAAAAGTAATCCTGAAATATTTAATTTTTTAGCAAACTACACCCATTTAGGCTTCTTATCAATTTTATTGTTTTTAGGAATAGGATCATTATTAACTGTTATTATTCAATCATCAAGTGCAACTATTGCACTAACTCTTGTTATGTGCAATAGCGGGTGGATTTCGTTTGATATGGCTGCAGCAATGATTCTTGGCGAAAACATCGGCACTACAATTACAGCTAACCTGGCAGCTTTAGTTGCTAACCCTTCAGGTAAAAGAGCAGCAAGAGCTCATTTTATTTTTAATATTCTTGGAGTTATCTGGATGTTGCTTTTATTCAAATTTTTCTTAAAAGGCATTGATTGGATTATGATTAATTCTAGTGGTAATTCGCCTTTTGAAGACATTACTGCAATACCTATTGCATTATCAATCTTCCATACCTCTTTTAATATCTTAAATACAGCCTTATTAATAGGATTTGCTCCATTAATTATAAAAATAGTTAAAAAAATGGTTCCAATAAGAGATGAAGATGAGGAAGAATTCAGATTAATGCATATTGACACAGGGTTATTATCAACATCAGAATTATCAATCCTTCAGGCAAAAAAAGAAATAGCTGTTTATGCTAAGCGTATAGTAAAAATGTTCGGTTGTGTTCACGAATTATTTAAAGAAACTAATGATAGTAAATTCAATAAACTTTTTAGCAAAATTGATAAGTATGAAGATATTAGCGACAGAATGGAAATTGAAATTGCCACTTATTTAACAAAAGTTTCTGAAGATGAGTTAAGTAAGTTAGGTTCTAAAAGAATAAATTCTATGCTTAAGCTTATAAGCGATATTGAAAGTATTGCTGATTCGTGTTTTAATATAGCTATTACTATTGAAAGAAAAAAACAAAAAAAAGCATTGTTTCCACAATACATACAGGATAATGTGAATAAAATGTTTGAACTGGTTGAACAATCGCTTGATAAAATGTATTATAACCTGGATAATGATTATAGTAATATTTCTATTACAAAAGCTAATGAAATTGAAAATAAAATTAATAAATACAGGGATAAGCTAAAAAAAGAACATCTAAGTAATATTGAAAGTGGAAAATATAATTACCAGGCAGGTATAATATACAATGACATATTCTGTGAAAGCGAAAAATTAGCCGATTTTGTGATTAATGTTTCAGAAGCAGTTGAAGAAGCAAATGAATAAATACGTAACTCAAGAAATCTTAACTAAATTTGTCAAAAAAAATAACTTTTGTGCATAAAATCAACAAGTCGGCAGTTGGCAGTCAGCAGTCGGCAAAAAAATAAATACCTAAAATTAGCAAATCTTAGAAACGTATGCGTGTCACGGTTTAAAACCGTGGCACGCTTATTAGCCACTGATTAACACGGATAAAATTAATTTAAATTTTTTGTAACCGTTCACAAGGTTAATAAAAGACATAAAAAGTCATTTGTTAATTGTGCTTTTCTTAAGTCTTCAATGCTTCAGCACCACCTACAATTTCAAGTATTTCTTTTGTAATTGCAGACTGTCGTGCTTTATTATAGTTTAAGCGTAAATCTCTAATAAGCTCTGTTGCATTATCGGTTGCTATGTGCATAGCAGTCATTCTTGCACCATGTTCCGAGGCATGAGAATCAAGCAAAGCTTTATAAAATTGAATTTTTATTGATTTGGGAATTAATTCTTTTACAATCTGTTCTTTTGTTGGTTCATAAATATAATCGTAATCAACAGTTTGAGCGTTTTCAAGATTTACAGGTAAAAACTGTTCATCAATTAAAATTTGCACAGCAGCATTCTTAAATTGATTATAAACTAAATCAATTCTATCAAACTCACCATCTAAAAAATTTTGCATTATTGACTGTGCTATTAGAGAAATATTCTCATAATCCAAATTATCATACACTTGATTGTAATCATTTATAACATTATATTTTCTGCTTTTTAAAATATCATAAGCTTTTTTCCCAATAGCAATAAAGCTCACCTGACCATTATTAAACTGTTCAGCATATTTTTCATTTGCAAGGAAAATAGCTTTTTTAATAACATTAGAATTAAAAGCACCGCACAAACCTCTGTTTGAAGTAAAAACTATTATAAGCACATTATTAACTTCCTTTTGCTGTGTATAGATAATATTGTCGGTAGAGACACTCGGCGTGTCTCTACAAGTGTTATTCATTATTTCCTGAAGTTTATTGGCATAGGGACGTATTGAAATAATGGCATCCTGAGCTCTTTTTAGTCTGGCAGCAGCTACCATTTTCATTGCATTGGTAATCTGCCGGGTTGAGATTATTGATGATATTCTTGTACGAATGTATTTTAAACTAGCCATTGTTCAATTAAAATAGTTGTAACTATTCAGGTATAAGGGTATAGGGTATAATGATATAGGGGGGGTACACACTCAACCCTTATTTCATTATACCCTATACCCTATACCTTATTTCCATATACCTGAATAGTTACAAATAGTTTAGTATTAATCTCTTTTTACATATTTTGCAGCAATTTCCAGCGCTACTTTTTCCAGAGTATTCGTTATTTGGTCAGTAATCTTTCCTTCCTTGAGGTCATTTAGAAGAGCTTTATGTTTTACTTCAAGCAATTCAAGATATTCAATTTCAAAATCATGAACTTGAGCAACAGGCACATCAGTAAGCAATCCTTTTGTACCACAGTAAATAATTGCAATTTGTTTTTCCACAGTAACAGGGGAGTATTGTCCTTGCTTGAGAATTTCTACATTTTTTGCACCTTTATTCAGAACCGCCATTGTTGCAGCATCAAGTTCAGAGCCGAATTTGGAAAATGCTTCTAATTCACGGTATTGAGCCTGGTCTATCTTTAATGTGCCGGCAACTTTTTTCATTGACTTAATTTGTGCATTACCACCAACACGCGATACAGAAATACCTACATTAATAGCAGGGCGAATTCCTGCATTAAATAATCCTGATTCAAGGAAGATTTGACCATCAGTAATTGAAATTACATTTGTAGGAATATATGCTGAAACGTCTCCTTCCTGTGTTTCAATAATTGGTAAAGCTGTTAATGAGCCTCCTCCTTTAACAAGATGTTTAATTGATGGGGGGATATCATTCATATTAACAGCAACTTCATCAGATTCAATAATCTTAGCAGCTCTTTCTAATAATCTTGAATGCAGATAAAAAACATCACCTGGATATGCTTCACGTCCGGGTGGTCTGCGAAGCAATAAAGAAACTTCACGATAGGATGCTGCCTGTTTAGATAAATCATCATAAATAACTAATGCGTGGCGACCTGTATCTCTATAGAACTCTCCGATAGCTGCACCGGCATAAGGGGCATAAAATTGTAAAGCAGCAGGGTATGAAGCAGTTGCAGAAACTATAACAGTATAATCTATTGCCCCGTATTTTTCAAGAGTTTTAGCAATTCTTGCAATATTTGAACCCTTTTGCCCAATACCAACATAAATACAATAAACCGGCTCACCTTTTTCGTAATATTCTCTTTGATTAATAATAGTATCAATAGCAATCGCAG
>SDBV01005402.1_pt1 | contig 18062 bp, 12 predicted proteins | sample 2277081 | NCBI WGS metagenome assembly SDBV01 (sample SAMN10402039, study PRJNA504765) | marine sediment metagenome | isolation source: marine sediment core GS10_PC15, 223 cmbsf | place: Arctic Ocean: Southern Knipovich Ridge | collected 2010 | reverse complement strand
ACCGTGTTCCCTCATGAGTATGATGAGCGAGTCCCTTATGCCCAGCGCCTGCGAGGTTGATATTACCGGCCTGCTCGGCATGTACATACTGCAGTTGGCATCCGGCAAGCCAAGTGCGCTGTTAGACTGGAACAACAACTACGGCGGCGACGAGGACAAGTGCGTTCTGTTCCACTGCTCGAATCTTCCCAAGTCGTTTTTCAAGCAGGCGAAGATGGACTACCAGGAAATCATCGCCGGCGCCGTCGGCAAGGACAACACCTACGGTACCGTTGTCGGCAGGATCGCCCCGAACGACGCGACGTTCCTGAGAACAACCACCGACGACGCAGACGGCGTCATCAGCGTCTACACCGGCCAGGGCGCATTCACCAACGACAAACTCGATACGTTCGGCGGCTATGGCGTAATGAGAATCCAGGACCTGCAGATACTGATGGAATACGTATGCAAAATGGGCTTTGAGCATCACGTCGCCGTCAATATCTGCCAAAAGGCCGACGCCATCGCCGAAGCACTGTCAAACTACATGGGCTGGGAAGTCTACCGGCATATTTAGGAGTGACATGCCGTACATGTTTAGAGCCTCTAACAAAATGAGTGGTTTAATGTGGCATGGGCATCTTGCCCATGATACACGGGCAGGATGCCCATGCCACATTTCATTTTGTTAGAAGTTCTTAGCCTGAAAGGGATGGCGCCGGACACAGTGAGGCCGATGGCTCATCCGTCAATCGGCATTGTCTTTTATGACGGTAACCGGTGCGATGGCTTCCAGGTCGGCTTTTATTTTTTCGGCATCGCCCACCACGACCACCACCATCTTTTCGGCGTCGAGCGTCCGGCGCGCAAAGTCAGCCGACTGCTTCGCTGTCGCCTCGGCAATTGCGGCCATCAGTCTTTCGAGATAGTCCTCGCCCAGTCTCTGAGACTCGACGAGCCACAGGTCTTCGGCGACCGCCTGCGGCGTCTCGCGATTCCGCACGAAACTCCCGGCAAAGAAACTCTTGGTGTCGGCAAGCACGTCGGCGGCCGGCGGCTCATCCTGGAGCCGTTTGATCTGCTCGAAGATCACCTCCACGGTCTCTGCCGTGGACTCATTCTTTGTAAACGTGCCTATCCTGAAGACACCGGCCATATTCATGGGATAGTATCCGCCCCTTGCGCCGTAAGTCAGCCCTCTCTCCACGCGAATGGCGCGGTTGAGTCGGCTGTTAAACGACCCGCCGAAATAGAGGGTCACAATCCGGCTGATGAAATAATCGGGCTGCTGGTGTCTGGTGATGCCCAACTGCCCGATCCGAATTTCACTTTGCATACTGCCCGGCCGATCCACAATATATATCTGCGTGGGCTTAGCCGAAGGGAAGTCAGGCAACACCAGCCCCATCTCGACCAGGTCGGTCCTCCAGCCGCCCAACGTCGTCTTCGCTAATGAAACCGCCTTGTCCTGTGCTATGTCCCCGGCAAAGATCAGCGTCGCCTGATCGGGTCGGGCAAATTTGCTCCACCACAGCTTAAGATCGCCCGTCGTCAACGCTTCCACATCCGCAACCTCGCCGCTGACGGTTCTGGCATACGGATGCTCGCCGTAAATTCTCCTGCGAAATTCCTTATCCGCAATGTAGCGGGGCGTCTGCTGCTCGATCGCAAGTCCGGTGATCACCTGCTTTTTGAGCTTTTCAAACTCGCCGGCGTCGAATGTCGCCTCGAGCATCACCTCGGCCAGCAGACTCATCGTGCGATCTATATGTTCGCTCAGGCAGCTTGCGTTGACCGAACTCGTATCCATCTGGGCGGAACCATTCAACGAAATCGCATACTGCTCCAGTTCGGCGGCCAGTTCTCCTTCGGTATGCCGGGCGGTTCCCTTTGTAAGCATCCCAAGCGTCATCGACGCCGTTGCCGGCTTTCGTTCGGTCCAGGCGCCGTTGACCAGCCCCAGACTGACGCTGATAAATGGAACTTCATGATTCTCCACGACAATCACCTTCAGCCCGTTATCAAGCACGGTCCTGGCATATTCCGGCTGCACTTCGTATTCCTGCAGGTCGGCAAAAGGCGCTTTTTCAGGAAAACCCTTCGGGCGTGTTACGCCGGTTCGACCCGGCGGCGGCGCCTGCAACTCGGGTTTGGCGGTAACCGGTACATCCTCCTTGTCCTTTTCCCCGGCAAGGGCGCCTTTGGCGTTTTCCTTGATGATAAAAACGATCTGCCCGTCGTCGGTCAGGTACTTCTTCGCCACGCGCTGTATGTCCTCAACGGTTACCGCGCGAATCTCATCGAACACCCTGTTGACCTGCGAGACATCGCCTTCGATAACCGCCGCATTGCCCAGGATTCGTGCCTTGCTGGAGATGCTCAGATTGCTCGTTACGACGGACTTGAGGCTCTGGTTGCGCGCCTTCTCCAACTCCTGCGCTGTTACCCCGTCGGCCTGTATCTGTTTGATGTGTTTTCTGATCGTTTCAAGAATGATATCGGCGTTGTTTTTGCCGGCTTGCTGAACCGCATCGGCGCCGAAGACGCCGTCATGTTCGAGATTAAACGTCATCGCGTTTGCACTGACGGCAAGCTGCCGTTCGGCGACAATCTCTCGGTATAACCGGCTGCTGTTGCCCCCGCCCAATATCTCACTGAGCAAATCAAGCGGCACCTCGTCCGGATGACCTCTCGGCACCGTCCGCCATGTAATGTCCGCCATCCCAGCAGGTGCATTTTCATCATCGATCACAACGGTTCGGCTCTGGGACACTTTTGGCTCTCGAATCGTCACCCGTTTCGGCTCCGGCTCCGACCGGATCCAGCCGAAGTACTGCTTTGCCATCGCCTGTGCCTCGGAATGTTTGACCGCGCCCACAATAATGACAGTCGCATTGTTCGGCACATAATAACGCTTCCAGAAATCGCGAAGTTCCGCAACGCTCGCCGCCCGCAAATGCGCCAGCTTGCCGATCGGCGTCCACCGGTACGGGTGCTCCTTGAATATCTCGGCAAATTCCTTTTTGAACAGTGTGCCGTAAGGCCTGTTTTCGCCCATTCGCAGTTCTTCTTCGACAACCTTTCGCTCCATATCGAAGCCGGCCTGATCGATCTTCAAAAACGTCATGCGTTCGGCCTCCAGCCAAAGCGCCAACGCCAACTGATCCGCCGGCAGCGTCTGAATATAGACCGTCTGATCGAAACTGGTATATGCGTTATTCGTCCCGCCCACGCGCTGGACAAAAGCAAAATGGTCCTTCTCGGCCACGCGGTCCGTACCCTTGAACATCATGTGCTCGAACATGTGCGCAAAGCCCTGCCGCTCCGGGTCCTCATTCTTGGACCCGACATGATACCACACATGAGCCGCCACGATAGGGCTGGAAAAATCCTCTAACGTCACCACCTTGAGCCCGTTATCAAGCTCAATCTCGCGGTAGTCAAAAAGCTTCTGCTCGGCGCCCCCTTCGCCGGCGACAAACAATCCCTTCTCGATACCCTCGCACCCAATGAAAAACGTGCTTACCAACGCCAACAGCAGCCAGACGAACATCAATCCTTTTTGCACAGATGACCTTTTCATTTTGCAATCTCCTGAAACGATATCCTTATACACCAGGCATCCTGACACAACATCGGACACTTTCAAATCAAATTCACGGCTTCGGTGCATACCGAACAACCTTGACATCTTCCAGCGTTATCAATCCCCCGCTGACGATCTCTTCAATCATCGGCATAATGCGATCGATGCTTTGGCGGCCGTCAACCACCTCAATCACGATCGGCAGATCCTGGCTCAGGCTCAGAATATGCGCCGTATGCACATGGTTGCTTGGCCCGAAACCGCTGATACCGCGAAGCACGGTAGCGCCTGCAAGTTTCTCCCGCCGCAGAAGTTCCACGATTTTGTGATAAAGCGGTTTGCCGTCGTGCTTGTCCGCTTCGCCGATGAATATCCGCATCAAGACCTGTTCGCCTTCGAGTACGCCCATTATGCCGCTCCTAACGTCAATCTCCCTAACCCCAATCCTAACAAAGTCGCCGAAATCCCCAACGCCAGGTTGGCCGCCATATTGCCGAAAGCCGGCAGCCACGCACCTTCGGCGAACAATGCAACCGTTTCATAGCTAAACGAAGAAAACGTCGTCAGCCCGCCTAAAAAGCCAACCGTAATCGCCAGCCTCCAAGCCGCCGGAATAAGATCGGTCGTAAGGCCGACATGCATAACATAACCGATCAAAAAGCATCCAACCACATTCACCAGAAGCGTACCCCACGGGAAGCCCGCCGATATAAAGCGATTGGCAAGATTGCTCAGCCCATACCGACTCAAAGCCCCCAACGCCCCGGCAACACCAATAAACAAAATTTCCCGCAAAATGATTCTCCTGAGCCTATTTAAAGTTCGCCCAATTAAGACTATAAGTCGGCTCTTGCAGCTATTCAAGCACTTTCTTACCCCCACACCCAACGCCACCATGTCATTCCCGCGCAAGCGGGAATCCAGAATAAAACAACATCGCCGAAGGCGATTCCACAGCTTTGCGCTTTCCACTTTGCTTTTTGACCTGCTATTGACCCCCACCATTCGCCCTTCAAAAATAGTGCCCCCGAAACGGTACCGCGTACCTTTAACTGTCTTGAATGGCAAGTTTTGTCTGGATTCCCAAAACGGCTTCAAAGCGTTTTCGCCAGAAGGGATTTGCAAATAGCAGAACCAAAAACGGCAGAAGGCCAGCATAGTATATCAGGCTGCTGAATAAAGAGGCGGTAAGCAATTCGGCAATCTTGCTGGCGATTGGAATATTCGGAACCGGGTAGAATATGAACATGATTGCCGAAAAGATGATCAATAGTAAACTCAACAGGGCGGCTCCGATAGATATGACGAATCGAGCTGTATTGAAGGGTTTCGGCGAGTTGATCGCTGCTATAACGAATGCGAACAAAATAGCCGGAATCGAAATTGCTGCAAGATAGGCTATTGAAATAATATCTTTGGCGAATCCACCGCTTAACAGATTTGCTCCGAGGAAACCAAAATAGATCAGGGTTGCGAGCAGGAAAGTGATAAAGCGGTTTCGATTGCCGATGCGTTCTGCCAACAGCCAGATCATCGAAAAGCCAACGACCATAATCGTAAACATTACATTTAACTGAGCGGCACTTCCGGAGGACATATGTAATATTTGCATGACTGCCGAATAGATGATTCCCAACAATGCGATTGGTGCGAGGATCCATGCGGCTTGCGGGTTTCGATTTTCTTTGAGAACGACAAATACCAACGGCAGCAGCAGCCACGGGATGATGCCCTGTACACGATAGAGCGGATTAAAATAATAGGCGACAGGCTTGCCGTCTATAGGGCCGAATTCGCCGATATCCGCTGAAACTACGATTTGTAATTCGCCGAATACATTGTAGGGTACTCGCCACGAGTACGAACACCATGAACCGCCTCAGCCGAACTCGAATGTGCCGCCGCCTACCTTGACATTGTCTTTATAGACTGAGAAAGTGGGTTTACTTCTATCATCTATATCCCAGAGATCATACTTTTTCCCGTCGGTGCCGATGAGTTTGTAGTCGAGCTTGAGGACGCTGCCTGTCCGTACGATTTTGACGGTGTGATTCAATGGAGATGCTGCCTTGTATCTTGCCGTCGTATCGGCATCCATGCCGGATCGACGATTTGCTCCGTGAGCTTTCGGAGTAAAGATCAGGGCAGAGTACAGAAAAATCGGAACCGTTAAAATTAAATGCAGTTTGGATTTCATGTTAAGATCCTTGCCGGTTTTTCAGCCGGTGATTATACCTGTCGATTTAGTACAACCTTGGAATAATTGAAGGGGCTCAACCAATATCCTAATACTCTGATAAAATACCACCCTCTTTGTCCCGTCGAAGCGAAGATCCCGATGCTGAGTGAAGCGAAGTCCCGATGCACATCGGGGCAACAACAAAATCCGTAATCCTCATTTCTAACTTCCCAATTATCTAAACCACCCCGCCACCTGTCAAGCAAAAACCACCCCCCGCCAGAATCACCAAAAACCGTCTCGACACAGCTGATATCCGGTGTCCTTGACGGGCATGCGGTTGCCGGATATGATATGTTTGCGGGACATAAAACAATACATGAAACTTGCTTGATGGGTATTGCCATGTTAGAGAGCGGTAAACAGACGAAGTTAATTGGAATCTTGTTGGTATTGGCAATTGTTTGCGCTGCCCCTTTGTGCCTGTTTGCCCAGAGCCGATCTGCACCCAGGGCAAATCGGATTCACTGTGTGACGGACATCTCGCACGAGTTTACGTTTTATTTTGACGGGCGATTCGGACGAAATTATGTCGGCGAAAACGGCATCAATGTGCAAAACTGGGGGACGTTGTCAAAATACGATTTTGCCAACGCCAATCTGCTCATCCTGCAGTCGTCGTCCTCGCCCTGCAAGTATACACCGGAAGATATTTCAGCGGTCCGCCGATTCATCTACGAAGGCGGTGGCGTGCTGGTATTGGGCGACTATGCGACATTTCGCGATGAAAAGCAATGTCAGTTAAACGCTCTGGCAAAGCGATTCAAAGCGGAATTTGTCAATCAAAAAGCAAGTAAGCCCCTCAAGGGGTCCTCCTTTCTCAGCGACAAGAAGATCGAGAGCTATTCGCCTAAGACGATCAAGCTGACTCCGCGGTCCGGCTGGCAGGTGCTCATCGCCGACGCCAAAGGCCATCCCGTGCTGGCCCGGCGAAAAATCGGCAAAGGGATGATCATAGTGGCAAGCCGCGCTCTTTGCGGTCATCGCCCGGACGCAAGCGATCCGATCAACGCCGACTGGTGGAAGCCGCTGCTTGTGGAACTTTCGGCCGGTAAGCCTGTCGATCCGAAACGCCGACCGAGAAATCAGATGCCCGAAAACCAGACGGATCGCGACCGCCTGCCGATTCAGTACAGCGACTATATGAAACCCTATGCCGACGCAATCTACGGTGTATATGACAAGTGCTTCCCGGTGATCGAAAAGGTCATGGGCGTACCGCCGTCGAAGGGAATGCTCACCAAACTTATCCTGCTGCCCACCGGCGGGGGAGGTTTTTCGTCCGGCTCGGCGATCGGCCTGGCCGCGTGGTGGGGCAACTTCCCCGAGAAGAAGTACGGCATGGTCGAACTGATCAGTCATGAATCGACTCATTCATGGGTGCATCCCTTCACCGAGCCGATGTGGAACGAAGGGATCGCCACATATGTCGGCATTCTGGTCGGCATGGAAATGGGGCTTGAAAAGGATGCGGCCGCCACACTGAAAGGATGGATCAAAGGAGCAAAACGGCACGATCCGGAAATGACCAAATACGACCTCGCCAACGGCAAGGACCTGCCTCATTCGGTGCGGATGGCCAAACCCATGTGGATATTCGAGCAGCTGCGAAAGGAAAAGCCCGACATCGTCGCGCGATACTTTCAGACAAAACGCAAACTCGCCACGCGCGACAAGATCACAAAATACACAGCAGACGACAGCGTCGCGGTGCTCAGCATCGCAATGGGAAGGGACCTGTTCGACTGGTTTCAGTCGCTCGGAATCACGGTTGAAAGGGCCAGGGCACAAATAGAGATGCCCACGCTTGCAGCCAATCGATAGGAGTTGTCATTTCCGGATTCGGCGCTTTCGCGCCAATGACAAGCCATAGAATCCGTCTTGACAGAGCAGTAGGGCCTGATTTGGTGCGGCGAATGTCCTACTAAAAGAGTATGATTAAGGAAATCTGCGTACTTTTTTTCGTATGATCTTCCACTTTCTGATATAATTACAGCAAGGCGAATTAATGTGCAATGAATCGCCCGACATGTACGTTTTTCCTGGTGTTGAAGTAATGTAATTCATAAGGGGAAAGCAGAGTCGAATAATGAGACAGGGTTTTTGCATTCTTGTCAATCCGGTAATTCAAGTCTTATTTGTCGCCACGGTTTTTGCGGCAGCCCCCCACGCGATGGGTGCCAAAGTCCGGATTGTACACCCATTTGAAAAAGACGGCGGGTTTGAGGCCGCCAACGAGATCGACACGCTCATGACGGCGGGACTCCAGAAGCAGGGCCTCAAGCCGGCAAATTTGTGTTCAGATGCGGTGTTCATGCGACGGGTTCATCTGGACCTCAACGGTACGCTACCCGAGCCCCGGGCGGTTCGGCTGTTCCTGAAAGATGAGATGCCCGACAAGCGTGCCAGGCTGATCGAAAGATTGATGGAGCGTGAGGCGTTTGCCGACTATTGGTCGCTGAAGTGGTGCGATCTGCTGCGGGTAAAGGCGGAGTTTCCCATCAACCTCTGGCCCAATGCCGTGCAGGCCTATCACCGCTGGATTCGCGATGCCATCGGGGAGAACATGCCTTACGATCAATTTGCTCGCGAGCTGTTGACCTCCAGCGGCAGTAATTTCCGTGTGCCGCAGGTCAATTTCTATCGCGCAATCCAGGGACAGGAGCCTTCGGCTATTGCAGGGGCGGTGGCGCTGACGTTCATGGGCGTGCGTATTGAAAAATGGCCCGAAACGCGACGCTCGGGTATGGAGGCTTTTTTCTCGCGCGTGGCGTATAAGAGCACGGCCGAATGGAAAGAGGAAATCGTTTACCTGGACCCGGCGCCTGCCGAGCCCTTCACGGCTGTTTTTCCGGATGGCGTCTCCGTGGAGATCTCGCCGCGCCAGGACCCTCGCGAGGTCTTTGCCAAATGGCTCGTCACAGCGGACAATCCGTGGTTCGCCCGCAGTATCGTCAATCGCATCTGGGCATGGCTGCTGGGCCGCGGGATCATCCACGAGCCGGACGACATCCGGCCGGACAATCCGGCAGTCTATCCCGAGGTCCTTGCTTACCTGGAAAAGGAACTTGTCAAATCCAACTATGACCTGCGACATATTTACCGTCTAATCCTGAACTCCCGTACCTATCAGCAGTCCTCGATTCCGCGCAGCGACCACGCCGATGCAGAGGCCATGTTTGCGTGTTATCCGGTGCGTCGGCTTGAGGCCGAAGTTCTGATCGACGCCTTGTGCTGGTTTTCCGGAACGAAAGAGAGCTATTCGAGCCAGATCCCCGAACCCTTCACATTCATTCCCCAGGACCATTGGACCATCGAACTGGCAGATGGCAGCATTACCAGTCAGTTTCTCGAAATGTTCGGTCGCCCGGCTCGCGATACGGGGCTCGTATCGGAACGGGACAATGAGCCGACGGATGCACAGCGGCTTCACCTGTTGAATTCCACACATGTTCAGAGTAAAATTGAACGGAGTTGGCGGCTGCGCGGGTTGATCAAAAACGCCAGGGGCAAACGTCGAATGCTGATCAACCAGATTTATTTGAGCATCCTGTCGCGTTATCCGACACAAGCCGAAGCCGAGGCGGCGGGAGCATATTTCCAGAACCAGGGCGGCGGCAAAGGCAAGCGTATCACCCTGGCTGTAAACGACCTGGCCTGGGCGTTGATCAATACGAAGGAGTTTCTATACCGGCATTAAGGGCTGCGGTGGGGTAAACCCCAGCTTGTCATTCCCGCGAAAGCGGGAATCCAGAATGAAACAGTTTCCGCCGAAGGCGGTTTCATGTTATGCGGACATTCAGTGGAAAGTGAGGAAACGGTCTTATGAGCAAGCAGAAAGACACACGGTTCATTACTCGGCGCCAAGCGTTAAAACGGGGGCTTCTTGGAGCCGCCGGGTTGGCATTAGTTGATCCTGCCAATCTGCGGGCACAGTCGGCGCCGTTGAAACCGCGGGCAAAGTCTGTCATACAAATCTGGATGTGGGGCGGGCCATGCCATATTGACACGTTCGATCCCAAGCCCGATGCGGGCAGCGACTATTGCGGTCCTTTCAAGAAGCCCATTTCGACCAACGCCGATGGCGTCCGAATCGGAGAATTGCTGCCGCTGCTGGCCGGGCAGGCCGACAAGTACTCCATCATCCGCAGCATGACCCATGGCATTAACGCCCATGAAACCGCGTCTTACACGGTTCAGACGGGTCGCAAACCGGGTCGGCTGGTTTATCCCTGTGTCGGCGCCGTCGTGTCGAGGCTTAAGGGGGTCGATCAAGGATATAGAGGACTCGTGCCGCCCTATATCGTGCTGACCCAGCCCCAGGGACGTTTCTCCGAGGCGGGTTTTCTTGGGCCGAAATATAAACCCTTTGCTACCGGCGGCGATCCCAACCGGGAACCGTTCGGCGTGGAAGGGATCGTTGCAAAAGGAATCTCCGATCAGCGCCAGAGCAATCGGCGCAAGCTGCTGCATTCGCTCGATTCGTTGGGCAAGGCGATGCCGAACAATCCGCACTTCAAGAAGCTCGACGAATGTGAGGAAGGCGCCTATGACCTGATGTTCGGAGAGGCAAGAAAGCTCTTCGATCTGTCGCAGGAAAAGGGCGAAGTCCGCGAGCGATACGGCCGTAACACATTCGGCCAGTCCTGCCTGATGGCCCGCCGGCTGGTCGAACACGGCGTGCCTTACATCACCATCAACTACAAGGGGTGGGACACGCACAAACAGCACTTCGGGATCATGCGCCGCAAACTGCCGGAACTGGACACCGGCTTAGCCACGCTGCTGCAGGACCTGTCCGACCGCGGCCTGCTCGACACCACCATCGTATGGTGGAGCGGCGAGTTCGGGCGAGGCCCGAAGATACAGTGGAAAGCGCCCTGGAACGGCGGGCGATCGCACCACGGCAAATGCTTTTCCGCAGTGGTTGCCGGCGGAGGATTCAAGGGCGGCCATGTCGTCGGGGCTTCCGACGCAAAAGGTATGGAAGTGGCAAACCGTCCCGTGTATCCGCAGGACCTGATCGGCACCATGTACGAATTGCTCGGCATCGATCCCGACGGACAAATGCCGAATCCGCGGGGATTGGATGTCAAGGTTATGCCCGCGGCGGACGGGGCCGGGCGTCTCAAGGAAATTGTGTAAATCCAGGGAGTTGAACCATGTCATATATCCGGCGATTGTTGTTTGCGGCCTTGCCTTTGTGTGTGGCGACCGCATGGGGACAGACAGGTATAAGGCAACCGCAGATCGGCTACATCTACCCTGCCGGCGCCCAGCAGGGCTCCGAGGTCATAATCGCAGTTGGCGGCCAGTTCCTCAGAGGCGCCGCCGACGTATATGTATCCGGCGAAGGCGTACAGGCCTCGGTGATTCAGTACATGAGGCCGCCGAGAAATCTCAACAAGGAACAGCGCACGGCAATCCAGCAGCGTCTAAAAGAAGTCCGCGACAAGCGGCTGGCGGAACTGCCCGCCGACAGCGGCAATCGTTCGGCAAAATCAAAAGGTAAATCTGCACGAAAAGTCGTCGCGGCAACAACGGCATCGAAAAAGGCCGAAGCAGCAGATACCCCCCGGACAAAGATGCCGGACCATCCGTTATTGTACGATCTGGAGAGTAAAAACCTCCGAGAGTTGGCGCATGTCTCTAATATTGTCCTTGCCTCCAGGAGAAAGCAGCAGCTCAACAGGCAGATCTCAGAATTGGTGCTGGTTAGAGTCACTATTGATTCAGGTGCAGAGCTTGGCGACCGCCAACTCCGGGTCAAAACCGCCACCGGCCTGACGAATCCCATGGTCTTTCAGGTGGGGCTGCTGCCGGAACTCCGCGAGCTGGAGCCCAATAACAAGCAGGCCTACCCTGCCCTTCGCAACACGCCCAACCTGCCGAAGGAAAAGCCCATTGATACGCCCGTGCTGTTTAACGGGCAGGTCATGCCGGGCGACGTAGATCGCTTCCGTTTTCGTGCTCAGCAGGGCCAGCGGCTTGTGATAGAGGCCCATGCAAGGAGCCTGATTCCGTATCTTGCCGACGCCGTCCCCGGCTGGTTCCAGGCGACGCTTGCCCTGTACGATGCCGACGGCAAAGAGGTGGCTTTTGCCGACGACTACCGTTTCAATCCCGATCCGGTTCTTTTTTACGAAATTCCGCAGAGCGGCGAATATGAGTTGGAGATTCGCGATTCCATCTATCGCGGACGGGAGGATTTTGTCTACCGTATCGCGGTCGGCGAAAAGCCTTTCGTTACCCAGGCATTTCCGTTGGGCGGCAGGGCGGGTGTCAGGACCGTCGCCTCGATTGACGGCTGGAACCTCCTTCGCGGTCGATTGCCGCTGGATACGCAGCCCGGCAACGAGAACATTCGCAAGACCGCGTATCATGAAGGCAAGCGGCGCTCCAATTGGATTCCGTATGCCGTGGACACACTGCCTGAGTGCAATGAGACCGAGTCCAACGACACTACAAGACAGGCCCAGGAGATCGACCTGCCGAAAATCATCAACGGCCGCATCGATAAGCCCGGCGACGTCGATGTATTCCGGTTCAAGGGCCGTTCGGGCGATAAGATTGTCGCCGAAGTCTACGGTCGCTGCCTGAACTCGCCGCTGGACTCTCTCCTCCGGCTGACCGACGCCTCCGGCAAAGTGCTCCAATGGAACGATGATCACGTGATCAAGGACAATCACCTGCACAAGGATATTGTCGGACTGGTCACGCACCACGCCGATTCGTATCTGACAGCCGAGCTGTCCGCCGACGGAGTTTACTATGTGCATCTGGCTGATGCACAGCGTCATGGAAGCGCCGCTCATGCCTATCGCTTGCGCATCAGTGCCCCGCAACCCGATTTTGCACTTCGCATAACGCCCTCCAGCCTCAGCACACGCGCAGGCGGTATGGTTCCGATCTCCGTTTACGTATTGAGGAAGGATGGGTTTGACGGCGAGATCGAAGTGGTGTTAAAAGACGCACCTGCCGGTTTCAAATTGAGCGGCGGGCGGATTCCCGCGGGATGCGATCACACCCGCATGATTTTGATGACGCCGGCGCCGGCGCCTGACCAGCCGGTTGCCCTGCAATTGGAGGGCCGGGCCAGCATAGGCGCACAAACGGTAAGCCGCCCGGCGGTTCCCGCCGAAGACATGATGCAGGCATTCCTTTACCGGCATCTCGTGCCGTCGGAGGAACTGCTCGTTGCGGTCAAAAAATCCAAATGGCGTGTGCCTCCCGTTGAACTGGCGAGCGACAGTCCGGTGCGGATTCGCGCCGGCGGCACCACCCAGGTGCGGTTAAAAACCCGGAAACGTCCGGCGCTTAAGCAGATGCAGTTGGAACTCAGGGACCCGCCCGAGGGACTGACCCTGCACAACGTTAGGGTTGTGCCGGAAGGTCTGGCATTTGGACTCAAGGCCGACAAGGCTGCGATGGAAAGCGGCTTTCAGGGCAATCTGATTGTCGAGGCATTCACGTACTACGCACAAAAAGACAAAAACGGCAAACCAACCGGTCAGAAACGCCGTGCTTCCGCAGGTTTCCTTCCGGCCATCCCGATTGAACTCGTTCAGTGATCCAACTTGGGTAGTAGTTCATTTAAAAGAACTAAAGAAGGTGTCAGAAAGTAGCTGTCCATATTTGTTCTTGAGTACGACCTTTCACACACCTCCGCCAGCGTCCTGTAGCCCGGGCTTGCGTTCGGCCTGCAGTTGTTGTATTATTAGTTATCGAACAGACTAAATTGTGTTTTAATAAGGGTTTAAATGGGAAATCCCAGCTAAATGAAGAACTCAGCTTGCAAAAGTGACGTCAAGGCAATGTTGTTGCTTCTCATTGTATTTGTATTTCCTGCTGCGGGCCTTTATGTGCCGCAAGAGTCGGTCCTTGCCCAGACAGAGTACTACATCGATTCCGTAAATGGCAATGATGGTAATGAAGGCCTTACACTATCTACTGCGTGGAAGTCCCATACGAAAGTATATTCAGTGGTGCTTCAACCGGGTGATTGTGTTCGGTTCAAAAGAGGATCGCAATTTTCCGGTCCCATGATCATCGCTCAATCAGGGACGGCGGCAAAGCCCATCCTGTTCAGTGACTATGGCGTCGGCAGCGCTCCGCGTTTTACCAACCCGAACGATTTGGATACCAATGGCAACTGCATTCGTATTTCGGGGGACTACATTATCGTCGAGAACCTCTACTTTCATGACACGCCGCCAACAACAAATGCAAGCAGGTTAAATAGTATTTTCAAGATGGGGGCGATTTTCAACATGCCGGGAGCGGACCACAACATCATTCGCGGCAATGTATTCATGAAGTGCACAAAAGGGATCCAATCAACTGGCGAACATACTCTTATTACGAACAACTATCTGGATGGTCCAGGTCATGCCTTGTGGTGGAATGGCGTTGCATCCGGAGGCTGGGGTCCTATGGGAATCCAGCTTGGTATCGGAAATCAGGAGGTTTCCTACAATGCCATCATGAACTACCTGACAGAGGAGAGTCCGTACGGCACCGATGGCGGTGCGATTGAATTCGATGATGGACGGTTTCACAAAGACAATCTCTACATTCATCACAATTACTCTGAAGGCAATGCCGGCTTCCTGGAATCCAGCTGGGGCGCCGATTACAACCCGTATGTTCAGGAAGTCCACAATCTGCGAGTCGCATTCAATGTCAATAAGGATGGCCAGAGCTATTGCTATATGTTTGCACCGACTCATAATACCTGTTTCGATAACAACACCATCGTCCGGGCCAACGATTACCCCGATCCGTATGCTAATTTTGACGAGATAGTGTACACGGCGTACAGGGGCATTACGTTCAGGAACAATCTGCTTGTTGGCACAGCCAAAACCTCCAACTGGCCGTTTAATGGCGCATCTGTTAACGTCGAGAACGGATGGTACTGGGAAGTCGGTACGACTAACGGCGATGGGAACCCACGGTTCGTGGATTTCACTTCTGACGATTATCGCCTGAGGAGTGATAGCCCGCTGATAGGCAAGGGACAGAACCTGAGTCAGCATTATTCAACCGATTTTGCTGATTTAACTTTGCCAACTTCCGGACCATGGGACATTGGCGCCTACATGTTTACAGGAACCAACTTAGACGGAATTGGCACTACCGATATCGTGGATTTTGCAATGTTTGCTTCTCAATGGCTTGAGCCAATCTGCGATGTGGCGAATAACAACTGCCGAGGTGCCGAGATTGATGGTGTAGACGGAGTAGATTTTTCAGATTTGCTGTTTATTGTTGCTTACTGGTTGGATTGATGGATGTCTTGAGTTTCCAGGCAAGCCAAAGCCCAGGATCCTGGCGTTGGCGCATGAAGATTAACTGTGCCATTCGACCCCATGACACCGTCCGGGCTTGGTTTTCGCCGGATCCGCGGGAGCCCTCTCGACCAACTATTTTGCAATTGAACCAAATTATTTACTTTACATTTTTGTTTTTTTGGTATATTGTCGGTGCATGATCGTTGTCTTAGCTTGAATGGATTGCGGGCACGTCCGCATCATTTCTGTATGCTAAGGGCTCTGTGGAGAAATATAGCCGGAGTTAACGAAGGCTCAATTATTAACTTTAATTTTGGAGGTAAAGAGGATGAAAAAGATTATTGTTTTGTTGGCGCTTGTTGCAATGGTTGGTTTGGCACACGGTGAACTTGCCGAAATTATTGACAATGGAGACTTTGAGCTGGGTTCTCCGGGCTGGCTCCCGGGGAGTGTCCCCACAGGCTGGGGTGGTGCCTGGAACGGAAACGGCTACTTCAATGCTGATGTGCCGCCATCGATTGGCACACAGTCAATAAAGATGTGGTGGGATGACACTGGAATCTGGCAGAGCTTTCTTGCAACTGAAGGCCAGACCTTTGATTTCAGTGTTCAGGTTCAGGATTGGAGTGGTGATACTGCCGACCCTGGAGAAGAAACCTGGGATGGGGTCCTGGCAGCTTGCTTTTGGACAGAAACAGGCGGCCTCTTATTGCGTCAGGAATTTGTACTGGACTCAGCCACAATGATTGATGACATCTGGTACACGATATATGGGACAGCTACAGCGCCGGCGGGAACTTATTGGGGACAAATTCAACTGTATTTGGCGGGCTGGACAAATGCGGTTCCTATGAATGGTTCAGTTTACTTTGATAATGCATCAGTGTTCCCCGCAGGTCGCCCCCTCGCTCCCACTCCACGTAATGAAGCCGTCGTCGCTGCCGGCACCACGACAACATTGAGCTGGACCAATCCTCCTTCCCCTACAGGTGAGCCTCTCAGCATCGCGGTTAAGTTTGACCAGGAAACAGGCGGCGTCCTGGATCCGAATTTCGTTCCGGATACACCGATAGCTGTGGGTACAGATATCGAGACGCTCGATCTGACTGGATTGGTAGACTTACCTTTAGCGGAAAACCAACTCTATAGCTGGCAGGTGATCGTCACTGATCCCAACAACGGCGGACCCTTGGTAACCGAAGGTCCGATCTGGACTTTCGAAACCGGTGATGCACCTCCTGTTGTCAATGCCGGCCCGGATCAGCATGAAGGGCTTGATCCGACCTTGGCGACCGTTGACCTCAATGGCTCAATTACCGACGACGGCAAGAGTCTAATGACAACCCTCTGGACCGTTAACCCGATTACAAATGTAACGATTGCCGCTGCCGGTGACCAGGTGACCACTGCCACGGTTTCAGCCACCGGGACATATACCTTTACGCTGACTGCCACCGATGCGAACGGTCCCATTGCCGATTCAATGACAGCCATTGTATATGGTGACCCCTGTGCAGCAGTTTTGGCGGATCCAGCGGTTGCGCCTTTCCTCGGCGACATTACGGGCCCGGCGGGTCTTCCGGATTGCAAAGTGACTCTTTCGGACTTTGCAGCGATTGCCGCAGACTGGTTGGATTGCCTGGATGACAGGTTGGGCTGTACGCCGTAACGATTTAGAAACCCAAAGGGTTGCTGCTGTGCAACTTAAGGTAGCGTTTCCAGGGCGGGTCCGTAAGAGGGCCCGCCTTTTTACATGAATTAAACGGCCCTTCGCAATACGCTGCGAAGGGCCGTTCAATTTTTTAGACTAAGTCAAATGTATAAATTTCTTGACTTATCTTCTACGACGCAGGAAGATTCCGCCAAGACCCATCAACACCATAGTCATCGGCTCTGGTACAAGTGTAAGTGAAGCATTATCAAAGTAAATTGAGCCGTCGATACCATCTTCCCAGCCCGTCAAATACAATTGCATTTGTACCCAATACGTTTCGTCCGGCGCTGTCGCTGTCCCACTGAGAGTGTGCCAGACATCATCGGCCACTGTGGCTGTGTCCAGTACAAATTCCTGACGCAATAAGAAGCCGCCTGTGTCTGTGTAAAAGCAAGCTGCCAGGACCGCATCCCAAGTGATTTCATTAGTATTACCGCTCCAATCCTGAACCTGAACACTGTACTCATAGGTCTCACCTGCAGTTCCAGCATAGCTCTGCCATATTCCAGTGTCATCCCACCACATCTTTACCGACTGAGTGTCGATCGATGGGGGCGAATCACGATTGAGCCAGCCGTTCCAGCCCCATGCCCCCCAGTCTGTGGGTGAATTGGAACCGAGATTGCCAGGAGCACCCAGCTCAAAGTCACCATTGCTAAGAAGGTTGGCCTGGGCCAAACCTGCAATGGCAACAAATGCCAATAAAACAATAATTCTTTTCATCATCCTTACCTCCATAACAAAATTAACCATTGAGCCTTCGTTAACTCCCGCTATGTTTCTCTACAGGGCTCTTGGCAGAGAGACATAATGACACCGACGTGCCCGCAACCAGCCGGCGCCAAACACACCACATACACCCAAAAAAGGGTATGAACACAAACCTTGAAGTGAAGATAAAAAGATGCCCAAACAGATGAGATGGAAAGTTCCTTTCCATCATTCTCCCAGCCTTATTCATCACTTCCACCAAACGTTTGTTCAAAACACGACAACAATTGCACACAAACAGTATGCCTTGAAATGCCGATCAATGCAAGTAAAAAAACAGAAAAAACAAGATTCTTTGCCACAAAACCAACAGCATTCACAGATCTCATGCTATCAAACTAAACCCGTGTCTATGATCCAAACATAGGTTTTCCTTGTTTTAAGGGGTAAATTGTAGCGCTTTGTTTAACCCGGTCGCTTTTCATTACACGATAAATATGCGTTTAAGTGGGTTTTAAGGCCGATTTTGAAAGATAG
>SDBV01005401.1_pt1 | contig 18065 bp, 14 predicted proteins | sample 2277081 | NCBI WGS metagenome assembly SDBV01 (sample SAMN10402039, study PRJNA504765) | marine sediment metagenome | isolation source: marine sediment core GS10_PC15, 223 cmbsf | place: Arctic Ocean: Southern Knipovich Ridge | collected 2010 | reverse complement strand
CTGCTTGTTCCTCTGCATCGAGCTGATAGAATCCATATCTTAATTTTCTGGCCTCTACTAAATTATTAGTAGATTTTTTCAAAACATCAACCACTCTTTTATAAGCTCTAATTTCTGTCTCGGTCATTCTAAACGTTTCTTTCAACGACTCACTATCAAAGTATCTTTGAATACCTTTATCATTGCCTACAAAAACTGCTTTAGTAATTCTCTGTTTTGAAATTTCAGGCAAACTTTCTAAATCTTGAAAATTTAAAGTTTTCAATAATTTTGCCCTTGATCCTTCATAGCCATAAATTGCGTGATCTTGGATTGCACGATAAATTGGATAGAATTTTGGATCAGCTAACCCTTTCCAGAATGGAAGCCCAACTAAGTTAAGCATACGATTGCCTAGCTTTGATATTTCATTCCCTTCTTTTTTATAAACCTTGCCCTCTGCTGAAGGAACAATCTTGGCCCATTTATCAAAGAAATGCTGGAAGATCGCTTTTACACTTTTGCCTGGCAAGTCAAATGGTTCCACGTCAGAAGCAGAAATGGTCCCAAACTTATTTCTGATTTCTACAATTTTTGGGTGCTTAGTTTCAATTCCTGCTGTAAAGTAAGGAGCATAAGTTACTGCCAAATCTGGATTAGTTAAATAAAGAGTCATAAAATCGGCAAACATTTCTATTCTTCTGTTTCTGTAACCGAGATACCCTCTCGCCGCCTTTTTTCTATCAAATGGCCTAACAAAACTAGAAACTCTTTTTAATTCTGCTATTAACATTTTTTCCATCTTTGGTTTTCCTGATTCTCCAATTCTCTCAGATAAGGTAGCAGGATATTTTGGCTTCTTGCCTTTTTGCCATTCTGAAATTATTACTAAATCAATTCCGTGTCCCAACTCGTGAGCTAAAGTAACGTAGTTTCCAATATCTTTTAAAGCAATACCTCTAAGTAAAGATCCATCTCTCCTAACTGAGAAATGACCGTCTTTCATTCCGATTTCAGCAACCTTAATGGTTATTCCAAGACCCTTGGAGATCTCTGCTAATTTTTCAAAAGCTACTTGTGGTTTAATTTTTAAGTTAAGCAAAGTTTCTTCAAAATCTCTGGCCGGCGAATCTCTGCGGATAGAATCCATTTTATCTTCCACAACTTGGGGCCTCATTCTTTTAGAAATGCCTGGCAATCTAAACTCTTCTACCCTGACACCTTTTTCTTTCACCTTTGCTTCTTCTTCGGCCATCAGCGCTTGTAGATATTCTGCCGGTGTCATTTTGGCCCGTTTTGCTAAAGCCCGAATATCTGCTCGAGTATATTCAACTCCACCTCTTTTTCTAGGAAACCGAACCCTCTTTTCTCCTAACATATAATGTCTAGCTTCTTCCGTTTGCTCTAATATCTCTGGAGGTAAACCTTTTCTTTTTTGCGATACCCAGAGCTTAATGGCATTTTGTTGTTCTATGGTTAAATCTTCCCAAACTAAATTGTTTTTCCAAGCCCTTGCAATGTAAGGTTTAGTTTTTTTCAGCGATTGTTTTTGCCCTTCAACAATCCCTTTATAAACAGGTATTCCTCCTGGCGTTTCTCCAATCTTTTCACCCATCACGATTGCTTTTCTTGGTTCTATTTTTACAACTTCCTTTTTCACTTCTGGTTTAATTTTTTTAATAGCTACTTTTTTGATAACAAGATTGCCTGCTTCTGCATCTTTGGCCAACTCTTTAATAGCAGAACGAACAATACTTCCCTTGTTTCTTAATTGTTGCTCAGTATCTTCTGTAAAAATATCACGTAAAAAACTCATATACTTATCGTCTGCTTTGCTTTTTTTTGTCTGCGCTACAATGTAAAGAGCTTTATCAATATCGCTTTCAAAAGTCAATGTAAATAATTTTGAGCCATAGCCGTATCTTGGCTTTGCACCAGCTAATTCTTTTGGTAAAGAAATTTCCTTTTTAGCTTTCGGCTTTTCCTTTTTTGGCACGATTTCTGGCACGATTTTGGCACGATCTTTTTTTGGTTTTTTCTTTTCGGCCAATACGTCCTCAAAAATTTTCTTTAAGCTAAAAGTAAATGTTCTACCATCAGCTAATTCAACTCCTACCTTACCTGTTGTTAATTTTTTTCCAGCAAGATAGCCACCTATATTAACACGTCCTTCAAAATCACTACCTAACGGCACTCCCATCTGACTTTTTCTTACGTCCTCAAAAGAATCTCCTCTTTCAATAACAGTTTTAAATGCCTTTTTAGTCATTTCATAAACTTGTTCCTCCGTAAGCTTTTTAGCTTTTTCAATTCCTTTTTTTATATGTTCTGGCGCTTCTTCTTCTTCTGGTTTTTCTTTTTCTGGCCGTTCTTTTTCTGCAACTTCTTTTAAGGCATTTAATTGGCCCCTTAATTCTTTTGGTATAGTTTTTGGAATTGGTTTAACTTCCCAGATGTTTTTTTCTTCTACTCCCTCAATAGTTCTGAATCTACCATCTCCAGTATCAAAAATATCTATAATAGTTCCTACTTTTTTTCTGCCGTCTGGTTCTGTCCAATAAACTGCAACTCCTTTTTCTGCGCTGATGTGTGAGGGTTCGAGTCCCCAGCCCTCTTGTAGTTTTTTCCAATCTTCAACTTTTTCGTAATCTTCCATTGGGTAAAACTCATCAATAGCTTCTTTAGTAATCAGTTCCTCAACATAATTTATTTTATAAACGTCTTTTCTCTTTTTTACTGGAATCAAAACAGGTTCTCCTACCTGCTGGATTGATCCGCCGTTCATAGTAGAAACTACATTTTTTAATTCTGAAGGAATTGGTTTACCTATTCTGGCCAGGTAGTATATGTATCCGGACTGATTAAGAGGTTGATCAATAATAGACGTTCTTGTTTCGTCTGGTTTGATCAATTCTTTTACTGGCTTAACCGTTATATCTACTGGAGCAACTTTAACTTTTGGTTCTTTTCTTCTCGCTTTGGTCAGTTCTATCTTTTCCTTCATTTTTTTGTAATGCTCTTTCATTTCAATATACGTTCCCTTATCAACTTCACTCAAAACCACTCCTCTTTTCTGGCCGTCTATCACTGCGCTGATTAAATTTTCTATACCTTCTATTGTTTTTGGTTTTTCAACTATAAAATCACTGAGAGCTTTAAAAACCTCTGATTCTTCCCTGGGAGTTATTTTCATTACTGGCACAGCTTCTTCAACTTCTGGTTTTGGTATTTCAATAACTGGAGGTTTTTCTACCTCTCTATAACCACGAACCTCGTTAATGGTTGTGTTTGCTATTCCGGCTATTCCACTAAAGACACCGATTCCTAAAATTTCAGTAAGCAACCTTTCTACTCCTTCTGGCGTTGTGAATGGAGGATAATACTTTCTTTCTTCAATCGGGGCCTGTAAATACTCTGCTAGTTCTTCTTCGGCCACCTCTCCAAACAAACCATTCCAGCCAAGCTTTTCTGCTGTCCTGGCCAGTTTGGTATTAGAAACTACAATGCCGAATTTTGCAAGCCATTTGCCTAACGTAGCTTTGGCTAAAAATGAGATAGGTTTTTCTATAAGAACACCAGCATATTCAGTAATATAATCTACTGCCGTAGATCCTACTGCTTTTGTTAGCGCTTTTTGAAAAGAAACCTCTCCCCCCAATTCTTTGTAAAGTTCTTTGTAAACTGGGTTCTGTAAAACTTCATAATTGGGTAAAAGATTCTCTGCTGTTCTAACTCCGATCTGTGGGATATTAGAAACTCCGTGAGCGGCCATACCGATCGCATTGGCAACAATTTTACTGGCCATACTTGTTCCAAGTCTTGTTTCTATTGCCTTAGTAACAGGAGCTTTAATAATTGATTTTAAAATTCCCCACTCAGCAATATAAGTAGGCATTGAGACAAGGAGCATACCAACTCCGTGTCCTATATTTGATGAAATAGGCAAATTCTTAGCTTTGTATTTTTCAACCAAGCTTTTTTCAAGACCGGTGAGCTCTTCTCCTTTCTCTATTTTTTTACTAACGCCAATAACTTTTACTATTTCTTCAAAAGATTCTACCAATCCATAAAAAGGAATTAACCTCTCTGGTTCTCTAAGCCCTTCGGCAATTCCTCTTGATACTTCACTAAAAAAATCTGGATCTCCTTTTTCCATTTGACTCAAAAATGTCTCATAAGTCTTTGAAGCCAATTCAAGATTCCTAACTTCTGCACCTTTTTCTGTTCTAGCTTTGTATAAGTCCTCGGGTAAAACAGCTCCTTTAAATTCAGCACGCTTTAATCTAATATCTTCGTATTCTTCTCTTGCTTTGGCCAAACTTCCTTGCAGTTTATTTAATGCCTCACTGGCCAAGTTTGTTATTTGAGTTTGACGTTCTTTAATATCTATCGGAGGAGAAAATCCAACCTTCTTCATTGACTCCATAGCAGGAGTCATTTTGCCTTCTTGCTCTAACTTACGCCAAGTTTCATATTCATATCCTTGACCACGCAAATAATCGCCAAGAGAAGGCAACTTTACCTCTGGCTTTTTTTCTTCTAACTTAGGCTCCAATATCTCGCCACTTGGAGAAACTCCCAGTATTTTATTTTCTAATCTTCCTATTCCAGCCATATTATTTTATCTCATACCAGTAATCTTCAATTTCTTTTAAAGAAAACTCAGGATAGGTAGTAAACAATACTTGTCTCATTGAATCTTCGTATCTTTTCCTTGCTGCTCTATCTGTAATTTTTTCAGCTTCAACTTTAATAGCTCTGATATTATCAAAAAGCTCTGTTTTTAATTTTGTTTTATCAACTTTTTCCCCTGATGGTCTAAGATCTTCTGGTAATTTTTCCCACTCCCACTCTCCTAAGTATTTTTCTACTGGAAAGGCAGCTTCAAATGTTCCTCTAGATCCACCATAGCCGATATACTTCGTTCTGGCCTCTGTATAAACGTCAGCGCTAACAAAACCATCTTTTCCTTTTTTGCCTTCTAAGAACTTGGATAATTCTGTTATCCTTTCTTCTTCAGTCATTTTCTTCTTTCTTGCTAAATAGTTAGCAAAAGTTCCAGGCTTGCCTGCTAATACCCAATTCTTATAATCAGTTGTTGGAGTCATTCCCATTGTATCTGGAAGATGAGCAATATACTCAGGATAATATCTTAACAATTCTTTAGCTTCTTCCTTTTCTAATGTAGATACTTCTGCTTCAAGATCTGCTGAGGCACGAGTTGTATAATACTCCAGCTTGGCCACATCAAGGATCCTACCTTTTTCTACTTCGTCCAAAACTCTTTCAGCTAATTTTTCTGCTCGTTCCTCTATTCTATCAACTTCATTTTTTAAAAGAGTGTGTTTGTTTTCTAATCTGAGAAATTTTCTTTCATACATATCAAAGGTTTTTTTGGATTGGCCAACCCTACCTGCTTCACCCAACCAAGGATTTTCATTTATAGTTCCAATGGCCTCATTATAATCTTCAGTAGCCTTGTCCATTTCTCTAGCAAGACCTTTAAGCTCGGTTTTAGCCGTTATTAAGTCTGTCTCCTCGCCTTTTAAAAGTATTTTAGAGTCTGATATAACTCTTTTATAGACATCTTCGAAAGTTTCCTCTGGAGAAGCAAAGGCAGTAGTTTCCAGGCCTTCTATCCCATATTTTTTATAAATCCTATCCCTTCTTTCTTCTTCTGTTTCTTCCGGAGTCATCAATGCTTTTAAATAATCAGTAGGATAGTCAGCTCCGAGTTTGGCAATTTCCACTACGAGATCTCTAAGTGCTTCTTCTTTTTCAAGTTCTGTTTTGGCCGTAGAAACTTGATCCTGAAGTGTAGCTATTCTGTCTTTAGTTTCCTGAATTAAAGCCTCTTTTTCCTCTGGAGTTTTTTCTTCTCCTGGTTTCTCCTCTACGGGAGGTTTTTCTTCTAGTGGAGGTTCTATCGGTGGCTTTTTTTCTTCTATTGGTGGTTCTTCTGGTATCGGAGTAGGAGTAGGGGCACTTGTTTTATACCATTTTCCACTACTTACATCCCAGATAATTTCTCCCTTCTTTTGTCTTTCAATATATCCTTCCATTTCAACTGAGCTTCCTGGAAATGACAATTCTTCTCCAAGTTCTGCGGTTTGTTCTGGAGGCGTTGGCGTTGGTGCTGGTGTCGGAGTAGGAGTAGGAGTCGGGGTAGGAGTCGGGGTAGGAGGTGTTGGCGTTGGTGCTGGTGTTGGAGGCGGAGCTATTGGAGGCGTGGTAGAAATAGAAGCGTTTATATAGTTACCATCCCGTAAATTTGCTTCCATTATTCTCTGAGCGCCCTCTTTTGAAAACTCTGGGCCATAAGTTCCAGTCTTTCCGTCTCTTAAAGTATATTGTATGTAAAATTTTTCAGCCATATTTAAAATCTACCAATGTTAGTTTCTTTAGTGCTTCCAACGGTGCCTTTAAGCACGTTGATCCTTTTAAATCTAGGAGTTTTCTTTAACTGTTCTCTCGGCATTGACTCTTTTATTCTTTTCCAAACGTCATTTAGAATATCTCTAGCTTCCTTTTTTGAATCTCTGGCCTCCTGTGTCATATCAGGCATTTTCTTCAAAGCTAAATAAATAGCTCTTTCAATGATTGCCTCATCTCCTTCTTTATCGGCATCATCAAACGGCGTAGTGTCAGTATCATCACTCATATCTGCTACCATTGAGGAACCATAGATCTCAACTGCCTCTCCTATGGAACAGGCATTGCCGTTAATGTAAATGGTTCTGTCGTGTTCGGCCCAAACCCTATCGCTACCACCTGAGTCATCTTCTAGGTAAGCTAAGTAATCTTCAAACCTAATTTTTCTGTATCTTTCGCTGTTTACTCTAATAAGGTAAGCGCTTTTGGTTCTCATTAAGGTTGGGTAAGGATATTCTTCAGTAGCGTCAATCAGATCAGTTCCTTCAGTAAGTAGCATTGGCCACTTTTTGTAACCCAAAGCCCAATCTTTTGCCATATTAAGCCAGCGCTTAATCATTGTTGTTGTAATAAAAGTAGAAGTAGCAAGAATGGTTAAACGATCCCGAAGTTCTGTTTGTTGTATACTAAATTGCATATTATAAACCTTCTTGTTTTTTTAACATTGTTTTTATCTTGTCCATAAAAACTTTAACAATCTGTTTTTTTGCAGAAGTAAATTTTTTTATGGTAATCCTTTTTGGATTCCACTCTTTATCTTTTGCATCTAAAAGCGAATAGGCCACAGATAGAGCATAGTCGCCTCCGACCTTTGAAATTGTGATGTCTAGTATTTTGATGTCTTTAAAATTGATTTTCATTGTATTTGGGCTTCTAATGATTCAACTTTTTCTATTAACTGTTTTATTGTTCCTATTAAGAATCCACTCATTGCTTCTGTTTTTATCATCTTTTTGTTTTCAGAAAAAATCTCTTTAGGAAGGTTTCCAAGATTCCAAACTTTTTTTTCTTTTACGGTCTTGATTTTTATTGCCTTAATTAAATCAATATCATTATGTTTTTGAAATGAGAGATATTCGTTGTTATCAGAATAAAAAGTGTTAGCATATATTTTGTCCCAATGGCGAGCTTGATATCCAATACTTCCATAATCACTCGCATAAGGAAGTAGATCATATGAATTAGTATATCCAAGATCAACATTACCTGCTTTTATTCCTCCACCCGCATAGATATCTCCTGTAAGTAAATGGATAGTATATCCTGCACTTCCCCCAATTTGAATGCTTGATGGATAAATTATATATCCAGACGAAGTTGAACTATGATGTTGACTTGCTGTAATTCCCGTTATTGATGAATGAGGTAAAGAAGTAGTTTTAGTATGATGAGCATTTGGAATACCTGTTAAAGTTCCGTGCATTGTGCTTCCGATTGTTCCAGTATGATAAGTTGTTATCGCTCCACCATCGTGAGCTGCAATATCTACTCCATCAACTAATCCTAATACTACAATGTTACTTCCCACATTAAGATTATTAACATAACAAGTATTCCAAATATGAGCAGGTGTTCCAAGATTTCCACCCACTGCTAAAGCAGGCACTAAATCATCAAGCTCTATTGATATATAACTGTTAGAAGCATCTCTAAATAATATAAAACCTTTCCAATTTGAACCGTTGTAAATCCGATAATTCATATTCCCTTGAGTAGCTGATCCATAGTTTTCTACTTTTGTTTGATACGTATAATTATCACAGACAATGCCTATACCTCCAGCAGGGGCTGCATCGTAAAAAGTAATAAACTCAGCCATAGCAGTTGTATTATATCTAAATCTAATTGAGTTTAAAGAATTTTGTAAAAGGACATTATGACCACTGTCTCCACCAACTTTCATTATAGCTCCAGTTATTATTCCACCAGTAATCGTTGATCCTGTAATAGCTCCAGTTATACTCAAAGCAGAACCGTCCCAAGTCAATTTATTTCCAGCAGAATTTCCTATTGAAAATTTATATGCTGCTGAATCATATCCAAGCCAAAATCCTATTCCAGTATCATAAGCAGTTTGCCCCCCTCTGATATAACCTGAAGTAGAGCAAATAAAAGAGCCAGCAGTCACGATTCCTAAAGCTGTAATAGATCCAGTGTAAATATCCCCTCCATCAATCAATGTCACGTCTGAAGCGTGTCTCCAGGCTTCTATGTTCGTTTTGTAATTAGAGTCAGTGAACATTCTGGCCGTAACTGCACTATCTAACCCAGCTACTACTAATTTTCCTTTTAAAATACCGGTGTGTAAAATTTTGGAATAAAGCATTCCGTCAGAAATGTTATCTAAACTTATAAAAGAAGACATACCCTTTTCTTGAACGGTCTGATTGCTGTAATAATCTAAAATTTGCTGCTGTGGAGCAGGATATTCTGCTTGACCTATTACTTCGTTTTCATAAATTTTTATTCTTTCGGCCATAAAATTTAGAGTAAACCTAATTTTGAAAAGACAAAATAAGTTGTGGCTGATCTTATTTCAGGAGTATCGCTACCACTCGGAGTTAATTCTATTCTTTTTTCAAAAACTTCTCCTTCGGTATTTATTAAAAAAATTGCTCTCACTGCGTTGGTAGTGCTAAAAGAACTGCTACCGTCTGGAGTTTTAGCTGTCGTCCAAGAAGAAGCTCCATTTACTTTATATTTTAAAACAATTGAACAACCACTTGGCAAAGGATTCATTACTATTTTTTCTGATTTAAAAATCTTTTTTCTGAATGGTTGCTTTGCATCAAATTCTAATCCTTCGTAAACTGCGCTGGCTTTTGTGGTAGTGCTTAAAGCATCAACTCCGTAAGTGGCCCCAGATTTCCAAGCAACAAGTAAGGTTCCATTAACCATTCTGACAGCTCCGTAGTCAATTCCAGTTATTAAAGCTGGAGAAGAAACGTAGGCAAAATTCAAAGCAGTAGGAAAATTTTTTCCTCTAGCTTTACCATAAGCATATACTCCGCATTTTGAAGAACTATTGCCAGATACTCCAAACAGGGCCAAACCTTTTTTGTTATCTACCCCTCCTGGAAGAACAGAACCTACGTCTGGAAAACTGAATAGAGGATCCTTATTTACTAAGTCGGCCAGAAACACTTCGCCATCAATTCCACACTGAGCATACTTAAATTGAGCATCTATTAAAGCATTGATTCCTTTGGAAGCTAACTTTTTTTTCTTGATCCAATGAAGAGCAGCAGTTTCCCAACTAAATAAAAACCCAGCTTCCTCATTATTTTCTCTGACAGTTCCAACAATTACATAATCCCCATCTTCATCAAGACATTTTGTCAAATTGCCTGGTATTAAATCTAATGCCTGTGCTGTAAAAGCAGCAGCAGCATAATCTATCATTGCCAAGTATTGATCGTTACAGACCATCAATTCTCCAGCAGCAATTTTCATTGTGTGCCAACTTGCAGCAGTCAGACCAGTGTTCCAATCGTGGGCCACGTCAGTAGCCCAATCACTACCATCAGCATTAGCCACAGCTATCCGGCTTATTTTAGTGCTACAAGCCCAGTAGATATAACCGTTCCACTCCTCAGCGCCAGTAATTGCACCGTTGGCGTCTGTATATTCTAAAGTCCAAGTAGTGCCTTTTCTTTTGTAGATCTTGCCAGTATCCCCAAAGCCATAAGAATTGCCGTCTGTGCAAGGAACTATAAATCTAATAAGATCCACAACCACCGTGCTTGATTCTTTTACTAAAGCATAATTGCAGGTAAGGACATCAGCTCTTTTTCTAATGTCTAGGCCATAACCGAATTTGAAAGAACCATAAATCCCTTTATTGTCTTCGTCTGAAATTCCTCCTCTAAAACTTCTGATTGTATATGGAAGCATTTATGATAATTGTTTAACTACATTGATCAATGTTCTTAATCTAAATTCTGAAAGGTTGTTTGGATTCACTCCAGTAGGAGTTTGAATAGGTATAGATTTCTCATTAAAGTTTTCTAAATAATCTTTTAAAAAAGCAGCTTCAGTGATACTTAGATCTAAAGTTTTTGAATCCTTTAACCAGGCGTTTTTTGTTTTGTCCTGGAGTGCCAGAACAGTTTCAAACTCTCTAAAAGTTCCTTTCACACTATTGTAGTAAGCAAGTATCTGCATTAAGGCCAAAGCATCATTTCTAGCAAAAGTATCTTTATCTATTATTTTGCCTTTTTTATCTTTAAATAATTCTGATACTAAATTAAGAGTTATGATTTTTTCTTTTTTGTTTTTTGACATATTTTTTAAATTTACTTAATAATCTTCTAGGCTTATCTCAGCCCCCAGAGAGGAGCTGAGTAAGACCACAAGGAAGTCTAAGTTAGGATAGTTTCTCCTCCAGCAGCATCAGTTCCGTAGTTACGGATCATAAGATCGGCAGCACAACCAACAAGAGCGTTAGCGATATTTCCAGTTTCCATTGCTACACGATTTTCAATACAAAGGACATTTCCATCAACCGATATTCCTTCACTGAAAGTTCCATTTGGATACTCAAACAATTGATTATCTCGCACAATAGTTCCAACTCCACCTGCGTGTATTGCTTTCGTAAGAGTAGTGCCAGTTCCAGTAACAATTATATTGTCTGAAATAATGTTTCTTGTGCAAGAAGAACTACTTAGAATAATAGCACCAGCAATCGTCTTGGTCGTCCCAGGAGCATAACCACCATCAAAGTAATTATGGTGAATTGAAGCGTGATTGGTATAACCAGCAGTATAAATCAATCCTAATCCATCTCCGTCTTCGGTAGCTCCACCAATATAATTGTGGTGAATTGAAACGTGGAATAATCCAGTAGCAAGTGTAAATGCTGGTTGATCAGTAGCACACTTCATAAAGAAACCTGTTATTTCAGTCGTTCCGTTATTGATTGTGAATACTGGAACATCGCCAGTAGCGTGAAGTCTTGTTGAATTAGTTGCTCCAAAACCACCATCGTCCATTCCAAACGGAGCACGAATTTTCAATCTGTCTTTATTAACAGTAATGGTTGCAGCGCTATCATAATCATTACTATCAGGCATAACAAGAATCTGATCTCCCCTGTTTGAAACGGCAGCACTTATAGCACTCTGAATTGTGGTGTAAACTTTTTCAACTCCATCAAGATATTTACCAACCTTTCTTACAAGATCTTGGTAACCTTGAGTTCCTGCCTGACATACGTAGAAAGTCCTACCTTGAGTGATATTCAATGAAGCCAATGTATCTTCAATATCTATTAGTCTTTTTTTAAACATTAGAATAAAGTAAATTATTTTAATTATTTTTCCCTCCCGACCTTTTGCCTTTTGGATACCGCACAGGAGTTTGGCTTTTGCCGTTCCCATACCTCTACCTTGAAGGGATCCTGCCTTTTAGACAGGCCATTGAGCCAGAAGGCCCAACGGTTTGTCTACAAGGAAAACAAACAAACAATCCAACAATAAAAAGAAACCTATTTTTTACACCAAAAATAGGTCAATGCCTTTCTCCTTTCATCAAGAATTTTACCTCCGTAAACTACAAGACCTTTGTAGGCTTTACCGAAGTTTCCGATCAAAGGTTCAATTTCTGACTCTGTAAACGCTAATGCGAAGGTGATAGCAGATTTGTGTCCAGCCAAAATGTAGTATCCAGTAGTGTTATTACCAGAAACTTGCTCATTTTGATAGACCATAAATCCAGAAACAGTTCCTAACAATCCTTTCTTGACAACGTCCTCATAAGCAGAAGCAACAGCAGGAGTTAATTCCTCAGATCGCTTTAATATGTGGGCGATCTTAGCATTAACAACAAGCCATCTGTCTGACTTAGGAATCTTAGCAGTGTCTAACTTTTCAGCCAATTCATCAATGTATTCGTAGATGTTGCTAATAGTAACCGTCCTTACCGAAGCTGCCTCAATTGTATAAGTGGCGCCTCCAGAAATAGCCCCTCCGTTATAGGCAGAGGTTAAATCATCAGCATCGTCCTCAATTACAATTGTGGTAGTGTTCGTAAAGGTTTTAATTCTATACCAAGAAGTGTGGCCTGTGGCTTTAAAGCCCAAACCTTCCATACCTGAGGTAAAGGTAGTTCCTGATCCAGCAACGGCTCCTGTGGTAACGGTAACAGTAACAGTTCCAGTAGTATAGTCAGTTCCAACTCTATTTCCAGATCCTACGTCAGCGTAAAGGCCCAAAACATAACCGTCAATGATTTCGCTGAGCTGTTTACCAGATCTCACGATCATTGCGCTTTCTGGGTTTTTTACATAACTTTCAAACCTCTCTAAAGATTTGATTCTGAAGTAGTATGCCTTTTTCTGATTTACAAGCAACTGTCCCTCGCTTTCGCTTATGTCTTCAACAACTAAGTTTGCTCCAGAATAGTCGTGAATTGTAACATTGCCAAAGGTTAAAATACTAACCCTGTCAGCGCCTCCTCCTTTAATTTGTCCTTCGTAGTCAGCGTTAGTGATTCTGTCGTGAACAGTAGTTTCAAAGAATTTCATTAGAGCGTTAGCAGAAAAATGCTCACCTAAATTCGTTCCGTATGCGTCCATTTAAAAAATAAATAAATTAATCAATACACAGCTCTTTCTGCGACCGATCTATAAAGGAATTTTATTTTGATTTCCTAATTTTGAGCCTACCCTCACTTGCTAACTTAGCATATCGTCTTGGATCATTCTTCCGCATATTTGATATTTCATCGGCGGTAAATCCTTCTTCTGGAAGATCTCCAGCTCTTTCGCCTCCGCCCACCTCCTCTAAACCAGGCTTTGGTTTGACAGGTGGATTAGGAGCCTCAGGCTGTTTCTCCTCGTAAAGAAACGATTTTGCTAAATTGAGTAAGTTCTTCTGACCAGCGTTATCCGGAGAGCAGGCATAGTCCTTAAAGACTTCCTCTCCTCCTTTTTCATCAATCTTTTTTCTGACATCGATGGGTAGTTTTTTATAATCATCCCTCCATTGTTCTTTAGCTTTCAAGGTAACAATATCTTTTTCTAAGATCTTTCTTGCCTTGTGAGCTTTCTTTTCTTCATCAGACATAAGCTCATATTCAGGATCATTTTCCAATTCCTTTTCAGTAAGAGCTTCGTTGGCTTTTACCAACTTGTCTTCAAGCTCCTCGTTTCTCTTTTTGAGTCGTAGAGCTTCTCTGGCAGATTCAGTGAATTTATTAAAACCTGTGGTTTTTTTAATTTCTCTGAGCTGCACTAATTCCTTCTTTTCGGCCTCCGTAAGACCAACTGGAGGTGAAGGTGGTTTTTCAGGTTTACCTTCCTGTCTCGTTCCTGGAGGAGTTTGGGGAGGATTCCCCGGTCCTGGTGGAGTTTGAGGTTTCATTATATTAACCGTCCTGTCAAATAATAAACTTTTAAATCGTCCATTATTCTATCAGGGTTTGGTATTTAATAATTAAAAATGCTTTTGCCGATTTTACTCATCAGATTCTCCTTCACCTTTATCGGCTCCTTCAGATTCTTCAGCTTCAGCTTTTTCAAACTCAGCTTTTTCTTTTAACAAAACAATAATGTCAGCTTCCTTAGATCCTCTCTTTACTTTTATTTTCTTCTCTTTAGCTAACTTTCTCAATTCTTTAAGAGACATTTCTTCTAGTTTTGGACCCTCGGATTCTTCAGTTCCTTCAGATTCTTCAGCTTCAGATGTAGGAGGTTTGCCTTTTATTCCGTAGTCCTTCCTTTGCTGTTCAGTTAGATAACTTCTTCGGGCAAACAAAACGGCTTTTTCTTCATCAGTAATACCAGATGGGTGTTTTGCTAAAATTTTTTTTAACATATCGCCTCCTTCAAAACCAAAAGCTTCTGTTACTTTCTTTTTTTTAATTTCTTCAGCCATAGATAAATCGTCTTATTATTATAGCACAAGGGAGACGACCTTTCGTTACTTATACCTCCCTATTTTTTGGATCTCTTTTTACGATTACGTCTACCAACTTCACTTTTTTTAATGGATCCGGACTCTAAACCTCTAAGTAGTTTCAAAGCTCTAATTGCTTTAGCTATGCTACCACAAGTTTGTTTCAACTTCCATTTACCAGTGGCTTTGGAATAGACTTTTCTACCAGTTCTACGATAAGGCATACTACTTTTTGTCTTTAAATGATTCTTTGGCCAGGCGACCTATTTTCTTGGCTATCTCAGCCAAATCTTCTCTTTGGCCGAACTCAGTAAGGTAAAACTTTAGATCTTCTGCTAAGATTTCAGTTACTTTTTCCTCAAATGTTTTTTCCTTTTTTTCTGCCATAGTTATTTAATTTGTCTTAACGTTTTCTCAACTCTTTTTAAATGTTCCTCAAATCGTTCAGCTCCTTTCTCTGGCGATTCTATCAAGGCAACGATTATCTCGTAGTTCCTGATTCTCAATTTCAGCCAAAGATCCTGAGGAGAATTTAATTTAATTTTGGGAGTGGTAAGTTCGCTTACCAGGCGATCTTTCTCTCCTTTCAAAAAGTCTTTAAGTCTCTCTGGAGTAATTGGTTTGCCATCTAAAACCTTGGCCCAGCTATTATAAGTAGCCTTTGCCTGGGGGCTTAATTCTTCATAGGTCTTACCAATCCTTTTTAACATCTTGGTAAGAATGTCCTCTACTATTTTTCTTGGTTCTACCATAATTATTTATTTATTATATTTGTAATTCTCCCTTTATCCAAAGGTCATAAGTTGCTGGGGGTTCTAGAAAAGTATAAGTTATTTCAAGATAGGGGTCATAAGTTGTGGCTGCGTATTCAAAGAAACGATTTCCAACATAATTATCATCTGTTCCTGTAGGAGTATCATTTAAATCTTCTCCAGTAATCACTCCCAAACAAGTCCATCCAGTAAGTGCAGCTCCACAATTAGCTGCTTCTCCTAACTCTTTAATCCAATCTCTTCCAGTAGCGTTTAAAACAATTTCATTATAAGCAACAATTGACCAACTTGAGAAAGCTAAACTTCCACCAGATGTAAAGGTTAAAGCATCATAATCGGTAGTGGCTAGTTGAGTATGGTCAGCCTGCGAAGTTTGGACAATTTCTGCTGTTGTTACAGATTGATCGACAACTGCAGAATTATAAGGAAATAAAAACAATGAAGATGTTGCTATTGTAGTATTAACTGGAATTACAGTATAAAATGGATAAAAACCTCTTGATATTACATAAACACTTGTCCAATACGTTGCAATATCTAATCCCTCTGTGCTTGTATAATTAGCTGTTTGTCCAGTTCCTGCATCTCTTGTTGTTGCCCAAACACTTGAATTTCCTTTAGAAATCCAACCATCTCCGACTCCACTATAAGTAGTTGTAGTAACAGCTAAAGCTTTTTGACCAAATAAAGAATTAAATCCCATTTGCTGATTAAAGGCATCTGGAGTAGTTGTAGCTTCTTCTGTTTCATACCAAACCCCATTGGTATCTTTGTAAAAAGGTTCTCCAATCTGAACTACTTTAGTTTCATATTTAATTCCATCTTTACTCCACGGAAATATCTGTGCGTTTTTTGTTCTTTTGGATATATCCTCTCCCTTTTTCTTTGGCACTTCTATATTTGAAGCGTAAATATATTCAACAACATCTTCGTATTCAGATTGCTCACAAACTTGAGTGGAAGTTCCATTTATAATCTCTTTCCATTTTTTGCATTTTTCTTTTTTGATAGTCCTGCTATATAAAATCTTGTCTGGCGTGGTTGGTAATTGTAAATCTGTTGGGATTGATGTTGGTATAACTTGGGCTATTAAAGCAACTCCAGTAGCTGTAACTACAATCTTTTTCCATCTCTTTTTTAAATAACTTTTAAAACCATCTTCTCTGATTTCTCTTTTTGTAGCTTTAAACCATTTCTTAACCCAGTTCCAAGCATTATTTATTTTTGTTTTAATTGTATTTAACATAATTAAAATCCTATTTTTAATGTTGATGTAGCTGAACCTGTACAATCTACAACACTCCAAGTCATTGTTCCTGTAAGTGTGCGACCATACGTCCAACCGTCGCCAGTATAATCTTTAATTGCTATACACCCTGGTGTTGATGTAGCTGTTGAACCGACTATCATTTTTCCAGTTACTGTTGTAGTAGCTGTAAAAGTAGAAGAAGCGTTAACGATTATCCCTACGGTTGAGGTAGGAGTGATGGCGTTTACTCCTGAGAATTGCCAGTTAGAACCACCACCTCCAGCCCCACAAGCTGAACCTGTCCCTGAAACCACACCATTAGTGTCTACCTGTAAGCATTGGGTAGAGCCTGTAATCCCTGAAATAGTCAAGTTTGTTGTTGTAGTGTTTGTTACTGTTAATCCAGTTGCAGAAGCTACCCCCAAAACAGGAGTTACTAAGGTTGGTGAAGTATTAAATACTATATTTCCTGTTCCAGTTTCATCTGTAATTCTTTCAGCCCATTCAGCAGAAGTTGTGGCGACAACAGTCAACCAAGTAGCTCCAGTCACCTCTCCTGTATGAGTAACATTCTCTACATAATTATCTGTATGAATAGTTCCTACCGAACTAGTCCAATCTAAATGTTCATTAGCTACATAATTATCTAAAGCATCGTGGTCGCAAGTTATAGCACCAGTATTATCCATCGTGCAATCACTACTCAACTGAACGGCTGTGGCCATATTGCTTCCATTACCAACCCATAAATAAGCACTCTGTAAATTTGGCACATCATTCTCTCTTCCTGCGCCTGATACTTCAACTTCTCCATTAACAGGATTGACACGCATAACCTCGCCCATATGTTGAGTAGCCGCCGTTACTCCCGTAGGTCTTGTTGCAGTTAATGTGTTGCTACAAGTATTGTCTGCCGACGTTCCACTTGTGTTGATATACAATTCGTCTCCAACAGTAAACCCCGCAGTATCCCAAGCGTCGTGATGCCCGGCAACAATTACTTTTGTATCAGTTCCATCGGCTGCGTCATCTTCTACAAGACCCACCGCATCCATCTTTGCAGCATCATCAGCATCAGCGATAGCTATTGTTGGCAAATCATTTGGCACATTAAATCCACTAATATAAACGGCTGTGCAAGCATACAAAGTAGATCCAGTATCATTCCAAGCGTGTAATACAATTTCTGTGCTTTCAACCTCTCCTTCCGCATCAACAGTCAACTTATCTCCTGACGCCAAATTTATATCATCACAATTACCAGAAGAACAATCAAAAACATCGGTAATATCGCCTGCTCCCGCTAAGGTATCACAAACTATCTGACCATTACTATTATCCCAAGTGCATAATCTAGTATTTGTTAAAGTTCCAGCTTTTACATCAGTTCCTAAAATTAAAACCTCTGAAGTTAATTCTCCTGATGCTAAATTACTCCAAGTCACTCCGCCTCCTGCGTCTAAATCAGTAAGATTTCCCCAATCTATCATTGCGTCTAAAATAGAGTCGTTAGGTAAAATCAAACCCGTAGCAACTTCTAAATTGGTTGTATAAAACTTAGTGGTAGTAGCATTTCCAGAAACAGTTAAATCTCCAGCCATATTTACATTCCCAGAAGAATCAACATAGAAACTATTAGCTGAAGCAGAATTGACTACAAACGGATAAGCAGGGGTAGTAGTGCCTATGCCGACGTTGCCATATTGGTCAATCCTCATAGCTTCAGTAGTTGTA
>SDBV01005400.1_pt1 | contig 18065 bp, 24 predicted proteins | sample 2277081 | NCBI WGS metagenome assembly SDBV01 (sample SAMN10402039, study PRJNA504765) | marine sediment metagenome | isolation source: marine sediment core GS10_PC15, 223 cmbsf | place: Arctic Ocean: Southern Knipovich Ridge | collected 2010 | reverse complement strand
AAGTTACTCAAATAAGATAATCTCCACCAAAGTTTCCCATGTTCACACCCAGCGGGTGTACCCCGAAAAATCTTTTACAAAGATTTTTACAAGGGGCAATTTTTCCGACGATAATTAAATTATTATTTAAAATATTTAGTGCAATGAGGTATAATAGTTTTTAGTAATAGCCTAACAATGATTAAAAAACCCTTTTGGAGCTAACAACTTTTCAGCGGAAAATTCAAGTGTTAGCGGAATTTGTAGCAATTATTCACTTTCCCTATTCATCCTTTTTCTACACTATTCATTTTATCAAAAAACTATTTAAACTTCAAAATATTTGTAATATTACAAATTCCTTCGGGATGTCTCTCTATTCAAAAGACAGGGATTGAAAAATCATAATTTATCTTTCACTTACCCCATTCATCTTTTTCTCTTCTCTTTATTTCTGCAATTTCCTGAATAATTTTTATTTCCTGTGAGGATAATAAATCTTTATTTTTTTTGAATGTTTTAAATTGTTTTTCACCTAAATCTCCGTAAAGGAAATTTTTGTCCTTCAGTTGTCTTTCATAATTTGTTCCTGAAACTGATAATGATATTTCCTGGCCTTGAGTTCCCTCGTCCACTTTTTTCCTTTCGTGTTCCATTGCTTTCACTTTTCCAACTTTTTCTCCATTTTCGTTTATGAGGTTCAGGTTTTTTGTTAATTTACCCCCCATAACTTCGACTCCGAATATTGTTGGACTTGTGTTTCTAAAGACATATTGATGAAGGATTTTTAATTTGCAAATTGTTGCTAATTCCATTAATCTTTTTTTCTCTATTTCTTTTTGTTTTTCAATTCTCCATTTGTTCAAATCTTCAATTAATTTGTAAACAACTTCTTCTGATATTACTTTTATTTTTTTACCTTGTTCTTTTCTTAATTCTTCTGCGTCGTCGCAAATTCCCACATTGAAACCAACTATTATTGCGTTTAATTCATTTATTTCTAAATTTGCCTTCGCTGAGATTATGTCTTTTTTGTTTATTTTACCTATTCCTGCTTTTACTATTGGAATGTTTTTTTGTTTTAATAAGACTAAAAGTGCTTCGAGGCTTCCTAGCGAATCTGCTTTTGCAATTATTCCCTGTTTTTCGGTTTTTATGTTTTCTGAAATTTCTTTTTTGAATTTTTCTTTTAGTTCTTCTAAATTATCTTTGTAAATTTCGAAGGGCATTCCTGGAAGTATTTCTTCTTTTGAAACTAATTGTATTCTTATTCCTGTGGATGCCTCTACTTTTTCTTTTGGTGAAAATTTTGCACAGAGAGGTTTTATTTCTTCCAAAATTCTTATTTTTGAAATTATTGGTTCGCCTGTGAAATTTGCAACTGCGATTTGGTCTGTTCTTTTTAATTTGCCATCGTAAAGGATAGCTTCTATGCAAGATGTTTCTTTTTCTTTTTTTATTTCAAGTATTACGCCTTTTGCATCTTTTCCCAATTTTAATCTGTCGTTTAAATATTTTTGACTCATTCCGCAGAGCATCATTATTAGTTCTGGAATTCCTTCATGCGTTCTTGCAGAGCAGGGCACAAGAGCAATTCTTTTTGTAAAATCTTTTATGTTATAATAGAGGTCTGAATCAAACCCGTATGCATTTAGGGAGCCAATTAGAGTCATGTATCTTTCATCGAAAACCTGTTTTATATTTTGAGCCTGGGATTCTATGTTTTCTTTTAGGGAAGTTTTTTCTTTTGAAGTATGCCATCCTGAAATATTGTCTATTTTGTTTAGGGCAATTATGAATGGTGTTTTGTTGTGTTTTAAAATTTGGATTACTTCTGCTGTTTGGGGTTTTATTCCTTCGTTTATATCGATTACTAAAATTGCTAAATCTGCTAATGAGCCCCCCCTTTTTCTTAGATTTGTGAATGCTGCGTGGCCGGGAGTGTCTATTAACAAGAATCCTGGGATGTCGAGTTTTATTCCCGATTTTTTAATTAGATAGCATGCTGTTTTTAATTGGTTCATTGGGTAGGATGTAAAAGAAATCTTTTGAGTTATTCCTCCTGCTTCTCCTTCTTGGACACAGGTATCTCTAAGACAATCTAAGATTGATGTCTTGCCATGATCTACATGCCCTACGATAGTTACGATTGGTTGTCTGATTTTCATGATAATTTGGGGTGAATAAGATTTTTAAAGATTGGGTTGTTGAGGTTATGATGAAAAGAGACAAAATAAATCTCATTGTAACTGGAATTTTAATTATCTTAATTGCTTTATTATTCACATTATATAATCAGAAAATAATTTCTAAGGATAGCTCTACTTTGAAAGAAGTAGAGGAACTTAAAGAAAAAGTGAATTTTCTTGAAAATTCAATTATTGAAAATGGTGAATCTAATATACAATTACAAATTAATGGGAGAGAGAATATTAATTGTGCTTTGATTTCTAGGGAATCTGGAGCATATAATAAACTTGTTCTGTATGATTACACTGGAAATGGGGGATTAGGCAATGTGGAAAATATTGCTATTGATGGATATGATTATCTTAAAACACTTGGTGGAGGCAAACATAATATTTATAGCGGAATTCAATGTAGAGCAGATAATGGTTGGACTTTGATTGATGGCAAAACAAGCGAGTATTCTGTTAAAGATATTGATGGAAGTTTGAAAGTAGTTAAGGATGAATTTATTCAAAAGAATGGTTATTTTTCACAGAGAGGAGATATTCACATTACTTGTTGTAAAATTGTTTAATCTAAAAAACAAATAAAAGAAATTATTTTTTAGTTGTTCACTCTGCCAGAGGCAGAGGGTGTCCCGAAGGAATTTGTAATCTTGTAAGGCTTTTGGGGTTTAAATAATTTTTGGAGTGGGAATTTTAAAGATATTAATTTTTAAATCCAGGTTGTTATGCTTCCATTTTCATCAAATATTGTAAATGCTCCAGAATGATTTGGCCCAGTGATTTTTTGTACTTCAATGGTTTCAACTTTTAGTTTATTAATTTCAGCAATTTGAGTAGTTAAATTTTCAATTTCAATGTTTTGAATCCTAAGGGTTTCATTTAATTCTTCTATATTTGTTTTAAGCACAGTAATTTGATTAATTTCAATATGCAATACAAATACAAATGTCACAGAAACTAAACTTACACTAATAATGCAAAAGTATTGTATTAATTTTAAATTCAATGAATTTTTCTTTTGAGCCTTATTTTTTATTTTTTTCATATAAAATAAAAAATTCTAAACTTTTTGTTAACAATCAAAAAAACCATTTTGCAAAAAAAAAGGAGGAAAAAAACCGAAGTCCTAATCCTCCAATACCTAACCGAAGTTAAGCTATGTTGTTAAGATATGGGGGTTTATAAGGCTTTCTGATTATAAGAAAATTACATTAAAATTTATTTTTGGGTTTTTAAGAAAACAAGTTTTCCTTTTGCTATGAAATCCCAATGATTATTGCAATAAAGTGAACGAGGATTATTTTCCGCAAAAAAGTACTTTGCATTGTTTTTCATTGCAATGTCTTCTAAATCATGTATTGCGATATCTAAATTTGTTTTTCCAAGCACTTTATGGTTTTTGTGATAATTTTCTTTAATTTTTGTAATGTTTCCCTCTTCTTTATCAGTATATTGTGTAATGGTGGTTTTTTGTTCTATAATGCTTGAATATTCAAAGTCTGATTCGCCTAAATCTTCTTTTTTTATTTTGATTTTTCTTTTACTTGGAATCAAGCTAAGTTCGTCTTTACTCTTTTTCGCGACGTAATGTTGATCATTTTCTTTCATTAAAATTTTTGTTATCATACTTTTTTAAAAAATTCTGCTTATTTAAGTCTTTTGGTTATGTTATAACCATAAAGTGGTGAATATATACATTAAAATTACATTAAAGTTAGTTCGCAACAAATTGCTCAATAATATATCTCCACGAGGGTTTTCCAATGTTCACACCCGTCGGGTGTACACCAAGGAGGTGCGAGAACCTTTGCGAGGCCCCGAAAAATCTTTTAACACTAAAGTGTACCCCGATAAATCTTTGAAAAATATTTCTACTGGGGGCAAGATTTTTACAAGGGGCAATTTTTCCAATGATAAGATGATTTTATCAGTTAATAGAATTAGGGCAATGATGTATAATGGTATTTTAGTAATAGCAAAACAATGATTGAAGAAAACCCTTATGAAGATAATAACTTTTCAGTGGAAAATTCAAGTGTTGGCAGAATTTGTAGTAATTAATCTAAGATGTAATAAATCACTAATGTGCTAAATCTAATAATCAGGTAATTGTTCCTGTCCTGCTTCGGGTTTTGTTTCTTCTGGTTCTTCAGGAGCTGTTGGTTCAGCAACTTTCAAATCTTCGTCTTTTATTGAATCAATCATTTCTTTGAATTTAGTGAAATGCTCTGCTGGAATTCTTAATCCTTTTTTTGTAGGGCCAGTGTATTTTTCGCTTGTAGCATATTCTCTTATATCTATTCCGACTTTTCCGTTATATTCTCTAATTCCTATAACTATGTCAGTTGTTGTTCCCTGGTATTCGCCCTTTTGAAGTTTTCCTATGTCTTTGTCCATGGTTTTGAGAAAAGAAAATAGTTTTTAAAGTTTTGTATGTTTTTGTTTTGATGAAAAAGATGTCGATTGGAAATTTGAAATTGAAGAATCCTTTGTTTTTAGCTCCGATGATTGATGTGACTGATTTGGCATATAGGATTTTGTGCCGAAGAGCGGGGGCAGCCATTGCTTATACTGAGATGCTTCAGGTGGAATATTTGATTCATGGTGGTCCAAGAATAAATGCGAAGACAATGTCTAATGCCGAGGATAAACCATTAGGAATTCAGATAACTGGAAGGAGGATTTCAGATTTTAAGAAGATTATTCCTAAACTTTATGATTATGATTTGGTTGATTTGAATTGTGGTTGTCCTGGAAATTTGACTGTTGTGCATGGTTCTGGGTCTTATTTGATGAAGGATCCTGATAAAATAGCGTCGATAATTAAACTTTTGAAAGATAATTCATTGACGATGACTGCGAAGATTCGGCTTGGTTTTAAAAAAAATAATGTGCTTGAAATGGCGAAGAAAATTGAAAAAGCTGGGGCTGATGCTTTGACTGTTCATGCGAGGCTTGGAAATGAGGGGAGGGATGTTTCTGCAGATTGGAGTTGGTTTTCTAAAATAAAAGATAAAATTGGAATTCCTTTGATTGGGAATGGAGATGTTGATTCTCCTAAGAAGGCTGAGGAGCTTTTGGAAATTACCGACGGTGTTATGATTGGCCGTGCTGCGATTGGAAATCCTTTGATTTTTGAAAATATTTTGAACTATATGAAAAACGGAAAAGAGAAGGAGTTTAATTATAAGAAGAATTTGAATTTATATTTGGATTATTTGAAACTTTCTAAGAAATATGATTTGCTTAAGATGACGAATGTGAAATATATTGGCGGGAAATTTTTGAGAGGATTTGAAGGTGCTCCAGAGAAGAGAAATGAGTTTATGAAATTGAAAAGTTTTGATGGTGTTGAGAAATTTGTGAAGGGGTTGCTTTGAATCATAAACTCTAAAACGAATATATTTATAAAATTCATTAACATATTTAATTGATGGTGGTTAACGGCAAGAGTGTCAATGGCGTGAAAATCAATGGGCATGTTGTCAAGGGTAATCCTGTTAATTTAGAGGAAATGGGTGGCCAAATTATTCTATAAAAGTGCAATATATTGAAGAAAAATACGAATTACCACAAAGTCAAATAGAAAATACTGCAGAATTTTATGATTTTAAAAGAATTCTTAGAGGACACCCAAGTGACTTAGAACTATGTCTTGATGTTTTGGTTAGATTCTTAAAAATAAAAAATAATAAAATTGTTACCAAATAAAATATATGCTATAAGATAGATTTGTTTATAAAAAATATTTGGAAGAATCATGGAAGCAGAATATGAAAAAATTATAGATGTTGGATTTTCTAATTGTTTTCGTGCTAAAGTTTATAAAATAAGAAATTAACCTTATATTATGAGAAATAAGAAAAAGTGGTGGAAGAACTATTTTTTTCCTTTAAGTAAGAGATGGGATTTGTGGATTGTATTTTTGTTTTTGCTAATGAGATTAATATTGAACTTAAAACTTGAAGCACTTCAAATATTTTTCATGGTGAGTTATGTTGTTTTATTAATACTCTTATTTACATATAAGAAAGCTTTTTTTATAGGAGCAATTGTGTTTTTGTTTGTTGATAGTTTGATTGGAACTTTATTATATTCCTCTTGGAATAATCTTGGATTTGAATATTTTGGAACAATGGCATTTAATCTTCTCATTATTCTTTTTATTCTTTTTGATAGAAATAAGAATTTTAGAAATTAATTTAATTAATAAATAATTGTACTTTAGCAATTTTAAAACAAGGAAGTTAAATAGAAGAATGTTTAATCGACTCACTATTAATAGAACACACCTGATCTAATTTTTTTCCAATGTAACGTGCAACAGAGATATTACAGTTCATATTATGAAATCGTGCAGTATTTCTTAAGGATAAACCTAATTTTCTGAAAATAAGAGATTTAATTACATTTCCATGAGCAACGATTACAATAACTTTGCCTTTATTTTTTAACAATATTTTATCAAATGTTTGCAAAGCTTTTTTTAATTTAAAGTAATGTTTCCAATAAAGTTTCTTATGAATCTTTTTTTCAAATACAATATGTTTAAACTCTGAAATTTCTGGAACAACTATTAGTTTTTTATTAATCTGTTTGCCAACTTCTTCAGCAGTTTCAATTGCTCTTGTCATATTGCTAGAATAAAGAACATCAATCTCATCTTTCAGCTTAGAAAGTTCTTTTCCCACTTTCTTAGCTTGTTTTTTCCCTAACATAGTTAAACCAGGTCCTGGAATTTGTAAACCTAAATTAGAATTTCCGGGAATATGGATTCTTTCGCCATGTCTAATAAAATAAACTATCGTCTTATTTTTATCAAATTCATTAGGATTTTTTAACATTTTATAATAAGAGAATAAGTATTTTTAAAAGTTTGGCAAAAAATCATGCATTGTTTGCTTCAATTAAATCTTCTCTTTGAAGTTCAGAGAAAATTTTAAAATAAATGCTAATATTATTTCTTCATATTAATTTATTTTTCGAGCGGAGAATCATGATGAAGTCTGATTTGTAGTATTATCTAATTCAAAAAATCAATTAATAACACTTGCTTTAATTATTTTAACATCCTCTAAAGGTTTGTCCTGTGCATTTGTTTGGACTTTTGCCATTTTGTCAATGATGTCCATGCCTTCGACAACCATTCCGAATGTTGGATGTTTTCCGTCTAGAAAATTATTGTCTGCTAAATTTATGAAGAATTGTGATGAACCGGTGTTTGGTCCTGCATTTGCCATTGATAATGTTCCCCTATTGTTTTTGTTTCCGCCTTCATGTGTGAATTCATCTTGGATGTTTGGGATGGATGGATCTCCGAATCCAGTTCCTGTTGGGTCTCCCCCTTGAATCATGAAATTATCAATTATTCTATGGAAAATTATTCCGTCGTAAGTTCCTTTTTTTACAAGGTTTTCAAAATTTCCTGCTGTGATTGGCATGTCAGAATATAAATTTATTATTATATCTCCGTGATTTGTTTCGAGTTTTATTTTTGTCATTTTATCTTCAATTGCATTTCCTGTGAATTTTGTGAATCCAAAAACTGCTAATATCATTATTGCTAAAACTATTATAAATGTTATTGTTCTGATATTCATTAAAGTGATAAATGAATGGGGTTTTTAAAAATTATTGTGGTGAGTTTATCCAATCGTTTGTGTAATAATTTATATATGTTAGAATTCTTTAATTATATGGAATTAGAGGGGAAGGTTGTGATTGTTACTGGTTCAAGTCATGGAATTGGGCGCGAGACTGGTCGACAGCTTTTAAATCTTGGAGCCAAAGTTGTTTTTGTTGCTCGGGGCAAGGAAAAGCTTAAGGGTTTTGAAAAAGAGTTTAGTAAAAAGGATTTTTTATTTTTGATACTTGATTTATCTGTTAAGGAAAATTGTAAAAAATTAATTGATGCAACTGTTAAAAAATTTGGAAGAATTGATGTGCTTGTAAATAATCTTGGACGGGGATTTCGTGGGCAGTTTAGAGATGTTGATCCTGATACTTTTCAAGAGGCTGTTAGTGTGAATTTACTTTCTGCTTCTTATTGCACAAAATATGCATTGAGTGAAATTGAAAAACAGAAGGGGAGCATTGTTTTTATTTCAAGTGCTGCGGGGATTCATGGACTTCCCTGTTATGGTCTTTATAGTGCATCTAAATGTGCTATTGCTACTCTTGCCGAAATCTTAAGAGTTGAACTTCATGATTCAAAAGTTCATATTGGTACAGTTATTTTCGGACCTGTTACTGTTGAAAGAAATAAACCAATTATGGATAAAATGAATGTTCAAAAATTTCTTAGGAAGACTAAGGGATTTATTTCTGTTGAAACTGCTGCAGGCAAGATTGTTTCTTGCATTAAGAGAAGGCAGAATGTTGTTTTAGTTACTTGGCTTACTAAATTACTTTTTTGTTTAGATAGATTTTCACCGGCATTTACAACTTATTTACTTAGAACTTTTAGATGTCCAGAGGATTATACTTAGTTTTTATTTTTTGAAATTCCTATTTATCCAGACTCTAAATGCACCTTCAACATAATCGAGAGATTCTATTACTGGTTTATTTATTAAATTTGCTGGGAGGGGAACATTTCTGTGTCCAGGCAAATGCATGTATGCTTCAAAAATTGGAATTCTTACAGATTCATTAAATATTTCTCTAACTTTGTTTTTGTATTCTTTTACTTCTTCGAGATGATCAAAATCTTTCCAAAATTCTCTTTCGCTATTCTGAGTTCGAATTATTCTTTTAATTTTTTCGTCCAGATAAGGAGCTTTCTCTTTTTTTAACTTTTGGAAAACATTAATTTCGTCCGAGATATTTTTTATGCAATTCTCATCTCCGTGACCGATTGGGATTATTATTCCTGATATATCTCTTCCGTTCTTTATTGATTTGTTGATTTTTTCACTAGCTTTATAGTATGCTTCAAGATAAATATTTTCTTGTTTTCCTAAGGTTTCTTCAAGAATTTTTGGAAAAAAGGTTTGGTCTATTATTTCATTTCCAAAATATGTTTTACAAATATCTTTTACTTTTAATGGATCTTTTAATGAATTTGTTAGATATAAGAATTTCATAAAAATCATATAGAATTTAAGTTTTTAAAGATTATTGTGGTTGATTCACTTAATGTATTTTTTAAGATGAGGATAAACTTTTTTTATCCAATTGAGATTATCTTTTAAGACACCTTGAGATTTTAAGTGAGAAAAGTATTTTTCGATTTTAATTTTTTCTTTGCATGGATTACAATTGTAAATTCCTGTTTCAGAACCATATTCATCATCTTCGGACGGTGATTCTATTTTATTGCATTTGTTGCAGGTTGCAAAACTATCATCTGCCTCTCCATATATATCAAATATGTTTGAATCGTTTACCAATGAAATTATTTTGGATTCGCTCATCTTTGAGACATCTTGTTCAAGAGTTCCTTCATCATCTATATATTGAAAAGGGGTATCTTTACCCCATAATTTTTCAAATTCTTTTGTTATATTTTTTAATGTTGTTGGATTATTATTCATTCTTTCTTCAAAAGTTATTTTTGATTCCATTGAAGTTATAAAATATTTGGTGGTTAAAAGAATTATTGTGATAAATGTTATTTTGAATTTAGAATTTCCCTTTACAAGTTTGAACTGAAGTTCAAAAAAACCCCTCAAATTTTATATAGAATTTCCTTAAGTTTGTTAAATTCAAAAATAATTAATCCTTCATCTCAATTTTTATATTGACAGACTTTGGAATTTGCATTCTCATTATATGATGCAAAACTTTTTCATTTGATGGCAAGTCGATTAATCTTTTATGGATTCTCATTTCGTATCTGTCGAATGTTGCTGTTCCGTCCCCACATGGAGATTTTCGTGTAGTAACTTTTAATTTCTTCGTTGGAAGTGGAACTGGTCCTGCTATTGTTATTCCTGACTTTTTTGCAATGTCTTTTACTGAATTGCAAATTTTATTCAACATTTCAATATCCGTGCTGTTCAATTTTATTCTTACCTTTGCCATTGTACAGATAAATCATAAGAATAGTTTAAAAAGCTTTTTATGCCAAAAATTTCTAAGATAATAAAGAGAGATGATGTAAATGGGGAAATAAATTTATTATAAAATTTTTAGTGCCAGAAGTATACCAATAATTATTATTAGTGTTGCACCAATTCTTTCTGGATGAGAGAATCTTTTTAATTTGCTAGCTAGGAAATGTGCTATTATTAAAGATACAAATGTAGCGATTATAACCCCTATGCAAATTGCTAGCCAGGCTCCTTTAGCCATTATCAAATTAGAATAGGCGATTATATCATCAATTCCCGTGGCAAAAAAGAGCACTATGCCTAATCCGACGAATTTTATCTTGTTTGATTTTATGCCAATGACTTCTTGCGATTTTGAGTGTTTTAAGTGTTTGTCTAATTTTGAAAGCTTGGCTTTCTTTTGATGTCTTGACCATTTTCCACGACTGAACATGATTAGTCCAAGAGTGATTAGCACTGCCCCCCCTATTATGTGTCTCGAAGGTAAGGCTTCCATTAATGAACCTGCAAAGATTGAGATGGCAAGTGCAACAAGAGTTCCGAGCATTACACCTAAGGATATTAATTTCTTTTTTTGCCTGTTTTTCAGATACGAACCAGCATATGCTACTGTATCATCTATGCCTGTTGCAAAAAAAGCTACGAACCCAGTTGCTAAAAGTATTAATGTTTGCACTAACCCCATTTTAAATTTAAAAGCGACATTCTTTTTAAAAGTTATGCTTGATATGGTTTTTAGAATCTAATGAATTCAAATAGAAATTTGTTTTGTTTTAATATGGAAATTATTTTAGAGCATTTTTTTATTAATTTATAACGAGATAGCGATAAAGATAATTCTCTTAGGGATTTAAATTAATTCCCTCTGCTCTTCAGTACAATTCTTAAATGTTTATGAATAAAACCTTTTTTGATGGAGCAAGATTTATAAGTTCTTTTTTATTATTTTGCTTATGAATTTAGGAAAAAAGAGGATGTGGGTAACTGGTTTTACTATGGCTGGATCAGTTATAGGTGCAGGAATTTTGGGTTTACCTTATGTTTTTGCCCAGTCTGGTTTTCTTATTGGAATTTTTTGGATAGCTTTTTTAGGAATCATACTTGCTTTTAGTAAACTTTGTTTGGGGGAGGTTGCTTTAAGAACAAAAGAAAAACATCAGCTTCCAGGTTATGCTAAAAAATATTTAGGTAAGTGGGGGAAAAGAATTATTTATTTTTCTATGTTTTTTGGAATTTATGCAGCTCTTGTAGCTTACTTGATTGGTGAAGGTCAAAGCCTCTCTAAATTATTTACTGGAGGATTAGAATACTCTATTTTATTTGGTTTTGGTTTTTGGTTAATTATGACTTTGTTTTTACGTGAGGGATTAAAAGGTTTGAAAAAAATAGAAACTTGGGGTGTTCTTGGAATTCTTGCAATTGTTTTTGGATTGTTTTTCTGGCTTTTTCCAAGTTTTGATTTATCAAATGTAAGTTATATAGAACCTTCTAATTTCTTTTTACCTTTTGGAATAACTTTATTTGCTTTAATGGGGTTTTCATGTATTCCTGAACTACGTATGGAAATCAAAGGAAGTGAAAAATTATTTAAAAAAGCAATTCTTATTGGAGCAGCAATTCCAATAATAGTTTACATTATTTTTACCTTTTCTTTTGTGAGTGTTTTAGGAAAAGATGTAAATGAAATTGCTACATTATCATTCGGTAAGATTACTTATATTTTAGGTATTTTTACTATGCTTACTAGTTATTTTTTATCGAGTTTTGTATTAAAAGATATTTTTATTTATGATTTAAAAAAGAAAAAAATTCAGTTTTGGTTTGTATCTTTTGTACCATTAATTCTTTACCTTGCTGTTAGTTTTTTTAATTTTGCAAGTTTTATATCTATATTAGCAATTGCAGGAATTGTTTCTGGAGGAATATATGGGTCTCTATCTTTAATAATGAATATTAAATCTAAAAAATTAGGAGATAGAAAACCAGAATATAGTATGCCCATTAATTGGTTTGTAATAATATTTGTTATCTCAATCTTTGTTTTTGGTGTTGCGACAAAATTGTTTTTTTAGATAAAATGAGACATTCTGGCGTGGGAGTTTATTTTAAATACATATATGATTAGTTATTCTCAGAATTTTTATAAGAAATTTGCTAAATGGCTTTCTATTTTTGAGAAGAAAAATGTTGGGCGAGAGAAAAAGACGCGAAAGAAGAAAGTGAAGAAGATAAAGTTGGTTTTTGGAAAAAGATTGGGGGATTTTTTGAAAGAGTTTGGGATTGGGTTAGGTTTTGGAAATAGATTTTTAATTAATAATCATTGACTAGGAAGAATATTTTCTTTTGTTGCTTCTTCTGTTTTTTCTTGGATTTTTTCTTCTTCCACTTCCTCTACTCCAAATAATGAGAAAATTATTTCAAATACTCTTAGGATTATTTCTAATAAAACTATGAAAAGTAAGAATTGGAATATTTCTCCAGTGAATGTTTTTATTTCTACAACTTTGCTAAGGATTCTTTCGAAATTGAAGAAGCCTGGTTTTGTCATTGATATTGCAATGAGTGTGAATGGAAGTAATTTCGCTAAGTCTTTTGCTAAATCCTCTTTGTAATATGCTGTCATTCTTATTGCACCAATAATTACTGCTGAAATTATTAGGATTGTATGTGTTTCTAGACCTTCCGTTAAGAATATTAAAAATATTGTGAATATTGCAAACCAAAAGAAAATTAGGAATGGAAGTAATACTATGTATTCAATAAAATAAAAAATTCCTGAGAACATTTTTGTTAGAGCTGGTTTTGCCATTCTGTTGAATCGATTTAGGTTCAATTCAATTAAATTTTTCTTTGAAACATATCTATAAAATTTCCATACGAAAACCGCATATAATACAACGACAAGAACTAATAGAAATAAATTAATGAATGTCTGGGTTAATGGAGAAAGTGTTGCTAAAAAGTCTTGGTATATTCCTGCAAGTCCACTAAGTCTATTCACATCTGCCATGATTTTTATAAGTTAAAGTTATTTTTAAAAGTTTGTTTAATAAGATTTAAATACAATCTTTATTTATTCTTATTATGATAGATATAAAATTACTTAGAGAGAGTCCTGAACTTGTAAGAGTTAATCTAAAGAAAAGATTTCAAGAAGAAAAAATTGAGATTGTTAATGAAGTTCTAAAACTTGATGAGAAGTGGAGAAAGTTGAAATTTGATGAAGATAAGTTAAGGAGTGAAAGAAATAAAGTTTCTAAGGAAATCAGCGAGGCTAAGAAGGCTAAGAAAGAGAAAGAGGCTAAGAAATTAATGAAAAAAGCTAAAGAGATTCCTGGAAAGATTGAAAAGATTCAGGAGAAGAGAAATAAAGCTAGAGATGAAATAAGATATCTTTTGTTAAATCTTCCTAATTTTTTAGATAAAGATACTCCTTCTGGAAGAGATGAATCTGAAAATGTTGAAAAAAGAAAATGGGGGAAATTTCCTGTGTTTAAAAATCCAAAGTCCCATGTTGAATTGGGAGAAGATTTGGATATTTTGGATATGAAACGTGGTGCAAAATTAGCTGGTTCTGGCTTTTATGTTTTTAAGAATGGTTTGGCTCAAATGCAAAGAGCACTCATACAATTTATGTTGGATTTTCATATGAGCAAAGGTAAGACTGAGATTGTGTCCCCAATTTTGGCTAATACAGAGACTGCTGAAGGTACAGCTCATTTACCCAAATTTGATCAAGACATGTATAAAACAAGAGAGGGTTTTTATTTAATTCCTACAGCGGAAATGACTTTGACTAATTTACATCGTGGAGAAACTCTGAAGGAAGATGAATTCCCAAAAAGATTTTATGGTTATACCCCTTGTTTTAGAACCGAGGCTGGAAGACATGGTGCAGAAACTCCGGGAATATTTAGGTTACATCAGTTTGATAAAGTTGAAATGGTAACTCTATGTTGTCCCAATGATGCGAATAAAGAATTAAAAATTATGATGGATGATGCTGAGACATTATTGAAAAAATTAAATATTCCTTATAGGGTTCTTTTAATTTGTTCTGGAGATTTAGGATTTAAAGAATTAATAACTTATGATATAGAAACTTGGTCTCCTTATTTGAAAAAATATATGGAAACTTCTTCTGTTTCTAAATGCGGAGATTTTCAAGCGAGAAGAATGAATACTCGGTATCAAGATAAAAAAGATAATAATTTGAAATTTATTGAAACTTTGAATGGTTCTGGATTGGCCTTACCTAGATTAATTATTGCAATTATGGAAAATAATCAACAGAAAGACGGTTCTATAAAAATTCCGAAGGTTTTGCAAAAATATATGGGCGGGAAGAAAGTTATAAAAAAGGTGGAGAAATAATTGGCTGATAAGGTTAATTTGAGTTTGGAGAATTCTAAGATTTACAGATTAATTAATTTCTTATAATGGAGAATTCAGGCGGAGTGGAATTCGGAAATATGGATTTTATTACAATAATCTTTAAGTATGCAATTTATGTTGGGTGATTATGAAAAGGCTTTCGATATCAGTTGCAGAAATTCTTCCTCCAGAAAAAGAGAGTAAATTCAAATCAATTGCAAAAACATTTTCAAAATATGTCCTTTGTGGTGTTCTTGGTTTTTCGCTTTTATCTGTTACAACAAATTTTGCAAATTATAAAATTACAAAAGATAATTTATCAAAAATTGAGAAGGACGAAGGAATATTTTATGCAAAATTGAATTGCGGAAATAATTTAGAAATTTGTCAGAATACTTCTTTTTTATCTAAATATCTGGGAGGGGGCATTGGGTTAAGAAAAGCTTCAGAAGAATATTTAGAATATCATAGAGATTATTTGGAAAATTATAAAGAAATGCTTGAAAATCCGTTTAAGATAGTGTAAATTTTAATTAGGTAATTATGGAAAAGAAAAAAAGTAAATTAAATTTGATTATTGCGATTGCTCTCGGTTCAGTTGTTGGGCTTTCTCTTGGAGTTCTTAAAACAAATATACAAGATCATAAAAATGTTAAACATAATATATTAGAAACTAAAGAAAAGCGAGGGGATTTTTATGCGAGAAAGTATTGCAATGATAATTTGAAAAGATATGATAGTCTTTCCGTTTTTGAAAAATATGCTGGAGTTAATCTTGGAATGAAGAAGGCGTCTGAGGAATATTTGGAATAGAGTAAATAATTATTTAATTTCTATTGCTCAAAACAAACTTCGTTAAGTTTTTCGCTTACAATGTAATTATCATCTAAAGTTTTCTATGTGAGGTTAAACTATTTTAGATTTATAATAATTAATTTATAAAAACCATTGTAGACTAATATTTATCAACGAAGAGTTTAAGCAAAGCCAAACTCGTAGCAAGTATAAAAATAATCATAGAGTAAAGTTTAAAAGTAGAATTTATGTAAATATTTTGTATTGCGATGCCTCGATGGTCTAACGGTTATGACTCATCCCTGTCGCGGATGCGACCCGGGTTCAACTCCCGGTCGGGGCGTATAGATTCGAACAGTTCGAATACCGCATCACTTCGTTCCCGGCACAAGAACCCCTTCGGGGTCCCGGTCGGGGTGTTACCACTTCTATCTCACGCTTGGCGGGGGAGTCTACCACAATAATTCTTAAAAATAGTTTTTAGTTAATATTTTTATGAAAAAATATGAACAAAAATATGGAATTGCTGAAGATGAACAGATTATGACATTTCACAGAAGCAGAAGAATGTTTTGTATAAAAGAAGGAAGATTAATGGTAGCAAAACCAAATTTACCTTATTCTCATGCTGTTTGGTTTGAAAAAGAAGGGTGGATGGATGAAACTGATGATTCTTTTATAAATAATCTAACTAGAGGGATTGTAAATAAATTAGGAGATATCTATTTCTACAAAGGTTACAATTTTTCAATAGATGAAAAAGCCGAAAAAGAATTATTTGTTCATATTGGACAATTAAAAGAAGTGTTAGAACTCAAACCAACTGCAAAAGTTTGTGGGGGAAAGAATTGGCCACCTACAAAATTTTATGGAACATTAGAGGATGTTCTTACACATAAAAAGAAGTTATAATATTTCTATCAATGTCAGTATGAGCATTATTTTTCCCTACTGGCTTTGATAATTAACTTTAAAAACTGTCTTTTCTTATATTTTATAGAGGAGATTGACTCTCAGAGAATAGTTCTGGATATATTAAGAAAATGAGAAAAGATATAGGAAAAAAAGTTTTGAATGGACTTAAGAATAGTTGGAAATTAATTCCATGGGTAGGTCTTGGGAATTATTTTACTACATGTGAAAAAGATAAAGAAAAGAAAGAATATGTTATAGGTGGAAAAGCATTAATGCATTTTGTGTGGGCTATGGGGGCAACAATTTATCTTGTAGGCGGAGTTTCTTTAGGTAATTGGACACCAAATCAATATAAAGAATTTAATCAAAAACAAGAAAAAGAATATAGGAAAGAAGTTAATCAGAATTATAATCAAATTATTAATGATTGCCAAGCAAAATAAGATTCAATAGATTTTTATTTTGAAAATGGGCTTAAAAAAGATGTCAAATTAGAAAACCCTTCTATTGAAGATAAGGAAAGGAGATTAAAATGAAAATATTAGGTGAAAAATACGCTTTAATTGAAATGAAGAAAAGAATGCATGGATCCATGTAAAAGAAGATAAAAACGCCCAGATAGAGAGTTTAAGGTTTAGCTTGTTTCCATAGTTCGAGAAAAAATTTCTTATAATGATTAGCAAATCTTTTTGAGATTATCTCATAAGCTATAGGATTTTCTCCAAACATTAATATTAAAACTCTGCTTTTTCCAATGGTCATTCCAATAGGCATTGTTAAGCCATAATGTTTTACTTTAGATAATTTTCCTAACACTCTTTTTTGATAACTTAGGTATTTAACTGAAGGATCCATGATCCCCCTAACCTTTACCTTTTTAGCTACCCTTTTTAGATGATATTTTTTAAAAAAATCTCTTACCTCCAATGTTTTGAGTTCTTCTTCATTTGCGAAGAAAAAATAATATTCCTCGTTGGAATTCATTTCGTCTAAAAGATTTTTAAAAGCAGAAGCTAATCCTTTAATTCCTTTGTGAATTTGGGCAGATTCTTCTTCATAACTAGATAATTTAGATTTTATGGTTGGAATAATTTTTTCAAAAGATTTCTTAAAATCTTCATACTCTTGCTTTTTTTCTTCAACAAGAGCCACTACATTAGAAGGATTTGTTATTTGATATGTTTTTTTCCTCCCCTCTGTTATAAAACTCACAAGTCCTTTCTGCATTAATTTATCAAGTATTAGATAAACTTTAGAAGAGGAAACCTTAGATTTCTTCATTATTTTAAATATTTGAGAAGGGCCTAAATCAATTAGAGAATTGTAAACTTTTATCTCTCCGTCTGTTAATCCAATCTTTTTTAGTATGCTTAGTTCCATGCTTTTTCCTAGATTTCTTAGTTTATAAAGTTTCTCCCTTGGGGGGAAATAACCTATTTAAACCCTTTTTTTTACTATAATAAAATGGTAAATTGGATCAAAAACATAGAAAATAAGTCAAAAAAATACTTTCTAGCAGTAGCTATGGGTGCTCTTTTTCTAGGAGTTTTACCGAATAAATGTTTGGCACAAGATAGAAGTGCCAAAGCATCAACATATTATGATACAAGAAAAGGAACAAATTTGACTCTAACAGGCCTATCAAAGAATATGGCGGGAACTGGATTTAAAGGATTTGGATTTATTGACTTTCTTTCAGAATTCAATCAAAAAGACCTGGCTAGATTTAATTTAAAAAATATTTATTTAGAAG
>SDBV01005399.1_pt1 | contig 18066 bp, 14 predicted proteins | sample 2277081 | NCBI WGS metagenome assembly SDBV01 (sample SAMN10402039, study PRJNA504765) | marine sediment metagenome | isolation source: marine sediment core GS10_PC15, 223 cmbsf | place: Arctic Ocean: Southern Knipovich Ridge | collected 2010 | reverse complement strand
GCTCGACTGATGAGCGAGGTTTCGTTAATACCGGAAGTCAGAGCTGAGAAGATAGCCCAGGTCAGAGCCCAGATTGAGGCGGGAACATATATCACCCCGGAGAAAATGGATATCGCCGTGGGACGTTTGCTTCAGGACCTGTAAATCTAGACCTAATGAAGACACCTGTGAAGTCGAGGTGTCATTCTTCTGATGTTGATGCCGAGCAACCCTGTTTATTTGGAGCATAACAGGGACTCGGCGTCTTTTTTTTTGTCGCGGACAGATGCGATAAGTGTGCTCAGCATGTATAATGGCCCCGAACTAATTATCCAGAGCTGATGGAGCCAGACACAAAGATGACCAACGCAGAAAAATCTACACCCAGTCCCAAACAAGCACCCCAACAACATTGGGGCCGGGTGGTAAACAGAAGGGACCTTTCGGGCAAATTCCTATGGCTCGAGCTCGAAGCCCAAGGGTTCGCCCAAGCTGAACCCGGACAGTTCGTAGTGGTTCACTGCGCCGATGAGTCCGATCACATGGCAGGGAGAGCTTGGGAGGAATCGGACGATTGGCCCAAGGCCACGTCAGCGGAGCTACGCTCACGGGTAGCTTTGATGCGCCGACCATTTAGCATTGCTGACATGCCAGACCGAACTAATGGATCTCGATTAGCAATACAATTGAACGTTTTGGGGCCTGGCACTAGTTGGTTGGCAGAAAAAGCCCAACTTGGTGCCCAGTTGCGACTGGTCGGGCCTCTGGGCAATGGATTCAAACTCAACAATGTTCGCCAGGCGGTATTAGCGGGCGGCGGAATGGGGATCGCTCCGATGTTGTTTCTGGCCAGACAGCTTAGGCAAATGGACACCGAGGTGGTGCTCCTAGCCGGGGCTAAGACTCGAGAGGACTTGCCGATGGAGATAACCGCCGGTGCCCTGATAGACGAGGAGGGGGAACCGACTTTTTGCTGCGACTCTTTTACCGAGCTGGGGGTCAAGGTGGGCATAAGTACAGACGACGGGTCCGCCGGCAGATTGGGCCTGCTCAGCGACAGTTTAGCCGATTATCTCTCGCGCCACCGCCAGCTTGGCCAAACCGACAGCGTAGTGTATACTTGTGGCCCAGAAGCAATGATGGAAAAAATCGCCCAGATCGCTCAGGTGCATCACTTGCCCTGCCAAGTCTGCCTCGAGCGATACATGGCCTGCGGAATGGGAGCTTGTCAGTCCTGCGTCTGCAAACAAAAATCCGAGTCGAATGAGGACGCTTGGCAGTACAAGCTGACCTGTACAGACGGTCCTGTTTTCGACGGACAGAGTATCCTATGGTAAAAAAACAAAACGTGGATCTGAAGATAAAGCTAGGCTCTGTAGCTCTGGCCACCCCGATTGTTACTTGTTCGGGCACCAGTGGCTACGGTCTGGAGTATGCCGGGCTAACGGACTTCTCTTCCGTGGGAGCGTTTTTCACCAAGTCGATTACCCTCCAAGAGCGAAAGGGCAATCCGCCGCCGCGAGTGGTGGAGACCCGAGCCGGCCTGCTCAATGCCATCGGCCTAGCGCACGGCGGCCTAGAGCGATTCATCAAAGAAAAAGTTCCCCAATTGAAACAACTTCCCTGCCCGGTGTTCGTAAATGTCGCCGGACGAACTATCGACGAATACACAGAAGTAGCTCAGCGCCTCGACGAGGTCGAAGAGATTGCGGGGCTGGAGGTGAACATTTCCTGCCCGAATGTCAAAGAGGGTGGCATCACTTTCGGCACAGACGCCAAGCAAGTCAGCCAAGTGGTTTCAGCGGTAAGACAGGTCGTCAAACGCTGCACTCTGGTAGTCAAACTTTCACCAAACGTTACCGACATTTTAGAGCCCGCCCGTGCAGCTGTGGAGGCTGGCGCCCAATGTCTGAGTTTAGTAAACACGTTTATGAGTTTGGCCATTGATATTGAAAAACAAAAACCACTGCTCGCCAACGTTACCGGCGGACTCAGCGGCCCAGCCATCAAACCGATTGCCCTGTATATGGTGCATCGGCTCTATACCGAGCTTTGCCGAGATGCCAGCATACCAATCATCGGAATGGGCGGCGTACAGTTCGGCGCCGACGCTATTGAGTTTATGTTGGCCGGGGCAACCGCTGTCGGGGTCGGCACCGCCCTTTTTGTGGAACCGAACACGCCAAAACTTTTAGCCGATAAGCTAAGAGAATACCTCGCCGCAAGGGACATGACCGCGCCGGTCGCCATTACCGGCAAATTGCAAATGCCTGAAGACGAGCAGGACGAATCATGAACTACAAGTACAAACTGGGATTCATCGGGGCTGGCAACATGGCCTTAGCAATCGCCTGCGGAGTGACCAAGGCCGGCTTATATAACGGCTCCGAGTTGATCGCCTCGGACATCGCCCCCGAAAGGCGGGACCTTTTTACCGAGAAACTCAAAGCCACCGCCGTGGATGATAACCGTCAGGTAATCCAAGAAGCTCAAACGATCATCTTAGCTATTAAACCCCAGCAAGCGCCAGCCGTGCTCGAACCCTTAGCCGCAATGGTTAGCTCAGGGCAATTGATTGTTTCGATCATGGCCGGCGTTACTACCAGCACTATCGAAGCGATTCTCGGAGCCAATGTAGCCACCGTGCGAGTCATGCCGAATTTAGCTCTGTCAGTAGCGGCGGGAATGACCGCCATTTGCCCAGGTTCCAACGCCAGCAACAATGACCTCGCCCTGGTAGAAAAAATGTTCCAAGCTTGCGGCCAAACGATAGTGGTAGATGAAGAGCAGATGCACGCCGTAACCGCCATCTCGGGCTCGGGCCCAGCCTATTTCTTTTACTTTGTCGAGGCTATGATTAAGACAGCCAAAGAACTTGGCCTAAACGACGAGCAAGCCAACCTGCTAGCCAAGCAGACTTCTCTAGGGGCAGCGAAAACGATGTTAGCCAGACCTGAAGAGCCGGCTGAGCTTCGCCACCAAGTTACCAGCAAGGGTGGTACAACCCAAGCTGCCTTAAAGGTAATGCAAGAAGCTAAGTTAGATAAGATCATCAGCCAAGCCATATCAGCCGCGGCTAAACGTTCCGTGGAATTAGGTAATGAGTAAGGGATTAGATCAGTTGCGTGAGAGGCTACCGTTGCCGACGGTCTTTACTGGCCGATCGCTGGTCTGCATCTCCCAGCAATGGCGAGTGGAAATAAGCGAGCAGACTTCCAAAGACTACGCCAACAGCACCAGCCGCAGCACGTTTTGGGTGAAGGTTTCGGAAAAACTCGAAGACGGAACATATCAAGCTGGCCACGAAGAGGTTTTCGCCATCGACGATATGGGACGCTTGGCCGAGGAGATCGACCGGTTCATCACCCATGCCGTGGGCTATTCGCCACGGGCTTGAGAGCCTTTGAATGGTCCTCACCGACGCTGCGTCCATTCGTCCGAAGCATACTTTTCTCTTAGCGAATCAAGCAAAGCTATTTCAATATCATTTAGCTTCCCCGGCACTAATTCCAGTTGCACGATGCTGCCCAACTGCTTCGCCCACGCCAGGGCTAACTCGTCAGCATCAGGTGGATTCACCAACTCAAAGTCAGCCACAGTAGCCAAACCCGGCTGACCGAGGGAATTATCGAGCATCAATGAGCCATGCTGAAGAACGCTCTTGAGGGTTCGACGCTGTGCCGAGCCAGCAATTTTTTTCCCCCCAATCGTAACGTCAGAGGGGTTGATCCGCTCAAAACAAAAAAAAGGTCCGCGCTGACTGCTGGCGGGGGAAGGCCCCAGGCGAAGCTCTGCCGACAACCCCCACGATGCCAAGACCGCGATCAGAGCCTCATGCACTGCTTTATAACCAGCCGCGGGCCCACGGCTCTGGACTAAATCATGCGCAGCCGGCAAAATCAAACTGTACGTAAGCTCAGCATCGTGGAGTATCGCCCCACCACCGGTGATTCGCCTGACAATAGACAAAGAATTGAAAGGATAGAGAAGATCGGCAATTTGGGCATGCTTCTGGAAGTGTCCTAGAGAGATCGTGGGCGCCGACCAGCGGTAAAAACGCAGCGTGGGCCTAGCCTCGCCCTCACCTACAGCGGTAAGAATAGCCTCATCAATGGCCATATTCGTAGCTCCATCGAGGGGCGGGTCAATAATCAGCCGAGCTTGCTCCATAGAAAGAGAGTCTAAAACAAGCAACCCAACCTGGCAAGGAGCTTTGGGGACGCTGGCATAATCTTAAAGTTTTTCCGCCTATCCCCGCAAATCTGCTTGACTTCGCGACCCAACCGGTTTACTCTAATTACCGCAAGGGTGGTGGGGCTGATTCAGTTCACGCGCGACTAGCAGCACAAGAATAAACGAAAAAGCTCCAGAGCAATGTCTTTGCGGCTCGGCGAACTTGTTCTGCGCCAAAAGGCACGTCGGCCGCAAAACCACAAGTAGCGGGCTAAGGGGTTTTCAGGGGCTCAGCAGTACGGTCCCGCACATTGGGGATACCTTCGGGCCGACTGCAAAAAAACAAGGAGGTGTGTGATGAATCTATGGCATCAAAAAGACACCAGCGAAATCTCAGGAGCGCATCCAAATCTTACTGGCAATCTCAACGCAATTTCCGGCAATTGTACCAGCGTCTGGGGACAATCCTTCATCAGCGGCGACGTAACCAACCTGCAAGGCTGCTTGACCGGCTTGAGCGGCTCTTGCCAAGGGCTCAGCGGAGAGGTCACTCGAGTGCGCGGCAACGTCTCGCGGATCACCGGTCTAGTGGACGAGAGATTAATCGGCGATGTTTCCGGCATAAGCGGCGACGTAAGCAGTGTTTGGGGAAAGACAGACAGTCTCCGCGGCGCCATTGGAGAATTGTTGGAGCAGGGCCTGCTCTGGCCGAAGGACCGAGCCCTGACCCTCGAGATGTTCGCCAGTCGGCATAACCTGCCGATGGAATTCCTGGACAACTCTGGGATGCCCGCTCTCATTGCCTTTTACGCCCTCGAAGGCGTGCCTTTGCATTGGGTAACGGTTTGCAACCAGAACATGGACGGCTTTACCGTCGGCCCTCTCTCGGTAATCTCCGCACGCTCCCCGGGACAAGAAATCATCAAAGTAGCTCTTCCCAGCGACGCCCATTGGCAACTGCTAGACAAGTTTGATCTGATCAGTGCTGACAGGATTTATGCTTTCGAGCAGTTGGCATCACCGGTCCATACAGCCATGAATTGATTGTCACGCTGATTCTGCAGATGCCGCGCGGGCAAGGGTTTATTATCTTCCAAACCCAGGGGGATGCTTAGAGCTTCTAATAAAATGAATCGTCGCATCGAAAGTGAGCGTTTTTTCGTCTGGCAAGGAAGGCGAAACAGGCAACCTGAGGGTTGTCGATACAGCCTGACGCCGTCCAGACGGAAAATAAGCCGCTTGAATGCAGAGTCATTTTGTTAGACGCTCTTAGAACTTGCGGGCACGACTTTGATCCAGTAGCGAGCCATAGAGTTTCTCAAGTCCCTCGACTGTCCTGACCCAAGAAAACCGCCCTGCCAAGCGGGCTCGGTCCTGCTCACTGATGGACTTTGCCGGACCTCTTCCGTTGATCGTAGCCTCGATAGCCCCAACAAACTGATCAACCTTACCAGCCTCAAGCAGATAGCCCATTTTATCGGACTCGATGACCTCCCGAGCACCGTCAAGGTCAAAGGACGCTACTGGCAAGCCCGCCAACAAGCCCTGCACAAGCACCAGAGGCAGGCCCTCGTGATCGGAAGTATGCACTAGCATATCCATCGCCCAGAGCATTTCCCGGACGCGATCTGGACTGACCAATCCAGCCAGCCGCACCCTTCGTTCAATTCCCATCTGTTTTAGCCTGGCCTCAATGGTCGAACGAAGCACGCCATCGCCGACCAACAGGCACCAAAGATTCCCATGCCGTTCCATCAAAGGCCCCAGGGCGTCGAGCAAGAATTCGTGCCCTTTACCCGGAGCTAGACGAGCTACCTTTCCAATCACAAAAGCGTCGCCAGCTATGCCCAGCTCTTTGCGAATACTCGCTCGCTGCTGAGCATCCGCAGCAGTGAACCGCTCGGTATCGAACCCAGCACACAAAGTGGTGAACTTCTCCGGCCTAGCTACCCCCGCAGTCACCGCCTGGCTTACCATAGCTTGGGCAACAGCGACAATGCGATCTGCTTGAGTCGCTGCCAATCGCTCCGCCAACTTGTAAGCTCGATTGACTACGATATTCTGGCCCCCAAAGAACGGCAGACCATGAACCGTGTGTATCACTACTGGTACGCCAGCAAGCCTAGCGGCAAATCGCCCCAAGATCCCCGCTTTGGAACAGTGGGTGTGAACAATATCAGGACGCAACTGACGCAAAGCCTTCACCAGCTCCACCATAGCACATATATCATGCACTGGCAAAAGGTTACGACGAAGATGATGAATAACGCGCACTCTGATTTCGTAATCATCAGCGACATCAAACATGCCACCTTCGACACCCGTCTCAGGCCCGGTCAGCAGCGTCACATCATGGCCTCGTTGGCGCAGACCCCGACAAGTCAGTAGAACATTCTGCTGAGCACCGCCGATGATCAGCCTGGTTATGAGCTGAACTATTCTCATGTTAGATATTTTACGACAGAAACCCAGCCAGAGGAAGTACGCTCAGCCAAGCATTTTTCCAAGCCCGCACGCCCAATCCGCTCACGACTAATAGAAATACCCCCGGTCTCTCTCCCCCAGGCAAGTTACGTTGAGATTCCTACGCCTGCTGGTCGCTAGGCTGGACCCATAGAGGGGACCGCCTCTGCTCCGGCTTCCGCTGGGGAATGTTCCAGGGGTACGTCAAACTTCACCGCCACCCGACTTTGCAGTGGCCCGACGGTCTCTTTGCGTAAAACCCGTCCAATGGTGGTGAATGAAGCCATCCCAAAACCCCCGTCCTGGACTAGTGGGTAACTGCTACGCAGCCAGATCTGCTCGCCCTCATCCGGATACGTACCCTCGGCGGCCACAAAGCTAACTCCGCCGCTTGATAAGTCCACCATCCGTCCTTGCTGAATATCCAGGCTCCCGTCAGAGCTGTACCAGACCGGCCAGAAATACCTGAGCCTAGGTTCGCAGCGGCGTTCCTCGCCACGTTCGCTCTGTGGGGCCGTAAGGGTCTGCTCTCTGGATGTGCGATTCTTCAAAAACATGCTCTACTACCTCCCCAGGACAAGCCTGGCATATGTGATTATCAGCAGAGGAACACTTGTTCCACTGATAAATATCGGGCTATGCGCGGGCCGCCTTTAACTAACACATCTGAAAAACTGACCTAGATCCTACAGAGCAATCCAGCCCTAATTCAAAAGCCCAGCGGTAATTGCCGATACAAAACCACGAGCCCGAGTTCTTGCTCTAGCGAGCGGATACACCCCTCGCCGCACAGAGCAACAACTCACGCATATAATAGAACGCCGGCTCATCTGGCCCCGAGGAACGCAGATATGACAGAAGCAATAGAACAACCCACATCCGTCATCATGCTCAAAGCAGCGATTGAGGTGACTAAACAGACCAAAGCTCAGGCGCTCTTGGTGTACAGCGACCTATGCCAGACCAAGGGCCGCCTAAAGGCTGGTCTCGGAAAGTCCTATAAAACCATCCTTGTAACACAAAAAAAGGATCCAAACGCCCCCGTGCGCGGTTCTGGGCGCTACATCGTGCGCCTGCCCAAGGTCAATCTAACGAGAATGGGCCTGGTCAAGATGGCCACGGTGCTAAGCTTTTCTCAGGGCGTCCTTTTGCCCGACGAGCGTTTTGTATTTGTGACCGGGGTTGCGGACGCTCAATTAGACACCATCGTAGTTATGACCGTGGGTAGAGAGTTTGAATTACTGCAAACCGTTGGCCAACCAGTACTTACAGAACATGTCCGCCGAGCCGTCTTTCATCGGGTTCTCAATTTGGCCACCAGCCTAGCCGCAGAGGGCAGGGAAGGTAAAGCCATCGGCGGCTTGTTTGTAATCGGTGATACAAGCGAGGTGCTCAAAGCATCCCAGCAGATGATCCTGAATCCTTTTCATGGCTACACCGAGAAACAGCGCCAAATTCTCGATTCGCACATGGCCGAGACCATCAAAGAGTACAGCTCTCTTGACGGTGCTTTCGTAATCAAGGGTAATGGGGTGATCGTCTCGGCAGGCACATACCTACGCCCGGGAGTGGCTGGGGAGGATCTGCCCCAGGGCTTAGGCGCACGGCATGCTGCCGCGGCCGGTATAACAGCCTCAACAAAATCGATTGCCATCACAGTCAGTCAATCCACCGGGGCAGTGAGGATATGGAGAGGTGGTAAACTGATCACAGAAATCGAGCGGGCTCAGCGACAGCCTGGCTCGAGCCTACCTGGACCGAAAAAAGAGATGTAGGAGAAGGGGCTCAGTTCGCACAGAGCTTGGCAATCAACTCGTCAAACTCGTCCAACGAACCAAAGTTGATCACGATCTCGCCTTTCTCGCCGGATGCCCGGGGCCGGATACGCACCTTACGACCAAGGCGGCGCGACAGCCTGTCCTCTAGCTCGCGAAGATTAGCTTGCTTAGCAAGGTCTTCGGCGCGAGCTGGGCTCGCGGACGACATTCGCCGAGACTGGCGAACAAGATCCTCGGTACGGCGAACAGAAAGGTTCTTTTTGGAAATGAGCCTAGCCACCTTGCGCTGCTCAGCAGGGTCCGAGAAGCCCAGCAAGGCACGAGCATGGCCCATGGATATCTTGCCATTGAGCAGAAAGTCACGCACCTCCTTGTCCAGCTCGAGAAGCCGGACGTAATTTGCGATAGTAGCTCGATCCTGTCCTAGACGATGACTAGCCTGCTCCTGGGTGAGAGATAGACGAGACATATAAGAAGCATAAGCAGCAGCCCGGTCAATGGGGTTCAAGTCAGAACGCTGGATGTTCTCAACCAGAGCTATCTCGATCATATCGTTTTCAGTAGCCTCGCGCACCACAGCGGGGATCGTGCCAAGGCCAGCCTCCTTGGAAGCCCGCCAACGACGCTCGCCAGCTATTAGCTGGAAAACATCATTATGTCGGCGAACGATAATCGGCTGAAGTAAACCTGAGGTACGCAGTGAATCGACTAGACCCGTAAGACTGGCAGGGTCGATGGCTGAACGAGGCTGAAGAGGATTAGGAATGATCTTGTCTAACGGAATGAACTGGATAGAGCCCGGTTTGGCGACGCTGTCCGCAGCCGCAGCGGGGGCCACCACAGCAGGAGCGACCAGGGGCTCGGATGAAACCAGGGCATCCAGGCCTCTGCCCAGACGTGCTTTTGGGGGAGCCATGATCTTCTCCTATGCTAAGTTTGCAATGTTCCACGTGGAACATTCCGGGATTTAATTCTGCCTCGATACGATCTCAAGCCATCCACTCGCCTGACCAAGGATCACGCCCATCAGGCGTCATCTCCTAGGCGCCAAGATAATCCGCGCCCCCACGCGCGTCCAGAAAAAAGTTTTCACTCTGCCACCTATCCACCTGCGCATTGTCCAACCCACTACCACAAAACGGCGTATACTCTCCCCCCAGCTCCCCCCCTAACAGTCTCGAATATCAAATCTGATCAACACAACGCTCCACGCATCTTATAACACCCCAGTCCCGGCACGCCGGGATCCCGGGGGCGCCCATGCCAAATCCCCTCCCTACACCACATCCAAGCCTCGCCCAAACACCGCACACCTCACAGCTCAACCACCACTCACGCTGGGCCCTGGAGCTAACCCAATATTCCACCCAAACCAAGATAATCCAATAAAACCAACCATATGTTTTCATATACGCTAATAAGAATATATATCTAAAGCAGACAAACTCCTCCACCCCCAAGATAAAGGCTTGCTTTGTCGGGCCAAAAGTGCATAATACATCCGTATAGTGGCTTACACGTTCGCAACCACAGAGAGACGTCAGGGCTGTCGCTATAGCGCAGCAGGGTAAATTGGCCGGTTCCGGCCACTCGTAGCTACTATTCCCGTCTGGTTGCTTTGCCTTGAGTTAGGCACAGCGGTACTCCAGAGCAAGGTTGTGCATGGACGACAAGTATTGGCCGGCTCAACGGCCAATGATGGTTGAGTTTGTGGGGGACCTCATCCTGGCCCACGGCCTAAAACCTCCCTAGCGACGTGGGGTAATGTGTCCTTAATAGCCGTATAGTAAATACGTTATGTGGAAGTAGGTGCGAATATGACACGTGATATCAAGCAATCCGAGAAAAGCACTTTGCCTCTGGTAGAAGGCGGTTTCAAGCTGCAAGAGGTCTCTGAGCCCAATTTGTATCGGGACACTTTTTCGTACACAGAACTTCCGCGGGCATTTTTTGACAATCGATCGGTACCCATGGACTTGCCGGAGGATATATGGATAACCGACACAACTTTCCGTGATGGCCAACAAGCCAGGGCACCCTACACCATCGAACAAGTGCTTGCGTTATATGATCTTATGCATAAGTTAGATGCCGATACGGGTCTTATACGCCAGTCGGAGTTTTTTCTCTACTCCAAGACCGACCGCCAGGCCGTCAGAAAGTGCCAAGAAAGGGGCTATAAGTTTCCCCAGGTAACCGGCTGGATTCGAGCGGTTAAAAGTGATTTCCGCTTGGTTAAGCAAATGGGTCTCAAGGAGACCGGGATTCTGACGAGTTGTTCGGACTATCATTTGTTTTTGAAACTTCGCAAGGGTCGTTCAACTGCGTTAGCCATGTATTTGGATACGGTCAAGTCCTGCCTGGACGCTGGGATTCTACCCAGGTGCCATTTTGAGGACGTCACCAGAGCTGACTTATACGGATTTGTTTTACCGTTAGCCAGTGAGTTGGTCTCTTTGGGCCAGGCGTACAAGGTGAAAATCAAGATGCGGATGTGCGACACCATGGGTGTGGGCTTGCCCTGGGCCCAGGCAGCGCTGCCCCGGAGCATACCCAAGATAGTCCATGCCTTAAGGCACGAGGTGGGCATAGGGGCGGAGCAATTGGAGTTTCACGGCCATAACGACCTCCATAAGGTGGTTGCAAACTCCGTATCAGCTTGGCTTTACGGATGCGCAGTCTGCAACTGTAGTCTGCTGGGTATTGGAGAGCGAACCGGCAATGCTCCCCTGGAGGCACTGGTAGTGGAGTATGGGCAGTTGACGGAGAAATCAACTAAGATAGACTATTCGGTAATCACCGAGATAGCTGAGTATTTCACCAAAGAACTCAGCCATGAGATCCCCTCGAATTACCCCTTGATCGGACGGGACTTCAACGTCACCCGAGCGGGCATCCACGCTGACGGGCTGCTCAAGAACGAAGAAATATATAACATCTTTGATACTAATAAGTTACTCAACAGGCCGGCCAGGGTGATGATAACGGACAAGTCTGGCGTAGCTGGCATTAAGCACTGGATTGAGCAGCGCTATGAGATCGAACCGTTGAAGAAAAGTGATCAGCGTCTGACGAGCATTTACGACTTGATAAAGCTTGCATACGAGCAGGGCCGAACTACGGGCATCGCCGATGAGGAAATGGCTTGTTGGGTGGGCGAGAAATTCGGGCAGCTTCAGGCAAAAAATTAGGTCCAAAGGCTCTAACAGACAGTACTTATGGCGGGCTGGGGAGGAAGCTAAATTGGCCCTGAAATTCTCGAAAGATTATCCGACGGTGGCGAGTATTTCCCTGGCAGCTCTGCGGGGCAATTTCGATCTTTTTCGCAAGCACTGCGGCCCGGCTGTGAAGATATGCCCTGTGGTCAAAGCCAACGCCTACGGGCACGGGATCTCAATTGTAGCGCCAGCGTTGTCCCAGGCGGGGGCGGAAATATTTGCTGTGGCTAACATACCTGAGGCAAATGAGTTAGCTGAAATTGTTCCCGATAAAGAAATCCTCGTATTTAGCCCAATCCAAGGGGCAAATGCAGAGCTAACCAAAGCTCTGAAGCGTAATTATCACCTCACAATTACAGATATGACCGGGGCCCGGGCTATGGCAGAGGCTGCCGATCAGGCTGGAGTGGTGGGGCGAGTACACCTTAAAATGGACACCGGGATGGGCCGAGTGGGAGCGTTGCCCACTGTAGCCCATGATTTGATCAAATTTGTAAGCAGCCAAACGCAGCTGTGCCTGGCAGGTCTGTACACTCATTTCGCAACAGCGGACGAGACGGACCTGTCGTTTGCTCGTGAACAACTGAGCTGTTTTAATGAACTTCTGAGCCTTGCTCCCGAAGTTCAACTAGTTCACAGCGCCAACAGCGCCGCTATGCTGGCAATGGCGGATTCACATTTCACCATGGTTCGGCCCGGGATTTCTACCTACGGATATTGGCCCAGCAGAGACATGGCCGAGATAAAGATTTTGGAAGGTTTGAAACCAATTTTACGACTCGATTCTCGTATCGCGTCGGTCAAGGAGTTGCCCCCGGGCCATACCTGTGGATATGGGCAGACCTTTCGGGCTCAGAGGCCAACCCGGATCGGGATCGTCCCAATCGGCTACGCAGACGGCTATCGGCGGAGCTTTTCAAATAAAGCTGTAATGCTGATCGACCATTGCCCAGTTCCGGTGATTGGACGAGTTTCCATGGACCAGACGATTGTAGATCTTACCGATCAGCCCCAAGTCCAAACTGGACATATTGTTACGGTAATATCCGAAAAACGCGACGATCCCAACTCAGTCGAGGCTCTGGCTGAGCTAGCAAATACTATCCCCCATGAGATAACTTGCCTGCTGGGCAGAAGGATTGCACGACAAGCGGTAGTGAAATTTTAAGCGTTGAGGGACAGAGCAATGGAAAATATTAGCGAACTCAACCCCATGGTCATATCCATGGCTCGGCACATCGTTAACATGACCACAGCCGCGGGGTCGGGACATCCGTCGTCAGCTCTGAGTCTGGTGCATATCGTAGCAGCTCTAATGGGTAAACATATGCGCTGGGATCCGAAGGACCCCTGGAATCCGGTGGCAGATCGGTTAGTGCTTAGCGAAGGACACTCCGTGCCAGTGGTGTACGCGGCGATGGTCGAACTGGGGGCAGTGGTGGGGAGAGAAAAAGACTCAGCCCAGGTAGTAACCGCTGAGTCGATATTGAAATTGAGAGAAATCGACTCGCCCTTAGACGGTCATCCGAATCCTCGAGTGGGGTTAGCCTTTTTCGACTCGGCTACAGGGTCTCTAGGGCAGGGGCTTTCGACAGCGGCAGGGCTGGGCTTGGCAGCCAAGCTGGACAAGAGCCCGCGAAGGATATTTGCCTTGATTGGCGACGGAGAGAGTAGAGAAGGGCAAATATGGGAGGCCTGCGATTTTGTTATCGATCATAAACTAAACAACGTAACGGCCATTTTCAACTGCAACGGTCAGGGTCAGAGCGACTATGTGTCGATCCAACAAAACGCTGCGACCTTAGCGAAGAAGCTGCGAGCCTTTGGTTTTAGAGTGCTGACGATTATTGGGCACGATCTGGCGTCGATCTTTTGGGCGTTGGAAGAGGCTGCTGTTTCAGAGCTGCCCGTAGCCATCGTAGCTAAGACCACCAAGGGCTGGGGGGTGAAGGAGCTGAAGAAGCATACTTATCACGGCAAGCCTTTGACGCAAAAGCAACTAGGCAAAGCCCTAAAAAATATCGAGCGGGAAGCTCAAAAGCTATCGCCTGGCGAAGCAACCGCAGAGCAGATGGTACCACCGCTGCCCAGCGCCCCAGCGGTCACCCCAGAGCTGAGCGTGGGACGGCTTGGCGATCCGAATTTTGGCGCGTTGCTTGAAGGGGATAGCTATCTGGCAAAATTTGAAAAAGGATTAATGAGTACGCGTCGGGCCTATGGTCTAGCTCTGCGGGAGTTGGGCAAGGTAGATGAGCGAATCGTAGCTCTGGACGCGGATGTAAAGAATTCGACATTTACGGAATATTTCGCGAAAGAATTTCCAGAACGTTATTTCGAGGCTCGGATTGCCGAGCAGAACATGGTTTCAGCAGCGGTGGGTTTGGCGGCGGCGGGGAAGATTCCTTTTGTAAGTTCCTTCGCGAAGTTTCTCTCTCGGGCCTTCGACCAGATCGAGATGGCGGTGATTTCGGGCCATGGTGTCAAGCTGGTGGGCTCACACGCGGGGGCAACGCTCGGCCCGGACGGTCCCAGCCAAATGGGACTAACCGATGTTGCTTTTTTCCGGTCGTTCCCTGCTGATCCGGATGGCAATGGCGAGCCGGCTATGGCGTTTTTCTTCCCGTCTGATGCCGTGGCCGCTTATAAGTGCACGCAACTGATGATTGACCATCCGGGAATGTGCTACCTGAGAACGCTGCGGAGCGATCTTGGGCTACTTTACAGTACGGATACGGAATTCGAACTCGGTGGAGCTAAGACCTTGGCGGTGGGGACGGATCTGACAATCATGGCCAGCGGATATATGGTGCATCTAGCCAAGCAGGTGGTCGCGGCCTTGGCTCAGGAAGGGATCAAGGTAGGGCTGATGGATTGCTACAGTTTTCCGCTGAAGGCCCAGAGCGTTATCGAGGCAGCCAGCGTCGGCTCAGGAAAATTGCTGTGCATAGAGGACAATTACACCGGTGGGCTGGGCTCGGCGGTGGCGGAAATAGCAGCGGGGCTGGACAATTGCCACGTCGATTGCATGTATGTAGGGAAGTTCCCGAAGTCTGGTAAAACGGCCGATGATATTCTCGATTATGTTGGCCTAGGAACCCAACACGTGATTGCTAAGGCCAGACAAATAACCCAAAGCTAATGGTTGAATAACCTGATATACTCACAAGCGAGCTAGCCTGATGGTTGGCCCGCTTGTTTTTTGCCGAAAGCGCCAAACATTGGGCGTTTCTTGACCAGAGGTGTGTTGGACGGATAGGATAGCACTTCTGGACGATATCAAAAGGAGCAACGGGGATGTCGAAGGATACACTGGCCAGGATCCTAAGCACTAAAAATAAGTACGACATAGATCGCCATGTCGCAGAGCTTTACGATCGACATGAAACCGGCACAGATGACATATGCTTTATCAGAAGATTAGTGCGGAACCGGGGCAAGCTGAGAATACTAGAGCCGTTTTGCGGGACCGGGCGGATACTCATACCGTTGGCAGAAGACGGTCATGAACTAATAGGGATCGATCTGTGCATAGGGATATTGGATTGGGCCAAAAGTAAGATCGAGAAACTACCCGAAGAAGTCGGAGATAGGATTACGCTTGTTAATGCCGATGTGTTGAGTTCGAGCTGGCCTGCCAATGTGAATATGGTAATTCTTGGAGCTAACTGTTTTTATGAGCTTGGTTTGCCTGAAGAACAGGAAGAATGCGTCAGGAAGGCTGGCGAGGCATTGGAAGAGGGAGGATACTTGTATATCGAAAACGACAATATGGAGGGGCAACTAGACGAATCGTGGCAGAACCTCGGGGTTAGGAAAGATGGGTGGCCTAGCGGAGTTTGTTCTGACGGGACCAGAGTTGAAACAACGGTAGAAACGTTGTGGGTTGACAAGACAAAAAGATTGTGGCACGCGCGTCGGGAAACGACTATCCATTTTCCTGATGGGAAAAAGAAGCAAAAGAGCTACGAGACTCAGACTCATCCGTCTAGCGCGGTAGATATCAAGGAATGGCTAAGACAATACCATTTTGAGATACTCGGAATGTACAGCGGACCAAACGAAGATTCTTCGTACCGTCCAGGTTGCGACAGGGCGGTTTTCTGGGCTAGAAAACGGTGAGCGAAATGATTCGCCACTTAGCAATAGCGTTATAGTTGATCGGGGCGGAGTCAATGAGCTTGGGATTTTGAGTGAGTAGAATAGGACTCGGCCGGAGGCGCGAGAATGGCGGTGCGTTTTGTATTAGGCAGAGCTGGAGCGGGTAAGACGCATCACTGCTTGGAGAGTATCCGGGCGGAGTTGGCACGGTGCGCTTTGGGGCGAGCCTTGGTTTTACTGGTGCCCGAACAAGCAGCAGCCCAGATGGAACGGGCGCTTTTGGCAAAGGGGGAACTCAAAGGAACATTTCGGGCTCAGGTGCTGAGCTTTCGGCGCTTGACTTATAAGGTGCTGGGCGATGTGGGAAAAAGCCAAGCTATAATCCCGCCCGCGGGCGAGCGGATGATCTTGGGCCACGTATTACAGGAACAAGCGGGGCGATTGAAAGCTTATGGCTCAGTCGTGGGTCGAGCTGGGCTGGTGAAAAAGTTGCTGGAGAATCTCAAGGAACTGCTGAGTGAGCGAACCGAGCCGAGCGATCTGTTGGGAACGGCTAAGCAGCTCGGCCACGGGGAGCTGAGCGATAAGCTGAACGACTTGGCTATTTTACTTGAAGCCTATCAGGAGTACAGCCAGCACCATGGCCTGGAATCTGCTGGGGCTCTGGATGAGTTGGCCCAGAGGATTGAGCGGACGCTGTGGTTATCGCAGGCCCGCATTTGGGTGGACGGATTTGCCGGTTTTACCGCCGGGGAAATGGAAGTGCTGTCGGAGTTGGCTCGGAGTAGCGAGCACATGGATATCTGTCTGCTGCTGGAATCTGACTTCAAGCCCGGAAAATTGGACGATCCTTTGCGACTGTTCCGTCAAACCGAACAGACCTACGCTAAGTTGCTGAGGGCTTTGAGAGAAGCGGGGGTGGAAATTGAAGATCCGTTGCGTCTGGGCAGAGCGAGCCAGGCAACTCACGCGGAGTTGGCTCAACTGGAAGAGCATCTTTTTGGACCCGGACAAGCTAAAAGCAAAACGCTATCCAAGGTAACCCTGACAGAGACATCCGATCGACGTAGTGAAGTTGAAGCGGTGGTTCGTAAGATAGTTCAGCTAAGCCGAGCGGGGAACGATTCGCTGCGCTACCGCGACATAGCGGTGATTGTGCGGGATCTGTCAGCTTACGACGATTTGTTGGCTAATAGTTTAGCTGAGCAAGGCATTCCATTTTTCATCGATCGCCGATGCAGTTTAGCTCATCATGGGCTGGTGGAAGTAGTGCGAGCTGCGCTAGCTTTGGTGGAAGAGGATTTTTCGGTCCAGGCGGTACGAGCCTTGCTGAAAACTGGACTGCTGGGAATCGAACAGGAGCAATTGGATCGGCTGGAGAATTACGTGTTAGCTCATGGGATCAAGGGGGCGCGGAGCTGGCGAGGTGATGCTTGGAACTTTGGAGGGCACATGATTTTGCCGGGGGATAAGGAAGCGGCCGTGGACAGCTCGGCTGAGGAATTGGACCAAATTAATGCCACACGACGGGCAATACTAGAGCGGGTGGAAGGCTGGTGTCAGTGGGCTTCTGGTGGGGCGCAAAAGAAGACGGTGAAAGATTGGGCTGGGGCGATCGTGGAGTTGCTGGAACATTTGCAGTTGCCCAAGCAGTTGGGCGGATGGGCTCAGCAAGCTCAGAAGGAGGGGCGCACGGAATTGGCTCAGCAGCATCAGCGGGTGTGGGAATGTATGGGCGAACTGCTGGGGCAAATGGTAGCGGTGCTGGGAGACGAGCGAATTGAGCTGGGGGAATTGAGGGACATATTAGAAGCGGGGATGGCGGATTTTACGCTGGGTCTGTCGCCGCCGAAACTGGATCAGGTACTGGTGGGCTCGGTCCAGCGGAGCCGGCACCCGGAGTTGCGGGCGGTGTTTGTAATCGGGATGAACGAAGGGGTGTTCCCGCGATCTGGGAGCGAAGATTCGGTACTGTCGGATCGCCAGCGGAGGTTGCTGGATAAACAAGGGCTGAAATTAGGGCCCACGTCTGAAGAGTTGTTCTATCGCGAGCGGATGTTAGCCTACATCGCTCTGACCCGAGCCAGGGATTATTTGTGGGTATCATACGCGGCTGCGGATCAGAAAGGTAAGGCTCTGAATGTTTCGCCGTTTGTGACTGAGCTGCTGCGGGCATTGCCGGGATTGAAGGTTGATCGCTTAGAAGAAGATGATCCCGGTTTGGCGACTACTGCGGACCGGCTGGCGGGGAAATTGGCGGGGCGTTTCCGGGCTGGCCTGGAAGATTTGCCGGAAGATATAAAGCAACGCTGGTTGGGCGCCTATCACTGGCTAAGCTGTCATGCTCAGTCGGATAA
>SDBV01005398.1_pt1 | contig 18067 bp, 17 predicted proteins | sample 2277081 | NCBI WGS metagenome assembly SDBV01 (sample SAMN10402039, study PRJNA504765) | marine sediment metagenome | isolation source: marine sediment core GS10_PC15, 223 cmbsf | place: Arctic Ocean: Southern Knipovich Ridge | collected 2010 | reverse complement strand
TTAGTAGTTGGCGCAATAGTCGGAGCCATCGGCTTTGTAGGGGCGATTGGGTTGGGTTTAATACTCGGTGGGGGTGGCTGGTGGGGAACATGGCTATCCGGAATGTTCCTGGTACTAGTAGGGCTGCTCTTGTTTGGGATTACAGCGGTAAGGAAAAGACCCCTGCCGCGCTGGAATGCCTTGCCCCTCATTCCCGGCGGTTTGTTTCTACTTATTCCAATCATGAGCCTGATAACGGGGAGCGATGACTTGAGCGGCCCAATCCTGGCCGACACCCGACTGCGGCTGCTGGACGGCGCTGGAAGCCCGGCCCGCGGCCGTAATCTTCGTTGGGGGAGCGGCGCCACCGGCTGATGACCGCAGGAAACTCCTGGAACCCGCCTTCCCGGAGCAGGTGCTTCTGCTCGACCAGGATATGCAGGCTACGGTATGCAAAACCGAGGCGGCCGAAGCGGGCCAGGGCTGCCCCATTCTCCCGGGGCTGGACGCTCTGCAAAACCTTGAATTTTTGGCCCGGGGTGGCCTGGGCAGCCTTCGCCACCTCGTAAGGAAGGTTCGCCAGCCCGAATTCCTGGGCGAGGACCTTCCAGACGTCCAGTGTGGTGCCCTTGGATCGCTAGAGCAGCGGCAAGCGCTTTATCCTTGAGTGTGATAAGCGCTGCCATCGCTCCCATAGTCCAGTGATCTAGACCTCGGACTTCCCCATTTAGTCGTTTGGTAAAGAGTTTCGAGTACTTACCTAGATCATGCCACAATCCGGCGATTATCGCCTCTTGTTTGGCTCCAAAGGGGTCTGCATATTCTCCTGCTCGTTTAGCAACGCAGCTAATATGCTCCTTCAGCGGCTCCCATTCGCTGCCAGCTTTGTTGGCGCTGATACCGTTGCCGTGATACTGGCAGCAAGACTGCATCAAACGCGTGTGCCCAGATTGGCTATTGATATTGGCACCAATGGTGAGGTTGTGCTGGCTACTAAGGATATAATATTAACCGCTTCTACCGCCGCGGGGCCCGCCTTTGAGGGGGGTGGAATAAAATTCGGGATGCGTGCTACCAGGGGAGCTATCAGCTCATTTCAGGCAACCCCGTCTGTGGATTATAAAGTTATTGGAAACTCATCGGCTAGAGGTATTTGCGGGTCCGGGCTGATTGACCTGGTGGCAGAGCTGTTTAAGGTAGGCATCATTGACCGGTCAGGTCGGATGCTTTTGCCATCAGAGATGGGTTCTCCACTGACTGCCGAACTGGCTCAGCGGGTCAGGCTGCGGGATGAAAAACGGGAATTTGTGATCTTCAAAGACGAAGAGACGGAGGTCACCCTTACCCAGCAGGATGTGCGGGAGTTTCAGCTGGCTAAGGGAGCCATTAGAGCTTGCATTGAATCATTGATGAAAGAGGCGAATGTTGATATTGCTGATATTCAGGAAGTCCTTTTGTCAGGGGTTTTTGGTAATTACATCAATCGTGAGAAAGCGGTCACACTGGGCATGGTTCCGCCATTTCCTTTGGAGAAAATTCACTTTATCGGCAATGCGGCTATGGATGGAGCGTTAAGAGCATTAATAAATCTGGAGGAAAGGCGTTTAGCCGATGAGATTTCAACCCGGGCGCAGCACATTGAACTGTCGGGAAGGGCGGACTTTGAGGAGACTTTTCTCCGCTGCTTGAAGTTGGGGGATTAAAGATGGTGTGACCCGCTCAGCATGGTAAAATTTGAATAGAGGGGTGCTGGTTTTTGTCGGATGAAAACAGATTGAAGATATTGATAATTGCCTGTGGCGTGTTGGAAGCTGAATTGACGGCGGTCAGCGTCCCCGGAGTGCGTTTTGAGTTTCTGGAGCAAGGACTCCACTGCACGCCGGGCAAAATGCCGGCCGTAATTCAGGATAAAATACACCAGGCTGATGGTGAAATAGACTATATCGTGCTGGGTTACGGATTGTGCGGTAATGGCATAGTGGGCGTGAAAGCGGAAAAGCAGCCATTAGTTGTACCCCGGGCTCATGATTGTATCGGTCTTTTCCTGGGCTCTCTTGAAGCCCACCTTGAGGAAATACACAAGGCCCCGGGCACGTATTATTTGACCAAGGGATGGATTGAACAGGGCAAGTCTCCCATGGTGTTGTTTGAGGAATATGTCCAGCGTTATGGCAGGCAGACGGCTGAATGGGCCACCCGGGAGGAATACAAGAATTATACTCGCCTTGTTCTGGTGGATACCGGGGCTTATGACCTTGCTGACTATAGGGAACATGCCCGGGAAAACGCCGCTTTCCTCGGGGTTGCTTATGAAGAGATTAAAGGTTCCCCCGCTTACTTTGAGAAGATGGTCAGGGGACAGTGGGACAAGGATAAGTTCATTGTCCTGCAACCCGGCGAAGAGGTCGCTCAGCGGATGTTTCTGGTGGCATGGGCTGACCTTCCTGAGAAAAGCACTCTCTAGTGCTCAGAAGAAAAGACCGCACATGGTTGCAGATTATGGGATTGCTTAAAACCTTAACCGCTTTCTAAAGGCTATAGAATTAGAAATCTGAATTGCGCTGTTACTAACTAATGGTTTTAAATCTTCAATCATTTGATCATTGAATCGGGTACTTGGACCAACGACACAAATAGCTGCTATCACCTTTCCCTCAGCATTTTTTATCGGAGCTGCAACACCCACCATACCTAATTCCAACTCCTCTTTGTTAATAGCGATGCCATCTCTCTTTACGATAAGCAATTCTTTTTTTAGGATATCGGGGTCCGTAATCGTATATTTCGTATGGCTATGGAGCCCTTTTCCTCTAAGATAGGCTTCTAGTTCTTCTTCTTCCATACCCGCTAATAGTACTTTTCCAATACCAGTACAATGTAGTGGCTCTCTATCTCCAATTTGTATAGTAAATTGCAACCTGTGGTCTGTCCCAAAATACTCAATAATAGCGGCTTCATTATTGCTTAAAATAGCGAGATCAATGCCTTCATTAATAGCCTTATTTAGTGCCTTCAAGTAAGGATATGCTACTTCCCTGATGTCGTAGCCTAGCGTAGTAGGAATATTCCCCCTGCCCCACTCTAATAATTTTGGACCTATACAATATTTGCCTCTTTTACTTATCTGACCGAGATAGTCGTTCTTTACCAGAACCGAGACTATGCGATGAGCGGTGCTTACGTTTAATTTGGTTATTCCGGCTAACTCAGCTAAACTCAGGGGGCCAGCACCGTTAAGGAACACCTCTAAAATCTCAAGAGCCTTAACTACTGTTTTCACATCGCCGCCTCTCCTGAATAAATTTTTGCGTCAAACGTTTTTTAAAACCCTGCATACCATTATATCATATATTTCAATATCGCAAACAGTATAATTCACTATATGAAATTGGTCTCTAATAATATTAATAAAACATCCTCTGCAGAACTATCAATAATCAACGATTAATTGTAATATTATTGCATAATATTATGTAACAACGGATGTTTGGCAAATTTATTAGGAGTTGATGGCGACACTTGACAAAGCAAAGATAAGTATTTTAAAATGTGTTTATTTTATATATTGAAACGCCGGGTCATAATTTGGATTATTTGAATTGCTTGTGTTGCGTTTTGGAGTGAGGTGGCAGGACACCGGGATGCAGCAACTGAAGCGAAGGGAGGTGAAGCATGAGTTAAGAGATTAGCCACAGATAGTCTGGTTATTTATTAAAGGGGGAAAAATGAATATTTCAGATGTGCTTGCGGCGGTAGCGGTGGTGTTGAATGGAATACCGCAAGGTCTGTTAGCTTTAAGCTACGGATTCGCGGCACTCCCTACGGCTTTTGCCTTTGTAATAGGTGCTCTGGGGGCGCTATTGTTCAAACAGGTAGCCCCTATTTCATTCCAGGCTGAAACTATCGTTCTGGCAGGAACCCTCGGCCGTGACCGAAGGGAGCGTCTCAGTCTTGTTTTCTGGGGTGCGATAGGCATGACTATCCTGGGGTTGGCAGGTCTTTTGGAAGCAACTGTAGGCTTTGCTGGAACAGCAATCATCAATGGAATGATGGCTGGAGTGGGAATCATGCTGGCGATGGTGGCAGTCAATATGGTTAAAAGCCACCTGTTTGTCGGTGGTATTGCGGTAGTGTCGGCATTATTAATCTATGTCCCGACAAATGATTTGGTCTATACAATAGTGGGTAGTGTAGCGGTTAGCTCTATCATCTGGGTAATTTACTGTAAGGTGCGTGGGCAGAAAGTAACTGAAACTGGCGAAAACACAGAGGCAGGAATAGAAAAGTTAGCTCTACTCAAACCCAAAATCAGCCGCCGAATTGTTAGAGGCGCCCTGGCATATATGACATTGCAAATTGGAGGTAATATCACATATGCCTCCATCACTGCCGGTATGTCGGGAGCACCCGTTAATGTTGATATTGTGACAGTATACTCAGGCATAGCTAGTGGAATAAGTGCCCTCTTTGGCGGTGGCCCGGTAGAAGCTATTATTAGCGGCACGGGTGCGGCACCCAATCCGGGACCAGCGGCATGGCTTATGATGGGTATTTTTGCAATAATACTCGCCGTCAAGCTATTGCCGATAATTGGTAGATACATACGAATGGAGGCTATTGCCGGGTTCCTTTTCGTGCTGGGTGCACTAGTTGTGGTTCCTATCGACGCCCGTATCGCCATAGAAGCAGACCCGGTACTGGCCAGTGTGACTTTGGTTGTTACCGCAGCAACATTTGACCCGTTTATTGGACTGGTGTCTGGGCTAGTCCTTCGAGGACTGATCGGGATCTTTTAAGGGGGGACTTAAATAGTGTCTGTTTCATTGAGTTCTTTGGATAAGAAAAAGTGCGCGGTTATCGTAGTTGACATGCAATCGGATTTTATCGCGAAAGGTGCCCCTATCGAATGTCCGGGTGGACGGGAAATCATTCCTAATATAGACCGTTTGCTGAAGTTTGCCCGGACTAATAATATCCCGGTCATTTACACTCAAGAGGTGCACAGGGCAGAGAAAGTGGATTTCGGCAGGGAGTTGGAGCGGGAAGAACCCGAGCATTGTTTGGATGGAACCCCCGGCGTGGAAATCGTCAATGAACTTAAACCGCAACCGGGGGATTTTGTCGTGACCAAACGTCGGTACAGTGGATTTTATCTAACCGACCTGGAAATCCTGTTGAAAGGTATCGGTAAGTCCATCTTGATTATTACGGGGGCTGCTACCAATGTATGCGTTTATGCTACATCTTTAGACGCTCAACAGAGGGATTTCCCAGTGATAGTCGTTTCTGATTGCACTGCGGGTACCGATGTCAACCTCCACGCGGCGTTCCTGCGAAACATAGAATATGTCTTGGGTGACGTAGTTACTCTGGACCATCTGCTTTCAATCATAAAGTAGTTTTGGATAGAGTTAGTAAAAGATTAAGATAGTGAGAATCCTTGGCACAGGGATTCGCCAGTGCTTTTGAAGTGCTGATGTTTTATCAAGGACGGGTGGTAGTTGCAGGCTTTGGTTTTTCCTGTGTCGGGGGTTCTCCTGTCGTAAAGAAGGAACGCCGCTTGCATTACATTTATTTGTTGGTTTCTAATCCCCGCTACTGGTCTCGCTCCGTATGGTAGGAAGGGTTAAGTCGGTTGAGGAGGTGGGCTGGCAACTCTACCTCAGGAAGTGATACAATCATTTAGGTCAGGTCAGTTGCCCTGACTATTAACACCTGATAACCCAGGGGAGGGGAGAGTAGTGATAAGCAGTTTGTTCGGAAAAGATATTCTTGCTACCAGCGATTGGGCTAAAGACGAACTGGACCAGGTGTTGGATTTAGCCTTCAGATTCAAGAAGATGGGAACCGCGGCGCGCGCCCTTGACATTCTCAAGGGAAAGACGCTTTTACTGCTCTTTTTCCGTACGTCCACTCGAACCAGGCTTTCCTTTACTTCCGCCATGCAGGAGTTAGGCGGCTTCGTCCAGAGTCCCAATACTGCTGACCTTCGTTTGGACCTTGAGGATAAGCCTGGTGGTGGGGAATCAATCAAGGACACCGTGGGTGTTTTCGATAGGTATGTAGATGCTATGGGCATTCGCCTTAATGTGCCACTAATGGATAAGGCAGGGGTACCCCGGGAAGGTGGCGGGGATGCTGTTATACGCAAATTTGCCGATTACTCAAAGGTGCCGGTCATCAACATGTCCGCCTGCTTTCACCATCCGACACAGGCGATGGCTGATGTGATGGTGATGCAGGAAAACCTGGGCGACCTCAAGGGCAAAAAACTTGCCATAATGTGGGCGCACTCACCATATTCGCGGCATTGGGCTACACCGCTGACAGACGCCTTAATATCAGCTACATATGGGATGAATGTCAGTTTCGCTTACCCCGAGGGTTACGACTTGGATGCGGATACGATGTCTCTCGTTAAAAAAGAATGTGCTGCAGCAGGTGGTAAACTTGAGATAACACATGACTATAAAAGCGCCCTGGAGGGTGCCGACGTTGTATTCCCGCGGAACTGGCGGTCTCCACACTACTATGTGAATACCAGGGAAGAAGAACAGCGCCTGGCGGCACGGCACAAAGACTGGAAATTCACCGAGGCATTGTTGCGATTAACGAACGATGCCCGTTTCATGCATGTGATGCCTTTTGACAGGGGAAACGAGGTGGATGATAGCATTGCTGACGGTCCAAACTCAATAGTATACGACCAGGCCGAGGACCTCCTCTATGCACGTAAGGCATTCCTTTGCCTGCTTATGCTTGAAGACCTCAAGGTGCTCGAAAATATGTAGCTGGCTCCCTGAGCGAAGAGTTATCCGGGAACTCTTCTGCTGCGATGATTATTCCAGGTGATAATGAGAGATGTGTGTCTCTTCGCCTTCTTAAGCGAGACTTTACCGGGCTGTTTTTTTAAAGGTCATCTTGCGACTATACCATTTGATTGACCAGATTGGTTGCAGGGCAGATCAACTGGAAAAAGATTGCAGTAGAGTGTATATTACTCGGGGTCAGGAGCAATGCCCGAATTTTATGGTCATCATAACAAAGAAATCCATGTTATTTCAAACAGTCATATGAATAAAGCAAAAGTGTCAATCGTAAAAGTCGATGATTATGACCGCTCGAATGTTCATGCTGGTGTGAGGCGGGGTATCGAATTACTCGGTGGATTGAAAACAGTAGTCAAGCCGGTCGATAGGGTTTTTGTGAAAATAAATCACCTTTCGCCTGCGTCACCACCTGAAAGAGGAATAGTCACTCATCCTGTTTTTGTGAGAGCTGTTTTAGAGCTCTTAAAGGAGGTTTGTACAGACATTACGGTGGGTGACGATATTGATTCTGAAGCAACGGACGGGTTTCAAGTTTCGGGTATCCGCCAGATGTGCCAGGAAGCAGGAGTCAGGTTAATCAACCTCAGGGAGGCTGGATTTGTGGAAACCAGGTGTAACGGCATTATTCTGGGCAGGATTTATCTGTCTAAAATAGTCATGGATGCTGATGTGATAATTAATCTCCCTAAATTGAAAACGCATTCTCTTACCATTTTCACCGGTGGCATAAAGAATATGTATGGCGTTATTCCCCACGGTCACCGCACGAGATTTCACTATGAGTACACAAGGAGCGAGGATTTTGGCCAGATGCTGACAGACGTTTTCTCCGCCATTCCACCACAGTTGACCATAATGGATGGCGTAATGGCGATGGAAGGGGAGGGTCCAGGTTCAGGGAATCCCCGAAGACTTGGAATTATCATTGCCAGCAAGGATACAGTGGCGCTGGACGCAGTGGCGACCAAAATCATTGGATTGGACCCTGCGAGCATTTTAACTACTCAATACTCCCGCGATAGAGGGTTGGGAGTTGGCAATCTGCAGAATATCGAGGTTGTAGGGGAAAAGATAGAGGATGTTGCCGTTCCTGATTTTAAACTTCCGTCCAGTTATTCTCGCCTGATAGTAAGCAACTTACCATCGTTTTTATCCAAATTCTTGCAGAGCCAGCTGTCCGTTAAGACAAGGGTAATAGAAAAGCTGTGTACCGGCTGTTTTGAGTGTGAGGAGATATGTCCGGCAACAGCCATCGCAAAGGTCGGTGAAAAGGTTAGAATAAATCAGGATATCTGTATACAGTGCATGTGCTGTCATGAAGTCTGCCGTTTCAACGCTATCATACCTGAACAGCCGTTAATCGGAAGAGCCATGAATTTCGCTGCCAGCATATTGAGAAGACTGATGCCGGCCAGATAGGCCTCAGCTATTGAAGATATGACTCCATCATCAGGCAGGTCTGTTTCCATCATATTATATGCACCATGCTCATCTGTACAGCGACAGATTCCCATTGTACGCGACCTTTGTCACATACAGGGTCAGGGTTCTTCATCTATAATAATAGAGTAATTTCGTAAGGAGGTGAAACTGTGAAGATTATAACCTTGTGCTCGTATGGTTCATGCTGTCCGGTGGTCAAGCTGGATGATGACCGTGTTGAAATTGGTGAAGAAAGTAATTTGTGCGTGCTGAAACTGGATGAATGGGAAATCCTGAAGAGCAAGATAATCAACAAAGAGATATAAGTAGAGATTGTTATCCGGGGAGGGCGGTTCTGCAAGAAAAACCTGGAGCTGCCCTGTGCGGATGTAAAAAGCGGGGATGAATCATAATGAATTATATAATTGGGCTTACAGGCGGAGCTTTGATTGGTGGAGCAATCGGTTATCTCGGTAAATGTACCGGAAGCTCCTGAGGAATAACTGCAAACCCCTGGTCAGGGGCGATTTTTGGTGCTTTAATGGGGTTGTTAATTGGTGCCGGTATGGGATCTTAGATATAACTGGAATTAAGAAAACAGCATGTGAAAATAGTCAGGCCTTGTGAGCATTGTGTCGAAAAGTTCAAAGACATCGGGACGTATGTTCGACCATAAAAAAACGTAGACTAGTCCTTCTTTCCTTTTGCCCTGGATAATATTAAAATCATACCGGGCAAACACAGGAGAAAAATCCCTATACCGATAGGTGAGCCCCATCCGAGCACCAATATTAAATTATCCATTATCTGCGCATCCTGTTTATATGTGTTGCGGGTTATTAACTGCAAAAAAATACTAAACTAAATATGTTATGATTATATATCTTCCGGTTGCAAGGAGGGAATATGATTGAGCGAGTTCATGAGCATATCGTCGCGGAACTTCATCAGAATGCACGCACGGACACCGTTTTCATTATAGCTGCAATTCTCCTCAATTTGTTGGCACTGGGGGTAAATTCAGGAGTGGCTTCCGGCCGAGATAATGATGCCACAATGTGGATTGTGTTCTTTACGTTTGTCTGTCTTGTTATTGTGGTCAATTTTGTTGCAGAAGTGGGATTAATAAAAGGCAGGCAAACAAGAATGAAGTTATTAAATGGACTGCTGAAGATGTACAAAGACCAGGGGGTCGATGGCTATTATGACTCCTCTTTATTGAGCAACTACAATACCAGGTATAATCTCTTCCTTTTAATTGTTGTTGTGACGGGGCTGATAGCACTGGTCGTGCCACTTGTACTTATTATGACTTAGATATCTTCCTTTAAATCTCGGGGGATAATGCCATAATAGGGAAGTGATATGGCAAAGTTGGAAAACCGAAATACAAAAAACAAGAGGGATAAGGAAGTCATATAAGTGAATTTTATAAAATCAATTGTTAGCGTATCATATGGGATATTCGGCGCCATGATAATATTATCCGGGCTCGGTATCATTATACTGGCGTTTATGAATTCGCCATGGCAACTGCAAATGGTCATGGGCTTTATTGGATTAGGGTTTATCTTCCTGGGCCTGGTGCAAGTGAAACGAGTCCAGGACAGAAAAGGAGATAAAGAGAGATTTGAGCAGATAATAGCCAGGCTGAATCAAATCCAGCAGGAACTGAAGAAGGAAAAACAGCCGGAAAGAGGCGGTACTGTCATCGCGGATATCCTGACATCCGGGCTTAAATACTATGCTGATAAAATAAAAAATGAAAAAAGTGAGTAGCCGACACATTGTTATATGAAATCATTACAAACAAAGTCTTAATAATTCCCTTATGTTCCTGGGCAATTGCACAGTTACTGAAGGTAGTTATAATACTGATACGGAAAAAACAATTGGACCTGCGATATTTAGTTGGTAGCGGTGGTATGCCTAGTGCACATTCAGCGCTTGTAACTTCTCTGGCGACATCGGTAGCGCTGCTCGAAGGTTTGGGCTCGGTAGCCTTCGGTATCGCGACTATATTTGCTTTGATAGTTATTTATGATGCTGCGGGAGTTCGACGGTCGGTAGGACAACAATCAGCAGTTTTAAACCGTATCATACGAGAACTTAGAGATCGACGTCCTTTTGTAGAATTGGGACGTGATTTAAGAGAATTTGTAGGGCATACGCAGTTACAAGTCATAATGGGCGCATTACTCGGTATAGTTTTTACGTGGTCGTGGCTCGCTATTGCATGAGCAGTTGTGTCAGTAAATATTATCCTGTTTGGATTGGGAAAGCATAATCGAAAAGCTGGTGGTGGGGATGTCCAGACAATATGCCAGAGTAATTGTAAATCCGGCAGCGGGAGGCCACTCAATTTACAGGTAATGGCCATCGATGCGTAAGCGTTTATAGTAGTCGATTCCGCAGGGAGCGAGAGTATTCGTTCCACTTTTCCTGACGATTCACAAACCCAACAATATACCATTTTGTCAGATCTAGAATGAGGACACTGCTGTTCCTATTATATACCCCCTTCATGTATGCCATCGTTCAGTTAACTGCCAATATCTCCCAATATCTCGATATTTCTATCAAATGAGGGGCTTGACAAATATATATACTATATACTAGTATATGGTATATAAGAGTTTTACTAACTGAAACACGCAGGAGGTATTTAAATGCCAAATATAAAAGATGTTGCCGGGCACTATCACTATACCAAAGAGAAAGAAGCGCTTGTAACCAGAATGAGAAGAATAGAAGGACAGGCCAAAGGTATTGAAAAGATGATTGAAGAAAATCGTTACTGCATTGATATTGTGCAGCAATTAAGTGCGCTTTCCTCTGCTGCTGATGAGGTAGCGTTAATAATCCTTCAAAACCATATTGAAGGTTGTGTCACTGATGCGATTCGGGAACAGCGAGGCGATGATTATATCAAGGAACTGCTGGCTACAATTCGCAAGGCAATGAAGCGCTAGTTCCATGAAGAAGAAAGGAGATTATAACAATGAGTAGAACAGGTACAAAAACGAGAAAAACAAGCCTTCCCATTACCGGCATGACCTGTGCCAGTTGTGTCGCCACAATTGAGAAAGCGCTCTCCAAAACGGCCGGAGTAGACCAGGCCAATGTTAATTTGGCCAGCGAAAAAGCTTCCGTTGAATATGACCCTGGTAAGGTAACTATCAAGGCCCTGATAAATACTGTATCGGATGCAGGTTACGGTGTAGCTACTGAGAAAACCAGCTTAAAGATAGGCGGTATGACTTGCGCTTCATGTGCCTCGAGCATAGAGAAGGCTCTACTTGGAGTTCCGGGAGTTGTCTCTGCAAACGTGAACCCGGCCAGTGAAAAGGCGACCGTGGACTATCTGAAAAGTGAGGCTGATATTCGTGTCCTCAAGAAAGCAGTAGGGGACGCTGGCTATCAAGTCCTGGAGGATGGGGCTGGTAAAAAGAAAATCTCGCTGGGTGTTTCGGGTATGACTTGCGCTTCTTGTGTGAGCCATATTGAGAAAGCGCTAAAGGGGCTTGATGGTGTCAGTTCGGTGAATGTAAACTTGGCTACGGAGAAAGCTACGGTTGAATATGATTCTGCTACAATTGGGATGGCTGATTTCCGCAAAGCTGTAGAGGGAGCTGGATACGGCATCAGATCCGAGACGGCTGATGACACTTTCGGGGAACCGGACGCCGCCACCTCCGCCGCGCGTCTCGAGGCCAGGCTTTTGCGTAACAAGATATTGGTTTCCGGTATTATTGGCGCCTACATGTTATTAATCGCAATTTCGGAATTTTCGGGAGGATGGATACCTTCCTTTCTCGGTAATAAGTACCTGCTATGGGCGCTGGCCACACCGGTTCAGTTCTGGGCAGGCTGGCATTTCTATAAAGGTTTGTGGGCTGGCCTTAAGCATAAGACAGCGAATATGAACACTTTGATCGCTGTAGGTACTTCGGCCGCTTATTTCTATAGTATTGCTGCCATTATATTTCCGGCTTTCTTCTCGTCGGGTGGCCGCGAGGCTCATGTGTACTTTGATACTGCCGCTATCATAATTTCCCTTATCCTGTTGGGCCGTTTCCTGGAGGCTCGGGCCAAGGGGCAAACTTCTGAAGCTATCAAGAAACTCATGGGATTGCAGGCAAAAACTGCCCGAGTTGTACGGGGCGGAGAAGAGGTTGATATAGCGATTGATGAGGTCATGGTTGGCGACATCGTCGTTGTCCGACCGGGAGAGAAGATTCCGGTAGATGGCACTGTTAAAGAAGGATATTCGAGCGTTGATGAGTCCATGATTACCGGTGAGAGCATCCCGGTGGAGAAAAAAGTCGGGGATACCGTCATCGGTTCTACTATCAATAAGACAGGAAGTTTTCACTTTGTAACTACCAAGGTAGGTAAAGAAACGGCCCTGGCCCAAATTATCAAGCTGGTTGAAGAGGCTCAGGGTAGCAAAGCGCCCATTCAGCGACTCGCTGACATCATATCAGCCTACTTTGTACCTGCGGTTATCGGAGTTGCTACCGTCACCTTTGTCCTCTGGCTCGTCTTCGGGCCCACGCCAGCGTTGACCTTTGCACTTCTGAATTTTGTTGCTGTTTTGATTATCGCTTGCCCCTGCGCATTGGGCCTGGCAACGCCTACTGCTATTATGGTGGGTACAGGTAAGGGTGCGGAGAACGGAGTCCTCATCCGGAGTGCCGAAGCCCTGGAAACAGCTCACAAAATCAAGGCGATCATACTCGATAAAACGGGCACGCTTACCCGGGGACAGCCGGCAGTAACTGATGTGGTGACCGCATCAGGCTTCAATGAAACAAAATTACTCTCCCTGGCAGCTTCAGCAGAGCAGGGCTCAGAGCATCCCCTCGGTGAAGCGATAGTGACTGCGGCCAAAGAAAAGAACGTTACCTTGAGCAAAGCTACTCACTTCAACGCTATCCCCGGCCATGGTATCGAGGCCACTATTGATGGACATAAAGTACTTTTAGGCAACCTGAAACTGATTCAGGAACGTGGTTTTCATCTCAACGAGCTGGAAGAAAAGGCTGTCCAGCTTTCTGAAGAAGGGAAAACCCCGATGTTTGTCAGTATAGGCGATAAAGTCGCCGGTATAATTGCTGTTGCCGATACCTTGAAACCCAGTTCAAAGGAAACGGTGAGCCAGTTGCATCGCCTCGGTTTAAAAGTGATTATGCTTACCGGCGATAACAAACGTACCGCCGAGGCGATTGCCAGGCAGGTAGGGATTGACCATGTTCTGGCAGAGGTGCTACCTGAACATAAAGCCCGGGAAGTAAAGAAGCTTCAAGACGAAGGTATCGTGGTAGCTATGGTTGGCGATGGTATCAACGATGCCCCGGCACTGGTTCAGGCAAACGTTGGAATAGCTATCGGGACAGGCACAGACGTAGCCATGGAAGCTGCCGATGTTACCCTTATGAGCGGTGACCTGCGTGGACTGGTTACAGCCATTTCGCTCAGCAAAAGGACTATGCGCATCGTAAAACAGAACCTGTTCTGGGCATTTGCCTACAATACCGCCTTAATACCCGTTGCCGCCGGAGTTCTGTACTTCGTCTTCGGTCAAACCGGCACCCCCGAAGGTTTGAGGTTCTTCTTCGGAGACTACGGCTTTCTCAACCCGGTGCTCGCGGCACTTGCCATGGCATCAAGCTCAATAACGGTGGTCAGTAATTCCCTGCGACTTCGCAGTTATCGTCCGAGCTGATAAGGATAAAACTAAATAATTTCCGGGTAATTACCACTTAGATTGTCTTAGAAAGGAGGTGATAAAGATGGCTAAAGATCCAGTTTGCAAGATGGATGTGGATGAGAAGACTGCCGCCGCAACTTCGGAATATAAAGGTCAGACCTACTACTTCAGTGCCGCTGGCTGCAAAAAGGCTTTCGATGCTGATCCAGAGAAATACACTGCGGAATAGGGAATTTTGGGGATGATATAAAATCGATACCGTGTAGCAATTTAGCATAGATAATACAGAAAGGAGGTGAAAAGAGTGACGATCGTGGACTTGTGGCAGCAAGGAAGCTGTTGCCCGGTAGTCAAAATAGATGAACAGCAGGTAGAGATAGGCGAGAAGGGCAACTCCTGTATCTTGACCAAAGATGAGTGGGAAGTCCTCAGGCAGAAGGTAATAAGCGGGGAGATATAGTCCGTAGAACCAGGGGCTACTGGTCACGTTTCAGGATATCCAGTAGTCCCTGATTGTTTAACTTGCTTTAATCGCTGGCTGCTACTTATTTCCGTATCATGCATATACCTTAAACTGGGAGGTTCTGATATTTACTGTAAATGTTGTTATTAAATAACAGTTCATGAGGCTGAGGGGATGAGAGAGCCTGGATAAGGTGCTGCGGTATACGAAGTTGGTGAAGGTTGAGTCTAGATAGGGTGGCATATCATTATATAGGGTATAATAGTCCAGCTAGCGAGAAATATGAGATTGGGATAATAGCATGCCTCAGAAATCATCAGTTGTAGCTAGAATAATAGCCAAGTTTGCTTTTATGGCTATCGGCTTAGGGATTACCGGTATTGTATTTGGGTTAATTGGCGCTCTTATTGGCGGCAAAGTCCTGGGAAGTGACTCATTTGGGTTCGGGGCGCTTGGTCTTGCGCTTGGTGGCATCATGATAGGTTATCCCACTGGTATAATAGTTGGTATTGTCTCAATAAAGAAGATTCTCCACCAACGTGGTTCGTTGTTATTTGGTATTTTAGGCAGCATCATTGGTTCAGTAATAATAATGGCTCTTGCAGAGCCACTGAATTTGAATTCCAACCCTGGTTTACTCTTCGGAGCATTCTTTCTGAGTGTTCCAGTCTTCTGTTTGGGTGGTTTTCTCTTAAGAAAATAGAACAACCTCCGAATGGAAGAGATTCCGCTATACCCACCTCTGTATGTAACTGTTTTAATATTTTAACAACAAATGAGATATAGTGAAGGCGATACCATGAGTGATTCTGGCATTATTGTAAGAAATTTCCGCAAAATATGCGGTAATTTAGTAGCTGTAGATGGCATCAGCCTTGAGGCACAGTGTGGCGAAATTTTTGGTAATAGCTGACGTGCAGGATTTCCTGACATACTTTCCCAACTCAATAATCGGTATGCTATACTAATAACATGAACCCCAAGAGTAAACTATCCTTCATGCCCGTGTTGCTGGTAGCTGTCCTTTTTTCTATCTTCAATCTCAGCTGCCAGTCGGAGCCGGAATATGAGAAGATAAACCTTTCTAATCTGGAACCGGTAAAGACGGCTCCTCTAGAGTCTTCTGAGGTAGTGCTCCGCGTTGCCTTCGCCGGGGTGCTTTCACCCACGGAGACTCTGATTAGCTACAGCCAGCTGGTCGACTATCTGGGACAGGCGTTGCACCGGCCGGTGGAGATTGTACAAAGGAGTACTTATGCTGAGATCAATGACCTGATCAGGTCACAGCAGGTTGACCTCGCCTTTGTCTGCAGTCTGGCGTATGTGACGGGCACTGATGATTCCAGCATGGAAATGCTGGTGGTCCCGGAGGTAAACGGGGAGACAGTTTACTATTCGTATCTCATCGTGCCCGCTGAAAGTGAAGCGGAAAGCATGATGGATTTGAGGGGTAAGTCTTTTGCCTTTACTGACCCACTGTCAAATTCCGGACGGCTAGCTCCTACCTATCGGCTCTACCAGATGGGAGAGACGCCGGATAGCTTCTTCTCAAAATACAACTTCACTTACAGCCATGATAATTCTATCCGGGCGGTGGCGAAAGGTCTGGTTGATGGTGGAGCGGTGGATAGTCTTGTCTATGATTACATCGTCAGCCAGGAGCCGGAAATTGGTGCCAGAACGAGGATAATTGAAAAGTCGCCACCCTTTGGCATCCCTCCGGTGGTTGTACACCCCTCGCTTAATCATGAAATCAAGGCGCGGTTACGCAGCCTCTTTCTCAATATGAATCAAGACGAAGATGGCAGAAACATCCTTGATAGCCTTAATACTGACCGCTTTGTCATGGGTAATGATGCTTCCTATGATATGATCCGGAGCATGGCGGATGAATTGGGGTGGTAGCACAATGGAACTGGGCAAAATCTGGACTCGGTTCTGGGTTTTCATTGGCAGCGTAAGCGTCAGTTTTAAGATCATGGGCATCGTCCTGGTCCTCATCCTTATCTTTGGCCTGGGGATTACCTTTCAGGTGCGCAATAGCCTCACCACTACCCTTACCAACGAGTTGGAGAAACAGGGAATTGCCATTGCTAAACATATAGCCGCACACAGTACAGAGCTAATCCTTACTGGAAACCACTATGATCTCTATCATGTAGTCATGGATTCTGTGGAAAATGAGAGTGACGTACGTTACGTACTGGTCTCAGACCTTGATGGCAACATTATCACCCACTCTTTCAGTGGTGGTATTCCTGTTGGCCTCGCCACGGCCAACCAGATAGAAGCCAATGCCGAGTCACAAATCGTGAGGCTGGATACAAATGAGGGTCTGATACTGGATATAGCCGTGCCTATCTTTGGCGGCAGAGCCGGAATAGCGCGCGTAGGCATGTCCATTCACTCGGTACATGAAATGGTATCAATCATGACCAGACGTTGGTTTTTTACCATCGGCGCAGTTTCTATGGTGGGTCTTATTGCCGCTTATTTCCTTACCTCAGTACTTACCAGACCTATCAAACGTCTGGTGGAGGTGACGAAGGCCATCGCCAGGGGAGATCTCAAGCGCAAGGCGCCGGTCTGGGCTCCCGATGAGATTGGGAGGCTGGGGGTGGCTTTCAATGCCATGATAGAATCCCTGGACAAGTCACGCACAGAGAGCGAATCCTTTCAGGTTGAGCTGGTAAGACGTAACCTGGAGCTATCGGCGCTCAATGCCATCGCAACCGAGATAAGCGGGTCACGCGAACTTACGGATATCATGTTCCGCTCGCTGGTCAAGGTACTGGGCTTTGTCAACTTGAAGGCAGGATGGGTGAGCATTTTAAGCGACAATGGAGAACGTGCCATCACCGTTTGCCACACAGGATTGTCTCCAGACGTGGTGCTGAAGATAGCTAGCTACGACCTCTCCGCTTGCAGGTGCAAGGAAGCCATCGACCAAAAGTTGCCCATCGTGGTTATTGATAATGAAAGCACCTGCCTGATTCTCCATGATGGACTTGCCGATGGAGAGACCATATGCTGCCATGCCACCGTGCCGCTTATTTCCAAATCGCACGTCCTGGGGCTGCTCCACATTGTCAGTTCAGAGCCAAGTCATCTGGCCCCGGAAGATATTCATCTCCTCAGCGCAATAGGGTACCAGATGGGAGTAGCCATTGAGAATGCCAATCTCTGGGAAAAGCTAAAGCGCAAGGAAGAGATACGCGGTTACGTGCTTGAGCAAATTATCTCAGCACAGGAGTCAGAACGCAAGCGTATCGCCAGGGAACTGCATGACCAAACCGGGCAATCGCTCACCTCACTCATGATAGGTTTGAAGACGCTGGAGGCAGCCAGCCGACAGGATATTCAGCAGAGAATTGACGACATGCGCCAGCTCACGGCGCAGACGCTGCAGGAGGTGCATGACCTGGCGTTGGAACTACGCCCCAGTTCACTCGCTGACTTAGGGTCGATCGCAGTGCTGAAGCAATATACCAAAGACTATGCGAACGAATCCGCGATATTTCCGGCATTTCTGGACATCGGCTTTCGTAGGCGGCGGCTTACACCGGCGACCGAAATCGCCAACTATCGAATATTGCAGGAGGCACCGGCCAAATTGGCGGAGCCCACTGTGGCGAAAAACTCCGTCGTCCTCCTGTTGGC
>SDBV01005397.1_pt1 | contig 18068 bp, 17 predicted proteins | sample 2277081 | NCBI WGS metagenome assembly SDBV01 (sample SAMN10402039, study PRJNA504765) | marine sediment metagenome | isolation source: marine sediment core GS10_PC15, 223 cmbsf | place: Arctic Ocean: Southern Knipovich Ridge | collected 2010 | reverse complement strand
GAAAGGCAGCGGAAATATTGGTCAGAACATAATTGATGCCGGAGCCATAGATTTTTTTAATACTACAAAGATGGGCGTAAACCCCAAGGGCTACTACAGTGCAAGAACAGTGGGTACTCCTTTACTTGCCGGCCTTTTATTACCTGAAGATATTGAAAGAGGCGTAATAAAGCACGCGATGGCGGTTGCAATTCCGGGACTTAAGGTATCCAACACCGATGATCGGTCGGAGCCCTCTCCGTCAGACTATTTCTATCCGGCTTCGGCAACAGAAGATGAGTATATTAATACAAATTCTGATGCTCTGGCTGCAGGCCAGCGTCTAAGACTAAAAAACCAACTTGTCTATGAAGATGGTGAAAGCATCGATGAAGAAGAGCTTGCACCGGTTACAAAGGTGTTTTTAGATGCAATGCGCAAATATGGTGCCTACATTGTAGACAATGCCGGTGGACTGATCTTCTATTCCGAAGATATCAGCACGGCAAATATTGATTTATCCGATGAAAAGATTATGGAGCTTGCCGATCTGCCCGGTAAAACTTTGCCTAAAGATAAGACTAAGTGGCAGATACTAATGGAAGCCTTAAATAAAGACATCAACGAAATCCCACTGGCGTCGGGCTCCTGGGAGCAAGATCCAGAAGATGCAAAAATGGGCGCGACAAACTTTGAAGTCATTGAGAATGCAAAGCGCTAGCGGTTTCGACCATCAGAGCAACGCTCTATTGCTCAATTTGCTCTAATGCACTAAAATTTGCGATAGCTATTTTTGGGGGATTAGCTCAATTGGGAGAGCGCCGCCCTTGCACGGCGGAGGTCACGAGTTCGAGTCTCGTATCCTCCACGAGGTTATAGGGGTGTCAGTCGTGCTGGCACCCCCTATTTAATTGGATTTCTGCCTAATTTCTGCCCATTAGCTTTAAGATCACACAATTCTTTTAATATCAGCCAACTTAAAAGGCTACCCGGGGTATTTAAAGTCTCATCATTCAGATCGCCGGGACATCACCCCCATAGGTTTTGCAAAAACAGTTTTTCCATCATAAATGTATGTAAAATCTCTATCTCTGGATGTAGCGTAATGTCTCTGTCTTGACTAGCCGAAGGGCAATGAAATAGTGCCGATTAATAGGAACAAGCGCTTGACAAAATTACAATCAAGCTATTAAGTGGTTGTATTAATTAATTGGTTAATATTTTACAATATATCAAAATTGGTATAATATGATAGAAGTAATAAGCACAAAACCTAGTGAAGACTTTTTTAGCTCCTTAACGAATCAGGAATCCAAGAAAATGAAAGGTAGAATTGGAATGCTATCTCAAGAAGGCTTTTTACTTGGTCCACCGTATGCAAAACCACTTAAGGGTACAAACGGTTTGCGAGAGCTAATTGTGAATAATTACAACAACAAGTTTTTTAGGCTATTTTATTTTTTTAAAGGTGATATAGCCTATACTCTAAATGGTTTTATTAAGGAAACAGGCGATACGCCCGATATAGAGATACAAAGAGCAATGGAATTAAGAGAGCAGCTATCAAAGGAGCTGGACGATGAAAGATAAGCTTAAAAGTTATAGAGACATATTTAAGGAAGAGTTTAAAAAAGATCCCAAAGCAGAAGAGCAATTCTATAGAGAGTTGCAAGCTGCGAGGATAGCTTATCAAATTATCAGATTTCGTAAAGAAAAAGGACTATTGCAAGATCAACTAGCAAAGAAAGCTGGTACTTCTCAACCAGCGATAGCCAGGATTGAGAAAGGGACCTATGGCAACTATTCTTTGAGAACCTTAAATAAAATTGCAGCAGCATTAGATTTAGAATTAGCAATAGATTTGAAGGTCAAGTTTCATCAACAACTACCTAGGGATTATAAGTTATTGACAAAGGGCTATCTTGGCCTAGTTAAAGAAGACCTATATAGATTTGAAGAAAAAGATATTAACAGGGATATCAAGATACAGGAAGCTTTGTAATGGCCAAACCAAAAACAGCAAAAGTAAATCTTAACGAAATAAATTTAATTGATCTTGAATTTAAAGAAAATCCAAGCTTTAAAGAAACTGCTAATCAAATTAACGTGGCTTTCAGAATTGGAATAAAACATAAGCTTATTAAAAGAAATTTGCTTTGTTTGACAAATCAAAGAGTGATTGTATTTCCTGAGCTAGAAATATCCCCATTTAGTCTAACGGTCGAAATGCAAGGAACATTTAGTGTTGAAAAAGAAGAGGAATTGGATGACCTTGAGGAGTTCTGTAAATTGAGTGCTCCTTCTGTGATGTTTCCTTATATTAGGTCTATAATCAGTGACCTTACTTCAAAATCGGCTTATCCGACGCTTGATTTACCGTTAATAAATATGGAAAAAACAGTTAAATAACTGATCTTCTGACCATTAATCACTAATTTTATACAACCTAGCTATTGATTTCCCTACCCGGGGGATTTAAAATCAGCACTTCAACAAAGGTAGGACATCACCTCCATAGGATTTTTCAAAATAGAGCAACCCTTTGCTCAACGACCTTATCTTGCTGCTATTAGCACGGCCTTAAGGGTGGCGTTTAGTACCCCAAAGAGGATGCAGTTAGGCCCTTTATCGGTTCCTCTTTAAAGAATTTTCGTACATCATCACCGTATGTGCCGGAAAAGAAGATATTTGCAGTTAGATAGGAACTTAATAGAGCATAAGATAGGCAAAATGTTGCAAAATGACGGTAAAAAAAGGGTGTTTGAGGGGTGTGAGAGGCTAAACCGGCGCACAAAAGTCAGTATTTGGTGAAAAATACCCTAACTTTTAGGGTGTACTTGTCTACTCACACATACTACATTAATAATGCTATGCTAACCAAGCAAGCGATAAGGGGATAGATGACGGTCAATAGATTAACAGTACTAGCGATACTGTTATTAACAAGCATTATTGTAACAATTCCAAGTATTTCCTATGCCCATCCGGGAAGAACTGATGCACGAGGCGGTCACACTTGTCGGACAAATTGTGCCAAATGGGGTGTCCCCTCAAACCAATGGCATTCTCATGGCGGCAGCTCTTCAGGTTCAAGCTCTAGCTCTAGATCGGGTTCAACCGCTACTCCATCAAAACCCAAAACTGTTACACCCCCAAAACCTAAGGTAGAAACTAAAACTGAGACGAAGACAGAGAAGATTGCATTTGAAACAAAATATGAAGACGATTCTTCACTAAAGAAAGGCAAGACCACGGTTAAACAAGAGGGTGAAGATGGTGTTATAACGACAACCTATGAAGTTACATACACAGACGGAAAAGAAACTGATAGAAAGAAAACTGGTGAAGAAGTAACAACTAAACCCGTAGATAAAATCGTTCTAGAGGGAACCAAGGTTGAAAAGAAAAAGGTCAAAAAGAAAGAGGTTAAAGAAAGTCAAGAAGAAGACATAAGCGATGCGGCAGTTGCAACAATATTACTCGTATTATGCGGTGGTGCATTTGCGATGGTAGGGTTGGCGGGTTTCGGAGTTTATTGGTTTACGAAAAAGAAGAAAAAGACGAGCGGAAAGTAATGATCAAATGATAAAAAAGATTTTATTGGTTTCATTGCTCCTTTTTGCATTTACTTCTATTGCATGCACTGGCACAGAAACAAAGACAAGCGATAAAACCGAGCCCCAGGCAGAAGAGCAGTCAGAACCCAAAGATTCAGAGCCTGAAGCCGAAGCTCCTAAACCTAAAGCATCTGGAACTGAAGCAAAAGTTCTAGAGGTCGTTGACGGCGACACAATCAAGGTGTCAATTAATGGCTCAACTTATAGTGTTAGATATATAGGCATTGATACACCGGAAACAAAGCATCCAAGCAAACCTGTCGAACATTTCGGTCCCGAAGCTAGTGCTTACAACAAGAAACTAGTCGGTGGAAAAACAGTTCGAGTAGTTAAAGACGTTAGCAATACAGACAAATACAACCGGCTACTTCGTTATATTTACGTTGGCGATCTATTCGTTAACGCAAAGCTCGTTAAAGAAGGCTATGCACATGCTTCAAGCTATCCACCGGATGTAAAATATGCTGATAAATTTAGAGAGCTTGAGAGATGGGCTAAAGAAAACAATAAAGGATTATGGGCCGAAAAACCTGCTGCTAAGGCAGAAAAGAAGCCAGATAGCGGGTGTGAAGCTGGCTATTCGCCATGTGTGCCCAAGTATCCGCCAGACCTAAATTGTGCCGATATAGGGCAAAAAGTTGAAGTAACGGGTTCTGATCCCCACGGACTTGATCGGGATGGGGATGGAGTTGGTTGTGAAAGTTACTAGAGTATTAGCTGGAACTACCTGGGGATTTTAGATCTGGGCCTTCTGTCATACGTGGTAACACTCACATAGGATTTTGGGAAATTAAGCTATAACTTCGTACTGTACTACTTAAATTGTACTAGGTATACTAGTTAACGATTGCTTGTTTTTTCTAGCGAAGGAGAATAATAAACATGGATTTCATTATCTATTGGCTGCGTTGGCTCGCTGTTCTCCCAGGTGCCTTGCTCGCTGGTGTGCTCTCGTCTTTTCCTCTGCATTGGGTGCTTTATCGTTCGCTGAACAATGAAACTATCTCTGTTGGAAATAACTTCGAGACTATCGAACGTTTTTTATTTCCCTTTGTATTTAACGTTGTTTATGTCTGGGCCGGAGCTAGAATTGCACCAGAACACAATGTTAAAACGGCAGTCGCACTTTTTGGGTCAGGGTTATTTTTAATAGGTGGTTTTTTCTTTCTAACAACATCGGGAGCTTCTTGGATGGGAAATAATTTATATTTCATTGGCGGAGGCTTGGGGCCAATAATGGCCATTGTCGGTAGCATTGTGGGGCTTTATACTGTCTGGTGGCAAAATGAAGAGCTGGCGCATGAAGATATTATGTTAACTGAGCAACAGGAGGATAAATGATTTTTAGTCAAAAATCAATAATGGATACTGCTTCTCAAGATATCAAGCAGCTCTTACTTAAAAGGTTAGACGAAGATGACATTTTTGACTTAAAATTCTACAGCCAAAAATATAAACTGTACAAAAACATGAAGCATTTCAGAAAAGATGAACCAGAATTTGCCTTAGAAAATTTTGCAGCATCTTTTACAAGCGTAGCTAATTATTTAGGTGATTTAGGAATAGAAGAGATGCCAGCTAAAATTGCAGAGCTAGCTATTAAAATAGTGCCTAGTCGATTACCTGCATATGAAACAATTATACTAGCTTACATTTTGGATAATAATCCTGATAAAGCTCACGAATGGTATAAGAAAGCTAACAAAGTTTACGATGATTTATCTAAAAAATACTCTGTAGAGGAAATAATAGAAGATGGCGAACTTATGGATACATCAGACGAAGAAAAAGCTGTGCTGTCCGAATTAGCCAAAGCGAATGATGAGATAATGGCCAGAATTCACAAACTACGGGAACAAATCAAGCTTAGTTAAGACTAATAGGCTTATATTTTTCACTAACTTTTAGGGTTGTATATAGCTCTCAAACAACCGAAAATCTACTTACCTGTTGAAATCTACTGTGGAGGTTGTAATGAGTGAATGCAGAAGCGAGCGAAAAGTTCTTGGTCTTGGCGATATTGCTGCACTGCTTAGAAAGCTTGATGAATTAAGAAAACAAGGTGCTTTTTCTAAAAAAGAGTTTTTGCAAATGAAAAATGCTCTTTTGAATTATTGATTCTAGGCATTGATTTCACAAGAATTATTTTTTCATATTTAATAGCTTGCTTATATTTTCGGGGCTGATAATTTTGTCAATATACAGCTCTTTTCTTATAATTGCCGAAATATTGTTCATTGATTTAACGTATTTAGGTTTAGTCTTAGAATTTTTGTTTTTCATATATGCTTCACAATGCGAGATAAACTCATAGTAAGCAGAAACTATTTCACTTGATACATACAAACCATACTTACTGGCCCAAATTTTTGATTTTTCTCTTGTTTGTGTGATGTTAACGTGTTCCGAATTTACCACGAATTGATATAGTTCTTCATATGCCTCTATTTTTTTAGCAATAAATTTTTCCTTGTATTTTTCCTTAGTACCAAGCTTGAAAATATACTTATTTCCTGCAGTTGCAATAAGGCCCCCTACTATTGCAGCAATTAAGGCTCCAAAAATAGTAATAGACGGAATCAAAAAGTCCGTGATTTGTAATTGGTTATTTGCAGCTGCTAAATAAAGATCCATAATTATCGCTTACTCTTAATATGAGGCCTAAGCCATTCCTCAAATCCTTTAATTGCTTTATTGATCTGAGGAGTAAGTTGATCATCTGGATTTGCCCCGGAGTAATAAACAGTAGCCCTCTCTTCTCTTTTTTCTTTTGCGGTTAAGGAAAATTCTCCCGGATCCTTCTTTCTAAGTAACATCATATTAACTGCATGATATAATTCTACTCTACATTTATATAAAGGATTTATAATATCTTGGCTCTCCGCGCCCCATTCGACTTGAGCTTCTAAATGTTTTTCTTTTAATTTAGTAACTGCTTCCTCAAACTTTTTAAAGCGCTTACTAAAAACGATAGATAACCCTTTATCCTTATATTCATTTTTTAAACTACCATCAGGATTTATCATTTTTTCATGATATTCATCGGGGGATGTAACTGGGTTGCGAACAAATATAAATGCTTCCTTAACTCTGTATACTGACATTAAAACCTCTTTTGCTAGCTGATACTCGGATTTTCCTTTTAGCTGTCTTCTCCACGTATTTAGACCAAGAGACGCAACAATTACGGTCGCAATTGCAGACCCGGTCAAAACAACATCTTTGATTGCACCTAGCCAGTTGAAGGATGACTGAATTTTCTGAATTTCTGATAAAATTGTAGTTAATTTAGCTAATATTTCTGATTCCATATCCCTCTTTATTATTATTTACAACCACTTACTAATGATATAGCATATTAGTTGTCGAGAAGAGCTAAGAAGCTTGTTTTTTTATGCCTAAAAATTATGAAGGTCCTGAGTCTCTTCTCGACAAAGAGCTTGCTCGGGGCCTTCGCTTATTTAGGAGGAGTTATGAAAGACTCAAGATCGAAAGACTTAGAAAGGAAAATCGTACTATTAAAAGCAAAAGATGATGAAAGCGAAGAGATTAAGCGATTTAGGAAAAAAAGACTTGAAGAGATCGAAACCGACGTTGAAGAATTAAAAAAAGAACCAATTTCAGTTTTTTTAGAAGATATTATTTCAGCTCGCTTATATGAGGCCGAAAGAAACCTGCACGTTGCTCTTGAGCTATTTAACGAGCTAAAAGAAGCAGACGAAGAGAAACAGTCCTGTTTATTTGAGTATGAAGAATCGTTAAATACTGCATCGTCTTACTTGCACATAATAAAAGAATAACTTTATATGTTAAAAAAGAGGTGAATGTGAACTACAAGCCAACGAGTAAAACATTACGATCTGCCCACGCCGTATTACAAGAAAAGCACCTACCGCCACTACTCAAATATTATACCGTTGCTTATTTACTACAGTGCGATGAAAGCAAGCTTCGGCAAATGGCAAAAGATGGCGACCTTAAACGCTATAACACAGCCGGCGGCTACAGGTGGAGCACAAAAGAAGTATTTGCATATATAGATGCTTGTTTAAATCCGGACAGGGGATGAAAGAATATTGAACCATAAGCCAAGCATAGGACCTGCCCGCGTCATAGAGCCTTTATTAACTTCAAAAGAGGTCTGCAAAATCCTTAAATGTTCTCCGGCAACGCTTTGTCTGAAACGACAAGACGGAACATTGCCGGCAGTAAAAATGAGCGGCGTTAAATATCTCTATGAACCCAGTGTTATTAGAAGAGCCATACGAGAAGCTGGAATCTAATTTCAATCCCGCTCTGCCATTTTTAATAAAACATTACCTATGCCGGCAAAATTGCCGAGTATAGAGCCAGCCTCACTATGCGTTAGATTAATGCCGTCCTCTTTTTAAAAACAGCTATACATTCATTTTTTAATATGTATTAGGCAAACCGTCTAAATCGGGATCCCAATCAAGTGCTAGTTGGTTCCAACATTTAACAAAAAGCTGCCTACTCTCACGCTCGACTTTTACAAGCGGATTAACGTGAACAGCGCCAGTTGTTTCAGTAACAGTTGTTAAGCCCTGCTCCTTTACAAGATCTATGCATTCGTCAGCCCTGTCTAATGCCTCTAATGCCGTTTGCAAGAGTGCTAATCTTTCAGGACTTACTGCTCTTCTTGGAACTACATCAGCCCATAAGCTTTTAGCTCGTTCTGAAAGATGAGCCGGTGGTGCTACTTTCCCTTTTTTCAATTTCCAACACCTCCTCCTTCAACTTTTAATGTTTTTGACCTACCTCGCTTAATTCGCGAAAACGTGCGTGAGGCCACCCGTCGGTTTTGGGCAGTGCGCCTACCAGGTATTTAACCCCCCTACCCCTGCGGTATAGTTAAAATGGTATCTTCTCGGCGTCAAATTCATTAAAAATGTCCTCCTTCACAACCTTACCTGCACCATTAGGAAAGGAGTGGTTAAGGTTAGGTTGTAGAAAATAAAAATAAGTAGCTCCTTTCCTATCTTCTTTAGGGTTCCTCTCGATCTTTCTGTCTTTGAAAAGCTTTGTAAGGGCTGTTCGGAGGTGTTTAAGAGAAGCTTTTGGCTCTGGCATTTTCTGGTCTATGTCTATTACTTTTAGCTTTTCTCCTGGCATTGCTTCTAACACGCCTAAGACCTTGTCCATAACTTTTTCAAGAGCTAGGTCTTTCGGTTCCCCTATGACTATTAGTTTGTCATCAACCTTTTCATAGATAATCTCAGGAATCTCGATAATTCTTCCCCAGCCCCTTATCCTTCGCCTGTTTTTGCTACTTTCTCTTGATACTTCCAAAGCAAGGTCAACAGCTCCCAATAAAGCATGTCCTCCGGCTAAGGCTTCTCCATGATCTCCCTGGGCTTTGCGATTATGGACTACCAGAATAAGGGTTTGTTCTTTATGACGACACACAGCTATTAAAGGATTTAGGGCTTTTGCAAGTTCTGCATTATCATTTTCATCTTTAAGCCCAAGAAAGCTTCTAAGGGTATCAATAACAACAACCGTTTCGTCTCCGTTCTCAATTCCCTTTATAATGGTTTCAAGCTTAAGTCCTAAAGGGAAAACAAACTCAACATGTTCCCAATTACCCCCGAGTTGTTTTGTGCGCTCCTGCCAAATTGATTTGGGCTCCTCCGATATATAGAGTATTTTCTCGTTCCACCCCTTGATAACACTCGCGATTAAGTGAGTTTTACCAGCCTTTGGAGAAGCTGAGATTGCATGGCTCCAGCCTTTAACAATAAATCCATTCATTTCCAGGAGTGGAAGATAGGTAAGCTCAGGCGGAGCACTATCTTTGAGGCTTCCTCCATTAACACGGGCAAACCTTTCCTCTACCGGCTCTTTCTTAAGGGTAGAGGTAAGTTTCTTCAAAGGCGTGGTTTCTTTCACTAATTTATCTTTTTTAACTGCTCGTATTACTTTTTCTTTAGACAGATCTTTCACGTGGACTCCTCCCGGTCCTGCAGCCATGCTTCTATCGCTTCCAACTTGAAGCGTAATTGTCTGTGTCCTAGCTTCAGAAAAGGGATACGCTGTTCGTGAACAAGCCGGTAAACGAAGGTTTTCTTGCAATTCAACATCTCGCTAAGCTCGCCGACTGTTAAAAGTTTCATCTTGCATTGTCCTTCAATTCAATTCCATAGTAATTAAATGCCTCGATTATTCTCAGAGATGGTTTTTGCCGGCCGTTGACAACCCTACAGACAAAAGCGTTATCAACACCAGCACGTTCAGCAATATGAACTTGTTTGATTCCTTTTAAAATTAGCTCGATTTTCAAATTTGTAGACATAATCAAATCAACCTCTTGACTTTTATTTTTCCTAGCATTAGCATATCAATTATATGACTAAGAAATAACATGTTTATCCTTATTAGGACATAGGTAATCTTAGAATGTCATTATCAAAAGAATTAAATAATATCACCAAATTAGAAACTGAAGTGCTTGAGACGTTTAAAATTGATTATGATAAAACGCTGATAAAAATGATTTTGGCACAAATTAAGGAGGAAAAAAAACTTCTTTTAAAACATAATTACCGCTTAACAGATAATTTCAAAAAAGTGATTAAAAAGAATCTTGAAATATTGAACTCAGAGTATATTTCTCCCGAGCCACAAGAAAACGAAGCTATATTTGAAGGCTCAAGCGCTCAAGCTTTTTCAAAGAATCTAGCTGAACAATTATCGTATGAAGTAGAAAATATAAGAGAGCGCATATTTAATAACCCAAAGCCACTTTTTAAGTCAGTAAGAAAAGCTGTAATTTGGATTAGAGAACAACAGAAACTTGAGCCTGACGATAGGCTTGTTACAGTTGTCGTTGATCGTGAAACAACGAATGATCTTCATACACCATTAGAGCCTGCTACTCCTGATAACCCAAAATCGATTAAAGTTCTAGGTGTAAGAAAGCTTTATCATAAAGACTCTATTAGTTTTCATGGGACAGACACTAAGTCAAATAATAAATTAGTAGATACCGTTAATAGCTTACCTATAAGTTCTCATGGTGCTAATCATTGGTCTACAAAGTTAGCTAAGCTAGCACATTATGCAAAAAAGCTAGCAGACTTCACCGGTTGGCAAGAACAACAGGCTACGATGTTTATACTTACTGGGTTAACACCACTTTTGCCACCAGCAAGAATAACAATACACAATAAAAGCCATAGAATTGTAAAGGGTGGCGATAAGATCCTTAAGGAAACGCTTATAGCTTTGAAAGATAAGCTCAAACACTCTGATGAACAGTTAGATGATGAGGAGTTAAACAAAAAAGTTTGGAAAAACGTATGGAAAGAAGCTGATCATGACTGGATTTCTTATCAATACGCAACAGTATCCTTTTTTGGCTTTTATATGACAAAAAAAGAACTGATAAAGCTACACGCCAGACTTAGAGAGATGGTTGGGCTAAAGCACAAGAAGAAGCTTGAGAGCGAACAAAAAGAGCTTGTTGATTTTGTTAGAGATGAGATAAAAAACTTAAAGTATTCAAATGCCGGTGAAGCATGGGACAAGCTAGCTGGAAAATGGGCTGCTTTAAAGGGCAGCAAGCTCACAAAGGGCAATTCTTTTTATAACAGGTATACAGATATATGTACAAAGCTAAACACAGAACCAATTAGACCTAAAAGAAAAAAAAGAGGCAAAAATAGCAGGCAGAAAAAAGGCAGAACAAGTCAACAACCAGCCAATAAGGGCTAGGTATCGCTTTAGTAAGGCGGAGATCAAGGAGGTCTAACATGGCAAGAGGAAGTGTTGTGAAGGTAGACGGGAAAGACGGTGTTGCTTATGCGATTCGTTTTTATGATCAGAATGGAAAACGCTGTTACAAAACGGTTGGCAACAGAAAGGGTGACGCAGAAAGGGCTCTACGGCAGATTATGGGCAAAGTTGATCGGGGCGAGTTTCGAGCAATACCGGATATCTCTTTTAAAGAGCTTGCTCACAAGTGGCTTGAAATGCGTAAAAACCAAGTTAGGCCTAAAGCTTTTGCAAGTTATCAAGCACATGTTGAGCGATTAACAAAAGTATTTGGGATCGCTAAAGTAAAAAACATCTCTTCTGAAGATATCGAGAAGTTTTCTGCACAATTATTAGGTGAAAAGTTAGCTGCTGCTACTACCGGACGTACAATTACGCTACTTAAGTCTATTTTTGAGAAAGGGATTCAATGGGGGTATCTGTCCATTAATCCGGCTAGGCACATAAAGAAGCCAAAAGCTCAGAAGAAAGAGATGGAGTTCTTGAACCCCGATGAATTAAGACTGGTTCTTAAGCACACCGATAAGCGATACCAGGCCCTCATGATGACAGCGAGCTACACAGGCATGAGACAAAGCGAGGTATTGGGGCTGCAATGGGGCGATATAGATTTTGAGAGCGGAAAGATATACGTCAGAAGAACTCTTCAGCAAGGCCAGTTTTATAAGCCCAAAACTCATTCTTCAAGACGTGCAGTCATAATTCCTCCAATACTTGTTGAAGCATTAAAGGTACACAGGACACAACAATCTGTAGAGCTTGAAGAAAATGAACACGATCTAGTTTTCACCAATACAAAAGGGCGGCCGATAGACGGCCGGAACCTTACACAACGAGTTTTCGAGCCAGCATTAAAAAGAGCCGGGCTTCGCAAGGTAGGTTTTCATGCGTTACGCCACTCTTATGTTTCCCTGCTTCTGAGTCAAGGGGAGTCTATTAAGTTCATTAGCAGACAAGTAGGGCACTCTAGCGCAAAGCTTACCCTTGATGTTTACTCTCACATAATGGAAGGCGCTGAAGAAGAAGCTATGCAACGGCTACAGGAACGTTTGCAAGACTTTTCTCAAACATCTATAGCCAGTTATACAAAGTAAACAATTAAAATATTTTGTCGTTTATCTATCAAGAAAATCATTTGTATTTACATGAAGGGCTTGATATTGTATTATTGTAAGAACATAATACGAGGAGATGTTGAACCTTTATTTATGGAGTTTTGTAATTATTAGCACTATTGATCCCTCAAGTAATTATTGCCCGCCTTTAATGAATAAAACAAATATTGATTTACATTGCATAGAAAATGGTCGAAAAGAGTATAAAGTTTAAAGTAATATTTTTTTGCAATAATCAGGGGGAGATTTGGAATGACAAAAAAAGCTATTAAGGACGAAGAAGGTATCATTTTTTCTGAGTGGTCATATTCAGTCACTAATGCCCCCGAGCCTTTTGAGATTGAAGAATTGGAAGAAAAAATGATTACTAGTATGAACAAAGCTCGCCCAAAAATTGAGGATTTCGAGCGGCGAAAAGCTCAATCCTTACTTCAAGCAAGTAAAATGATTAGATGGAAATAGGTTAGAAAATACAACCTTTGTTTTCTATTTTCTAAAACATTACTTATTGCTATCGAGGACTATGGCGAAACTAAAATGTCTTGATCAAAAAGGAAAATATTCACTATTTTGCCTTAATGATAATGATGAATGGCAACAGCTTGAAAATAAGTATGCTTCTAAAACTACAGACAAAATTGTTTTTTCTAACGTATTACAGTATGTTAATAAAAAATTAAAATGCAAAACCCTACTTATCGAAGAAGATTATATTTGTAGTGATTACAGAGACGAGTATGCAATTCTTTATTCGAAGACTTTTAAGGCACATAAAAGTAGTTGCATTCGGTTACATTTTTTTAAAAACGAGCTTTCGTCAATAAGCGAAATAAATACTATTGATAATGTTGATTATGTCGGTTTTTCAGTAATTAGACCGATAGGAATACAGAATATTGGTAAAACGGTTATAGCTCCTTGGACAGACAAGGAAATAGTTGATAGTTTTTATCCACTATGTGTAACTGACTATACGGCACACATCTTGGGGCGAGAGTTTATATTTCAAGGTGCACCATTTATTCAACAGGATTCAATGGTTATGGTTTGCGCTCATTCGGCTATCTGGATGTCATCTCGCTATATGTCCAAGATTACCAAGACTTCAGAATCACTTCCTTCACAAATAAGTTTGTACGCATCCCAAGTAGCAAGTCGTTCATCAAGGCATCTGCCTAGTGAGACCTTATCTGACACCCAGATGATAAGAGCGTTTCAAAAAATGGGCTTTTCTCCATATTATGAATACATGAAGAATAATGATAGCTATAAGTTGTTTTCAACTTGCTATCCTTATCTTGAATCAAAAATGTCCGTAATACTGGGGACACCTGGCCATGTTGTAACTATTGTTGGACATACCTTTGAGTCAGAACCAGAAAAAGTTGAACAAAAAGTTGATTATTTGGAGGCAAATAACAGAAGTGGTTATTTGCTCTCGGATTTATGGGTAAATGGCTTAATAATACACGACGATTCGCAAGGACCATACAAGTTGATGCCTATAGATGATCAAGCAAAAGCGGATTTCTTAAAGTCGGATAACTTCAAAGACTTATTACATAGCGAATATACATTTGACTACGTTCATAGCATTTTGGTTCCGTTACCAACATCGGTATATATTTTAGGAGAACATGTTAAGTTTACTACGGTGGAGCTTCTCAATAGTCTAATAGGCAGTTATTTATCAAAATTCCCTACGTCAGAGCTAAGGGAATGTTTTGATCCAAAGAAAAGGAATCCAGCTGTACTAAGGTTTTATCTAACCTCGTCTAACAGTTACAAAAAAACTTTGCACCAGCAAATGGCATCGGATAGCAATATGTCAAAAATATTAATAGAAAATTACAAGCATCTAAATATGCCTCAGTATATTTGGGTTTGTGAAATTACAACGAAAGAATACTTAAGCCATGAGAAAGAATGCGATCGTCGTATTTTAGGTGAAGTATTAGTTGACGCAAAAGCTCATAAATCTGACCCAGAATCATTTCTAGCGATTCATCTTCCTGGTCAACTGTTAACCAAGGATGATCAAGGAGATCATCAAGAAATCGTACTGAATGATGATTTACCCTATTGTCATCCTTCCCGGCAGCAACTAACTAAAGTTTTACCAAAAATTGTTAAGACTGCAATTGCACCAGCAAAAACTAAGTAATTATTTGTTCGATCACAAAAATCCTTGAGTAAATATGTGTGAATAAAAGTTGAAAAATCATAATGAACATATTTCTGCCTAATTTCTGCCCGTAACTTAGAAAAACACGGAATAATTCAGTTTTGCATGGACAATTAAAATTACACTGTCTTCCTGGTTAAATATAGTTTGGAGTAGCATAGAACAATACGGTATATATCCTCAGAACACACTTGCACGGCGGAGGTCGGGGGTTCGAGCCCCCCATCCTCCACAAAGGCTCACTAGTCCTAAACCAAGATTTCTAGGTTTGTGAATTAAGTGTAAATGTAAGCAACAATCGTGTATTTTTGCGTTAGAGATTTGGCTGCGAAAGTAAAGCAAAAACCGCTATTTTTCATGATTCTTAAGAATTTCCGGAATTTAGAGAAAAAACTTCTTAAAGGCCAGGTTATAGTATAGCTACTAAGCCATAAAACGGTTAAGTATTAAAGGTATTGTCCCGATAGTATAAGTATGGCGTTTTATAGGCAATTTCATACGGTAAAAAGGGCAGGTGTAGCTACCTGGCGCTATATTATTAACCAACTATCGGTAAGGACCGTATCCCTGCTCCTTGTGCTTGTCTTAGTCTTTGACGGAATAGCTATTCCGCTCCAATTTGCCTTACTTGATCCGTTTCAACCTGAAGCTGCTTATGCTGACAGTGCAAGCTGGGATTTTAGCGGTGGAACAAACGGGAGTGGAGATGCAAATACCGATGTTTCGGGGGGCAACGTAAAACTAAAACAACAGTGGTGGGATACAAACTATGCCAAAAGAAAAAAGATAACCGTAACAAACAATGAGGCTTCAACTCTTTCTTCGGGATATTCAGCAAAATCAGATATTGATCTTGAGAGCTTAAGGTCTGCGTCAACTCTTCAAAACGACTTAGACGATGCAAGGATTGTAGCTGAGAACAGAAGCACGGGAGCCAATACTGAACTCGACCGGGATATTATTAAAGGGCAAGGGATGCATTTTGATGGCACCGGTGATAAGGTAGATCTTTCTAATTCAGCTGCGATTTCGCCAGGAAGTAGTAATTTTACAATCGAAGCTTGGGTGGCTACAGACTTAGTAGATACAGCTTCTCGCAAAATATATTCAGATTATGGCTCTGTTACGAATAATGTCATAGTTTTTGGATTAGCCTCCACTTCAAATGTATTTTATGCCGAAATACGGGATGCTGAGGGAGATTCAGTGGTAGCCTATGCAACGACGGTTCCGACAACCGGTACTTTTTATCATGTAGCAGCTGTGAAAAATGGAACTACATTGAAAATATTCGTAAACGGAGTCGAAGAAGGCACGGATACCAACGCTTCTTTTGGCACCTCAACAACGAGCGATGGTTCAGTACCTGTTGTGGGGGGCTTAACTAGCAGTCAATATTGGAATGGCATAATTGATGAATTGCGTATTTCAAATAATGCACTTTATACTTCAAACTTTACTCCCCAACAAACACCTTATACACAAGACTCAAACACAAAAGGGCTTTGGCATTTGGATGGAGATGCCGGAGATTCTTCAGGCAATGGAAATAACGGTACCTTAAACGGCAATCCCTATTACACGGAGGGAAAAGTTGCCGCCAGAGGCACCGATGGGATGGGTAGAGAAATATCCACGAGTGATTCAGGGTTAGTAGCTAATTGGAAAATGAATAATGATTGGACTGATTCAAAAGGTTCAAATAATGGTACCCCTTCTGGAGCTACCTTCACCACTAGTTCTAAGCTGGGATCACATGCAGGACAATTTAATGGAACCAGTGATTATGTATCAAATCAAAACAGTCTGATTAATCCCATGAATGCTTTTACTCTTTCTGCCTGGATAAAAAGTCCCACAGGAAGTTCAGGCTCAATCTATTCTGAAGGAAGAAGCTCTAGCACAGTTAACCCTTATATTAAATTCTATTGTTCTACTTCTAATATTGTAATCGCGAGCAGAAATGATGCTAATAGTGAAATCTCAGTTTTTTCGAATACCGCTGGTTGTAGTGCAAACACATGGCATTATGTTGCTTTTGTGAACGATGGTTCGGAAAATTACACATTTTATATAGATGGAGTGGCTTACCCGGAAACCACTGATACTATGTCAGGAACTTACAATAATTTGGACCAATTAGCAATTGGGGCCTCAAAGAGAGCAGGTAATGCATCGAGCTTCTTTAACGGTTCCATAGATGAACTTGCTATTTATAATAGAGCTCTTTCTCAAAGCGAAATCCAAGAACACTATAATGCTAAAGCTGAGACTTGGTTTAAGACTCAATCCGACATAAGTGCTTCTTCGACTTCGGAAGCCTCCGGAAGCCACAGTTATTACTTGTATTATGACAATGCTTCGGCCACAAGCCCTCCCGAGAACAAATCCAATATCTATCAATTTTTTGATGATTTTGCAGATGGAAACGATAATGGATGGACGCGTTCGGTTGGTACGTGGGCTGTTGAAAGTGGTGAATATTCTCAAAGCGATACTGTTTTAAGTGATACCAATGCGAATGTAGCTTACACTCAAAATAATCAGCAAGTCTATCATATAAAAATGAGAAAAGTATCGTGTGGGGCAGCTTGTGATTTTGGTTTCCATATTTTTGCATCTGCGCAAACAGGTGGCGGCCGTGGCAATAGTTATATAGTATGGCAATCAGGGACATCCATAATCATTTACGAATCGATTAATGACACACTTTATAACCGCGCAAGTGTATCTGACACTGAGCAAGCAGTGGGTGTTTATAATAATTATACTGCAACTTATGATCCTACAACGGGTGAAATTACCTTCAAACATGAAGAGACAGGAAATATTGTTTCATGGACGGATACCACTCCATTGACAACGGGTTCATATCTTTCACTACGAGCAAACACAGGTCATGTACATTTTGATAACATAAACGCTCGTAAATACACGTCTAACGAACCCACGTCATCAATCGGAACACAAGAGACAAATGCTAATGCGTATGCATCTCCTGGAGTCTGGACTTCAAACACAATTAATCCTGCGGGTCTGTATGACTGGGGCACGTTAAATTACACTGCTACGACTCCGGGCTCAAGCTCGGCAACATTTGATATTTTACGCTCATCTGATAGCATGGTCCTTGCAAGCTCTGTCGCCAGCGGAACCGACCTTAACACGGCAGGGGTTTCTAACTCTGAGACCTCTATTAAAATAAGGGCGACTTTATCCGGTGGGGCAGATACCCCGACACTTTCAGCCTTAACTCTAGGATATGACTTTGATACGACTGTACCATCAGATCCCTCGGGACTTAGCATTGACACTGTGACTAGTAGCTCGGTAGACCTATCCTGGACGGCTTCAATCGATGCAGGCGGAAGCTTGCTT
>SDBV01005396.1_pt1 | contig 18069 bp, 17 predicted proteins | sample 2277081 | NCBI WGS metagenome assembly SDBV01 (sample SAMN10402039, study PRJNA504765) | marine sediment metagenome | isolation source: marine sediment core GS10_PC15, 223 cmbsf | place: Arctic Ocean: Southern Knipovich Ridge | collected 2010 | reverse complement strand
CATAACATTTGAAAACTGGAACGAAGCCGCCGTTTACCCAGCCATCGCCGAACCCGCCGCGGCCGGACAACCCGAATCAATCGAGTTGCCAATGCCTGACCCGGACACCGAATATTTCTTCGCAATTGTGGCCAGAGACGAGGCCGGAAACGTCTCCGCTTTGTCAAATGTCGCGTCCGCCCGCTCATTCGCACTCGACACAGACCAGGACGGCCTTCCCGACTCCTACGAATTGTCGCACGGCCTGGATCCGGATGTTTCCAACGCCGACGACGATGAAGACGGCGACGGCCTGACAACTATCGAGGAATACCGCGCCAATACCAATCCACTGGAAGCCGATACCGACAAGGACGGATTCAGCGACGGCGAAGAATTCTATGCGAACGCAGACCCCCTAGACCCGAATGACACGCCAGAACTTATTACCGACATCAATTTCTCAGGAGCTGTCGATGCCGCGGACGTCCAACTAGTAATAAACGCCGCCCTGGGCATCGACATGCCATACGACGCAGACGTAAACCGCGACGGCCAGATAAACGCAGTCGACGTACAACTGGTTATCAATGCCGTACTCGGACTAACCTAATATTGACACCAGCGGCAAGAGCCCAACACCCATGTCGTTTTGACCTAAAACCTAGGGACACCCATTAGGCACCCCTATGTCAAGTGACGAAACTCTCCTGTCGCAATCCGGGATCTTTATACTACCTTTATACGTTAAACTTTGTCTCGAAGGGAATGGCTTATAACACCCCCTGGATTCAAGGTCCAAGTGCAACATTATGTTCATAGGAGACCTCAGGGCACGGGCTAGTGGGTTTTCTGTATCCACTACGTAAAGCTCATTCTTGTGCGACATCTTGTCCTAAAGACAGGTGCTCGGGAATTTGCGCGGTATAACAATCGGTATAACATTTTGCCTGAGTTTTTGACTTTTTGGGGCAGTTCGTGACATCTTCCGGCAAACCTAAGGTTTTGGCTTGGCGCTCTTTTCCTTTTTTCCTGACAATGTAACCTTTTTGCAACAGAGCATTTGCGGGCTTCCGTAGAATTGAAATATCGTTTGTCCGATGGGGGATGTTTGATTTTAACTTCCCGTGTGGTTGTATCAGGCTCTGTGTTATTATCCGTTTCGATGAAACACATGCGCCCGGCCGCATAGGAAGCAAGTTTGGAGGGATAGCACAATGACAGCGCCTGGAATTTACAGGCACATTGGAGTTGCCCTGACTGTTTTCATTACGCTGACCGCAATGGGTGCGTGTTTCGCTACGAATATTGAATTTTACCCCGTCTCCCCCGCGCACCGGACAGACGGCCTCGTGACAGGAACCGTCAACAATACGCCAGTCACGTTTGAGTACTTCCGAAACATAGACCAATATTACTTCGATGTAAATTACGTCCGGTTTGCCGCGGATGGTCCAGTAGACCTTCGTCTTGAGGTGGATGGTCCTGTGCAAAGAGCCCGTCTGCGCACGGTGCTTAAGAGTATTCCCTTTGAGCGGGACGGCTCGGCTTTCGTTTTTACCTTACCCGGCCCCGGACACTATTACCTGCAACTGCCCGGCCTGGGAAAACCGGAAACGGGAAACGAGGATTCGGGAACATACACAGTCCTCTTTTTCGTGGACGACCTGGAGGAAATGAACGCAAAGAAGATGCGGTCGGGCGATCCCGGTACAACCGTCGTTACGCGGCAGGGCGTCCTTTCCCATCCCACCCTGGATCAGACCCGCGAGGTCCAATCGATCTTGGATGGCGGGGGAAACATATACTTCCCTGCGGGGATTTACCGGACCGGTTCGCTGCAAATTCGGTCGAACACGGCTATTTACATGGAAGCAGGCGCGATGCTCAAGGCCGTGGATGACGAAGGGAAGATTGGCCGTGAATATATCGGCGTGTATGACGCTGAAAACGTGAAGATCTCCGGTCCGGGCATTATTGACGCCAATCGTGACGGGGCCGGTTACGAGAGGATGGTCCACATTATTAACACGGATCAGAGCAAGCACCTCGTCTTTGAGGACATCCTCATTCAAAACTCGATCTCCTGGGCACTGCACATCCTTCGGTCCGATTTTGTCGAAGTTCGTAACATGAAGATTTTCAGCGGCAAGGATGGGATCGATCCGGACTCTTCGAGCGACGTTTCGGTGGACAACGTCTGCATCCTTTCTTTCGACGACGCCGTGGCCATCAAGGTGCGCCAGGCGGGGCACACCACCGAGCGCGTGTCCATCCGGAACTCGATCTTCGCAAGCAAGGCTTCTGCCCTGAAAGTGGGCACGGAAACGCGGGGGCTGATGCGGGACATACTCTTCGAGAACTGTGAAGTGTTCGACTCCGACCGGGGCATCATCCTATACGCCCGTGATGGCGGACCCATCGAGAACCTAACCTGGCGAAACATACATCTCTCGATGTTGTACTGGCCCATTGAAGACGGAGGCTCGCCCATCCAGATCGAGATCAAGCATCGCGACAAATCCAACCCGACACCGGTAAGAAACTGCCTCATAGAAAACGTGGTGGCATCCGGTACCGCGCCATGTGAGTTCGCAGGATTGCGCAAAGCCCCTCTGGACGGCTTTAGAATAAGAAACATCACATTCAACGTTCCGCCGCCAGGAGAAGGAAAGCCGCCGCTCTTGCGGGTTTTCGACCATGTGCAAGCCAGAATCGAAGGCATGAAGATTAATTGGCAGGGGAACGAAGGCAAGTGGGCAGGAGTGGTTGAGGGATCCGGACTCACCGTTCTCCCAGCGCAGAATTGATTCGGTAAGCAAGAAAACTTGAGTCCACTCGAATTATAAGCCCACGATGGGAACACGCCGGCGCAACGCTGCTCCCAATCTTCCGATGAGCTGTTCTTGACTGGTTTTCGGGAGAACTGGTAGACTGGCGGTAACCATTTTGAAAAGGAGCTGTAATGCGGACTACTGTATTTGTTTTGTTTTTTGTTGGACTTTGCTTTATTTGCGCGGCTTTCGAGGTTGATGAAGACGTGCGTATCGAGGGCGAGTTGTTACGGATATTGTTTTCGTCTGAGGGCGATGTGGTTGAATTTGGCCTTGTCGGCGAGATGGAGAATGTGGCCGGAGATTTGGGACTTGTTCAGGAGGGGCTTGGTGTAGGAAATCGGTATCTACCCAGGCGGCGTGTGAATGAAAAGTTCGAGATTAGTGAGAGTCTGATTGGGCGTCCGGTTGTGCGGTTTACTGGTGATTGCCAGGGGCCGGGGATAGACGGTTTGTCAACGCGGCGGAGTATGGAGTTGCTGCCTGGCGAGTCGTCTCTTCGCGTGCATTGGACGGTGACCAACAACAGCGATGATGAACGAAGGCTTGTTCCTTGGGCGGCTAGCCGTGTTGCGCCTGGTGGAACGGCGGATGAAAATGACCGGATAGATTTGCCCGGTCTTCGTGGAGTAGTGGCGCCTGAACGTACGGAGTACTATCCGGCCGCGCGCAATTGGGTCGCGGCAACGGACCCGACCACACGGCAGAGCGTTTACGCCGTATACAATGCCGATGAAGTTCATTCCTTCCTGGCTGTCAACGATGTTGAACGAAATGAATTGGGTTTCCAGGCGTGCTTCCTGCCGCAAACTTTAGGCGCTGGCGAGTCTTGGGACACCACTTACCGCATCAACGTTGTTCGCGGCTTGACGCACGTGGATTTTGCCAGCGACGAATTGGCGGTGCAGCTTGATTATGAAAACGGCAAATTGACGCTTTTGATTGCGTCGGTGAAGCCAATCGAGGACTTGGAAATGCACGCGCGGGTCCTAGGTCCAAAGGGGCAAACGTGGCAACTTGTGGGTAAGCGTTTCTCGGTTTCGCCTAAGCAGTTGGCGCTTTGCACTTATGATTGGGAAGCTCCCGGAGACGGCGCTTACGGTTTTGTGGCTCGTTTCGAACGTTCGTCCGGACCTTTTGAGCTTGGTATTGACACTTCGCCGCCGCATGGGGGAATTGACACTCAGTTTGTTGTTGGCAAGCGTAGGGGTACTGCGTTTAAGGCCTGGACACAAGCTCCGTTTGCCCTGGAAACCAAGGGGCGTACACTGAAGCGGGATTTGGCAACGGTTAGCGGTACGGCCGTGTGGGTCGAGTCTTCGTTAAATAAGATTTTCAGAGACGACATCCCTGAGGCGACCGGTCGGATCAATCCAGTGGCCAAAGTTGGACTTGCGAAAAACGAATACGAGTCTTTTCAAATTGTAGTTCGTCCGCCTGAAGGCAAAGACCTGACCGGCATCAATCTGCGCGTAAACGAATTGGTGAACCTTGCAACCGGAGCGAAGATTTCGGCGGCCAATGTGCGGTTGCATAATGTCGCTTATAGCCCGGTGCGTATTCCTTCTCATTATGACGGAGAGACGGGTTCATGGCCTGACGCGTTGCCGCCCTTTGCGCCTTTCCGTGCAGTTGGAGGCCAGTGTGCGCCTTTATGGGTAACCGTGCATGCGCCGGAGGATGCGCAGGCGGGCCGTTACGTTAGCATTATGGAACTGACGTCTTCGGGCACCGAGCCGACCGAGTTGTGGCTGGAAGTCGAAGTATTCGACTTTGCCTTGCCGGTGCGCCCAAGGCTGAAAACGGATTTCGGGTATTGGGCCGAAAGGGCGATGCTCGATGCCAAGAGTCTTCATTATGAAACGGACATGGGCGGGTTGGAAGAGGCATATTTGCAGCTTGCCAGAGAGCACCGGATAACTTTGCGCGAAGCTTGCCGGTTTCCTGACCCCAGCGCCGATTATGAAGCCGCTCTGGCTGAGTTTCTACCGCGTGTTAAGGAATTGGACGGTATGGGCGCGACAACGTTCTCTGTGCCTGCGACTCTCTTGGATGCTCCTGAACAGCTTGGTTTGGCAAACAACTTTGTAGTTCAAAACGGCTTGCGTGGCCGGGCTTTTTGCCAGCTTGCCGCCGAGCCTGAGCATCCTGCTTGGCCTCGTTTGTTCGACAGAATGGAATATTGGCGTTCGTTGGCGCCCGACATAGACCTGATGATAACCACTGGCGGACTCAACCCATGGATACCTGATAACCTGCCAATTTTGGCAATTCATCTTCCTGTGCTTGATACGAGCAACACCAGGGCCATTCAAGGCCGCATTCAAGAGGGAGGCACAGTTTGGTGGTATGTGGACAGCATGGTGCCGCGTCCGTATGGCAACTTTCTTTTGGACTTTTCGGGTGTCGAACATCGAGTTCTGTTCTGGCAGGCATGGGTGCTTGGGATTGAAGGTATGCACTACATGTCAGTTAACGGGAAAGGCCTTCAAAGCTCGGATTGGCGGGGATTGCTCGACACAGCACCGGCAAACGGTGACGGATTTCTCATATATCCCACATCAAAAGGGCCAGTGGGATCGATTAGATTGGAATGTATCCGAGACGGTATCGAGGACTACGACTACTTAAGCATACTCCTTGACAGAATGCGCGATGCCAAGGCCGCGGGGGCGGATGAGGGCCTGTTAAAGCGCGCGGCGGAAGTATGCAACTTCAGAAACGTGACGTCAAGCCTCGTATTATTCAGCAAGGATTCTGGCGGTATGGAGAGGAAACGGGAAGAAATTGCCCGCATGATTGTAGAACTTGGGAATCAAACAGGCGAACACAAGGCTGTCGAGGCGGATGTGCCAGAAGAGATCGAAGAATGATCACTGATCGTCAGCGGTTTCCCGGTGGCCTGAGACGTGTTGGATGTGCTCAACCTTGCCGACATCAGACAGGAACGAGGCGAGTGCCCGGTCCGATGAACGGCGGCACGTCTTACGCAATTGAAGCTGCCATCCTGTTGTAATGGAATTTGCCCGGCGATCAGGTACTACACGCCTCTCAATATGCCACGAACCATCAGACCAGTATTGACCCGGACGATTCTTCTTCTCCACCACCTCTAGCTTCACGGCGCATTCCCTCTCAGAAATCCAAACAAACACAGCCATACTTATCCTTAGAATTGTATCACAAGATTTCGGATTTGGCCAAATGCCATTTGAAAACTCTTGATGGATGGCGTTTTTTCTGGCGCTCGTTAGGGTATTAGTGAAAAAACAAAGAAAAACGGCGAGCCTGGTTTCGGTTTGAATCCAAGTGCCGCCGTTTTTGTATCTGTATTGCCGCTGTTCAGTTATTCTTTGAGCACCATGTCTATACACATTACGGCTGCCAGGATGAGTTGTCTTATTGGACTGCCTTGCGGAACCGTGTCCGCAATTTCAAGCACGTAGTTGTCTGCGCTGGTGAACAGCTCTTTGCCAATTCCGGCCCATTTTTTTGTCACGTGGGCGAACTCGGTTTCCCCGGACAAGAACCTGAAGTCCCAACCTGTCCATTTCCCCTTGAGCGTACAAATCATGTTGTCGTTGCAGTCCATAACGTTGAAGGCCCCTCCGATTGCGAAGAATTTCTGTTTGAAGCCGCCTATGGGTTGGTCGTTTTCATCATAAACGGTGACCGACGACAGAAAAATAGATATACCTCTGGAAACTCTCACAACCTGTTTGCCGTCGGGAGTCCTGATTTGAATGTCAAAAGGCGTCATCCTTTTGTAATCGGTGAACCGGAGGATTTTGGTGAATATCCCCAGCTTTTCCTCGCGGCATTCCATGATTATCCGGCCGCTTTCCGGCTCGTGTATATCATAGTTGTTTGCCGCTTTGAACATTCCCACATGTTCTTTCACGAGAAAGACGTTGTTGTTCAAGATTTCGTGCATTGGATTTCTCCTTTCCTGGTTCCTCTTTCCTCACGTTAAGTATAGACAATAATGTGAATTATTGCCAGAGTTTTCGACCCATGCGGAGTGGGCAAGGGGCTTAAGCCCCTTGTCTTGGGATTTGGGAAGGTAGGAGGCAAGGGACAGCAGCCCCTTGTCCTCGGTAGGTGCGGTAATGGTGTGGGAAAGCGCTGATCTCAAGATATGTACTGTTGCGCTTGGAATTTGAATTCGAGGCTCGAATTACAGATGTCACAAAAACACCCTCTCATAATCTGTATTATAGAGTACGTAGTGATAGTTGATTTTCGGAGAACCAGAAAATGGCACTAACGTCGAATTTGAGAGATGCGCGCCTGGTTGGACGCGCCTTGACCCACGATTCCGCAGCCTTTGCGGAATTACTAAGAAAGCATATGCCTGCGGTGTCAGCGGTGGCTATGGCATATACGAGACATCACGCTGATGCTGAAGATGTGGCGCAGGAGGCTTTCCTCAAGGCCTGGCAGTCACTGGACACGCTACGGGTGCCCCGCCGTTTTGGCGGCTGGGTGGTTACAATCGCGAGAAACATCGCGCGTACCCAACTCAATCGGAGGCGGCACGAGGCCGAGAACCTTGAGCAATACAGAACGGAGACAGCCATGGCGAGGAACCTTAGTGACAGCGATGCACGTGATGCGAGGCGGGAACTTCTGCCCGTTCTGGTAGCCGAATTGCCCGAGTCTGATCGCGAACTCGTGCTCTTACGATACCAAGGGGGCAAGAAGACACGGGAGATTGCTGAATTGCTCGCCATTTCCCATGCCGCCGTACGAAAACGTCTTGAACGCATTCGATATTCGCTCGGACAAGCTTTGCTCACGTCCCTTGAACCCGACACCGCGGAAAAGACCCGTTGCGACCGACGGGCATCACAAATAGCCTCGGCTGTGGTCGCCATCTCACCAGCGTGGAATAATGCCGTAACAGGAATTGCCGGAACCGGCGCATTGGGCGTCTCACCTCTACTCAAAGCGGTCGGCATAGCCTTCTTGGTCCCTGCCGTTCTTGTGGTGAGTTATCTCAGCGTACACAAGAAGGCACCAGTATCGAACAACGTTGAATCCTCGATAGCGGCTCCTGTCAAGAACGTAGAGACTGTTGCGGAGGCCGTTGCGCCGACGGACTTGGAAAGTGCCGCGGAATTCGTCCGGTCGGCATCGTCTTCTCAGATGTCTGTTGAGGAAAGCGCGCCCACAGTTCGGGGACAGGCAGTCGAGCACGATGCCGAAGCGCAACCGCAGGTGATTGCCAATCGAGAGGACTACGGCCGTGTCTCGGGTTGGGTGCTTGACGAGGAGGATTACCCCATACGCGGCGCCAAGGTGACGGTTGTAGCGACGGGTATGCCCGAGACAATGCCAGCGTCCCCAAGCTTCGGTGGCGGTAGCTTCGGTGGCGGTGGCGGTTTTGGCGGTGGCAGTTTTGGGGGCACGAGCGTCAGTGGCGCATTGGGGCGGCCTCCAGCGTCCCTTGAAGAGTCGTTGATTGGGGGAGGGGGCTACGTGGATGAACACAGTCTCTCTCTCGCTCTGAACGACGACAAATATCATTTTTCGGCTGTCACCGGGCCTGATGGTAAGTTTTCCGTGGACGGCATCGCGTACCAGGGCGTCGCGATTGTTCGCGTGACGGCGGAAGGTTACATGCCAGCGGACGATCACCTTGTGATTGTCCCCGGCGAAGTTCATGAGGAGGTCCTGTTCACCTTGCGGGCAGGCGTGCCGCTTCGTGGCCGGGTACTCAGCGCAAAAGGGGACGCGGTTTCGGATGCAAGACTGCAGATCACAGGACTGGTTGCGGCCAATGGGAGCAGCTCCGGCCGCAGTCCGAGCGCGTTGAGGGAGGTCCCGACGGATGGCGAGGGTTACTTTACCCTAATGTCGCTGGACTACGGCTCCGCCTCCTTATTGGTGAGTTCGCCTGTCCTCGGTGACTTCACTTTCACCCAGATCGCTATCAAGGAAGACGGATTTGTCGAACTGATGTATCCCGTGCCAGCGAGCGTTCAAGGCCAGATTACCTGGCACAATGGCGAAGGCTTAGCGGACGGCACCGTCACCTTCAGAGGACATGTGGTGCAGGAATATGGAAGCGAGTTCGAGGGGCGGTGGGGTATGAGCAGCATGTCGGGGAAAATCTACACCGGCCACACCGATGCGCAGGGAAGGTACCTAATTGCCAACATCGATCCTGGGACGACATACTTGGCCGACATCGCCGACGCGAAGGGAACGATCCTGGCGAAAAGTATAGAAGTGGGGACCCCCAACGCGGGCGAGGCGATCACTTGGGATTATGCCGTGTCGGAACCCATCCTGGTTCGCGGAACCATCTATGATGCAAACACGCGCAGCCCCATTGCGGGCATTCATGTGCGGTGCAACAAGGACGGGGCCGGGCAGGCCTTGTCTGAGACGACCGTGCGTTCAGCGACGGACGGCACCTATGAGCTTCGCATCTTCTCGGGGCCGGGGACTTACACTATCACGCCTGGCTATTCGCTGCACGGCATTCAATTGGGCATGGGAACTGAGGGATTCTATGCACGGAGCGTGGAACTCGCGGCCGGACAACAAATTCAGTTGGACCTGGAAATCCCGGCTCCTTGCTCACGCTCCTTCCGCGTCATTGACACGGCGGGGAATCCCGTAGTGGGCGCACGGGTAAGCGTGAAGCAGAGCGCTTCGGAGGGCGGGAGCTTTGGCTACGGGATTCCCGAGGCTACGGGCCCCGATGGCCGTATTCAGGTGGATGGCCTGATCCCGGACGCAGAAATCCGATGTGTTTTTTCTCAAGATGGCTATGTTGACGAAGAGAGCCTTGCCGTTAGCGGCCGACCAGGCGAGGAAGTGCCTGAGGAGACCATTGTGCTCTATCCGCCGTCGGGTCTTGCGGGTACGGTGGTGGATGAAGCTGGCGATCCCATCAGTGATGGCTTACTGAAGCTGATTGTGCGTTACGGCGACCGCCGGCACAAGGAGGTCCTAATGAATACGGACGCTTGGGGAGCATTCGAGCTAAGGGACCTCATCCCTGCCACAGAACTCACGGTTGAGCTTGTCGAAGTATATGGACAAAGCCATGACGGGCAAGGCGTAGTCCAGGCCACGTACACCGTCTCGTGCGTGCCAGAGAAGGTGATGGACCTGGGCACGCTCACCTTGGCGGCACAGTCGAACAACGACGGCCGTCAATAGCGCAGCCCTTGGCTGCATGATTGGAGGTAATTCATGGGAAAGCTTACGACGTTCAGCATTGCTCTGATCACGGCTTTTTTTCTTGGGCTTCCCCTCTTTTCAGCGCTGAAACAGCATCTCACCGCTTCGAAACAGCCCGCTGCTTCAACCCAAACACCCGAAGCGCCATTGCAGAACAACGAAGTGGCTGCCGCTGCCAGACCCAAGCGCCCGCCAGTCATGACGCGTAGCCATTTCGCCCGGCTTAAGCACGGCATGAGCTACGCCCAGTGCATTAGTGTGATCGGTGTGCAAGGAGAGGCCACAGGTTCGGGACGCAGCGGTGCCGCGGGCGTCACAGCGACTTACAGGTGGCTCGACCCCGAAGGCGCCAATGAATTCGTTCTCGGTTTTCGAAACGGGCGCCTCGCAAGCAAAAGCATGAATATGTCTCGTTCGGCCCGTACCAAGGCACAAGCTACTCATCGCGCGATACAAGCCCAAACCTCCGTAATCCGAGAAACCGAAGTGCGGCGCCTCGAGCAGGCGGCACGCCAAGCCAGACGCGCCATTGTCATCACTCTCGATGAATTCAATCGCATCCAACGGGGCATAACCTACGCCCAATGCGTCGCCATCATCGGCGCCGAGAACCCCATGGCCCGCGGCTATACGGCTCAGCGGAATGCGATTCTGTCCGGTAAAGGCGGCTCGAATACACTCACAGAAGCATACAAGTGGCGCAATCCCGGGGGATACTACGCGGAGATCGCATTCCACAACGGCCGAGTCACAAAGAAGACGTGGAAGAAGGGGCCATGAAGGAGCTGAGGCGTGTAAGTTGTGAAGAGATCAAGTCTATTGGCTGTAGCGCAGCCCCTCGTCCGAATCAGCATCGGTATCGCTATCGGTATCGGTATCGAAATCAAGATATGAGCATTGTGTCCCCTAAATCCGATTTCGATACCGATACCGATAACGATTTGCTGTAATTTGGGGAAAAATGGTGCGGGCTGTATGGACGGTATGGACGGGATGAGTCGTTTTAGGTTGTTCCGTATGCCGTTACGCGGGAATGTCTTTGGTGGGATCGAATTTGTCGAATGCCCTGGCAACTAAGCTTATTCCCGCTATGACTTCCACGCAGAGCACCAGCCAGGCGAGTATGCCTGCCACCGCGTAGGAATCTGTAATGAAATACGCTGGTGCGCCTATTGCGGCGGCAACGAGGATGGCCCCGAACATGGAGAGTGCTGTAAGCATCATGCTAATCATGTTTTGTCCCATTGCCTGGATGTTTTGGGAATGCATGCGTTCGGGCATCAGGAGGAAGAAATAGTTTTGCGTGGACATTAATAGGGCATTGATTAGGGGGGCAAACACGAGTGTCAGCATTAGCCAGCGCACTTGTCCTGACAGAATCGCGCCTGCGCCGACAATTGTCATCTGAAACGCTGTCAGGAGAAGTACAGGCACGACAATCTGGCCGGTGACCAATGCGGAGGGTTTTATAGGGTAAGTTTTGAACATTTCCAGATGCTGTAAGTCTCCGCGAAAATCGAAGGATACCATCTTTGCGATTATGAAAGTTATGTACAATGCAATACCCATCGAGCCGGGTCCGGAGACTTCCGCCAGATCTTCCGTCAAGTTGCCCGAAACGAAATGGCCGCCCAAGAGGGCTCCAATCAATATCATGGCCGGAACAAGATACAATCGTTTTGAACTTCGTATCAATCGCATTGCTTGCCGCCAGGCCATTGTGCCTGCCCCTGCCATCCGGGGCGGCATGGGGACTTTTCTGGATGCCGCTTTCTTTGTATCGGTGACTTGCAGCACGCCGGTTTGCCGGAAACTTGTCAGCATCTTATGGCGCTTCTTACTGAACTCGGCTGCCTTTTCATAATAGTTGGCGTCCAGCGTAAACAAAGTCACGCACAGGAAGAAGTTCATCATGATGGCCACCTGAGCCCATATCATCATGTCAGGCCAGGTTTTTTCGGCGACCAGAATTCGTCCGAATACAGAAAACGGTGCGAGAACTACTTTTACAAAGGGGTTATTGAGGACTTCTTCTCTAAGCGCACTTAGACTTGTGGCGTCTGAGTTCAATACAGGTTCTATTATGACGGCGGCAACTGTGCAAACGATAATAACGAGTGCAATCCTTCGGCCGCGAGTGTACAAATGACGCGCAACAGTGACTTCGATCAGGGCCAATATCATGGGCACGAGTATCATGAAGATAAGCGCCTGTGAAACCGCTATGAACGAAGCCCACCAAGAGCTGGCGAGCATCAAGGTAAACATGGAAAATAAGAGTGTCATGAATAGCAGGGTGGGCGCCATCGAGAGAAGTTTGTATGCCAGTACCTGTTTGCGCGTGAAGGGCGCTGGAAACAAGAAGTCCACTTCCGATAACGTAAAATGCATCACTCCGGCTCTGGCCCCTGTTCCCTTTACTAATGGTATTAGACTGAAAAGCATGACGCCGAGAGACGAGTATGTGATGATCCTTGAGGAATCAATGCTAAGTTTGGCGTCGGAAAACACCCCAAAGAACACACTTTGGGCAAGCCACAGGCACATCATACCTCCACCGAAAATTGTGCATATTGCGCGGCGGGGCGATTTGAGGCTTCGGACGATTTTTCTGACGTTACCCTTCGACTTCAGGATGAACAGCTTTATGAGCGCGCGTGGAATCATTCGCCGATCCCGCCATTTGCAGTCGCGGTGGCGTTTTCCGTTGCCCTGAAGAATACTTCTTCAAGTGTTTCGTCGCCGTCGGCATTGAATTGTTCCCGGGCGTTCTCCATTGGACCGAAGAACAAGCACTCGCCTTTGTGCAGAATAAGCAGGTCGCTGCATAGATCTTCCACCAGGCTCAGCATGTGCGAACTTATTATCACGGACGCGCCGTTTTGCGCGGCGCTGACGATTGAGTCCTTCATATTGCGTATACCGCGCGGATCGAGGCCGACCAACGGCTCGTCGAAAAGCAGTGCTTCAGGGTCGTGAATGTAGGCGCAGCACACTGCCACTTTTTGACGCATTCCACGCGACAGTTCCTGTGCCAGAGTGTCCTTTTTCTCTTTTAAGTCGAACAACTCGATCAACTCGTCCGCTTTTTTGTCAGCATTCTTGACCTTATATACGGCGGCGGAGAAGGCGATGTGTTCGGTTACGGTGAGTGAGTCAAAGAGTTGTGGGTCATCGGGTACGTAAGCCATTCTGGCTTTGGCGAGGATCTGGTCATGTTGGATATCGTAGCCGCATATGCCGAGCGTGCCCTTGGCCGGCGGGATAATGCCCGAAATGGCACGCAGCGTGGTCGTCTTGCCCGCTCCGTTTGGGCCTACCAGACCCATGATGTGTCCCGGCTCCACGCAAAAGCTGATGCCGTTGACAGCTACGAAATCGCCGTAAGTTTTGTGAAAATCCGTTACCGTGATCAAAGTTTCCCCTCCACAGTTTCCAGGCGCTTAGACTGTCCAGCCTTTGGCCTGTCTACACACATCTACAGTCGAGCGCGGCATTTTATTCTCTGTCCAGGCGGTCAAAACCGCTGCAGGGCAAAAGAACGAAATCGATAGTACATTAACATATGAGCAAAGACAAGTGTGCGCATTATCAAGGGTATTTGATATTGGGGGAAACTTCTTTTTGAGAAAAAAGGAAGTTTCCCCCAAACCCCCTTCAAGAAAAACTAATTGGCAAATGCCATGATTGATTCGGTAAATTCGATCAAATCATCCAAGCCGTTTTTAATGACTGCAATTACTATGTCGATATTCACTTTCTGATATTCGTGGACCATGATGTTGCGAAAAGCGACCATGTTCTGAAGTTTTTTCGACTGTTCGGACGAAATTACGTTTTTGTTTTCGAGCAGTTGAAAGACGCTTGCGCTGTCGTCCGGAATCCCCATCTTATGCGTTCTGATGATGTGGTTTGATAAGGCTATGGACTGTTCCGAGGCTCGGGTGATATTCAGAATGGCGGCGTCCTGGCGGCTGAGGTCCGTCTTGAAATCCGTTGCCAGTTCATACTCTTCCCTCGCGCGTTCGATACAACGATGAATGCCTTGAATCTTGTTAATGACAATGTCATTCACACGTTGTAAGCCCTTTTTGACTTGAAAAACTCTTCGAGAACATCCTTACGTTCTTCGTTAAGTTTCTGGTAGAACGACAGGGTCAGCATTTCAAACTCATCCGCGTGGTATTCGTCGTTGCAATACACCCTGCGCTCGGCCATGATTATTTCTTTTTGAAATACGGTAGAAACCTTTCGCAGATTTATAAGATCAACCTTGGCAACACCGGTAATATCGGCCAATTCATTAGACAGATCGACCCACATCCGGAAATCCACTTGCGCGGAAAGCTCGGCCGGCAGCAATACCGCCACATCCAGGTCGCTGGAAGGCCGCTGGTCGTTCGTGCCGTAAGTTCCAAACAAATAAATCGCCTGGGTTTGTGGATATTGGCGCAGTATTGCGTCGACTATTTGGTTTGTCGCGGTCATTTTCATAACTCCAGTGTCGAAGACGCCAGCCATGCAGAACCGGTGCAATTCGACGAATCAGTATAACATAGCTTAGCGCGGCACAGCCGCAACCAAGAGATTATTGATTCACCATGAAGGGCATGAAGAGCCTTACCACGGAGTTCATGGCGCGGCGTAGCCGCAACCAAAGAAGATTTTTTACCAAAGAGATTTTTTACCAATGAAGATCCTTACCACGGAGCTCACGGAGGCACGGAGATGAGTTATGAAAGAGGATTATTAGCCAAGGATTTTGTTGCTTGAGATCTCTCCCTTAGGTCGAGATGACAGGGGGGAGGAGTTTGATTTGTCAAGGAGTAGCGATTCGGACAGTGGCAGTAGGATTGCCGGTCTCCTTCGGAGCCCCTGGCAGTTCTCAGAAGAACTGCTGGCCCCCTCGGTCGACGCCTCGTAAAGACGAGGGGGGGGGTAATGGGATGTGTGTTGGGCTTATGCCGGTGGCGTCAATTATGCCTTTGGGCTTAGGTTTTTGTCGGTTCGCGCACCATGGCTATGAATAGTTCTTCCAGGGTGACGGGGGACATTACGATGTCGGTAAGGCCGTAGGATTGGAGTTTTTCCTGTGTGATTTGGTTCAGGTCAATTAACATGCGAAGTCTGTCTCCGCCCCATTGCAAGACGCGGATAGCGAGCGTGTGAGGCGGTGCAGCTCCCATTGAAGTGATGCAATCGACCATTCGGAAGCGGTTCACGAGTTCATCGGTGGGGCCTTCTAACATGAGTCGACCATTATTTATTATGCCGAGATGGTCGGTGAAGCGCTCGATGTCGTCGAGGTTGTGCGACGAGATCAGCACCGTTCGTTTCTCGTCCTGCACGACGTTCAGGAGTTCGGTGAACACTTCTTCCTTTGATACGGCGTCGAGGCCGGCCAACGGTTCATCGAGCAGCAACAAATCGGGACGATGTGAGAGCGCGGTCACGAGCGCCAATTTGGTCCGTTGGCCGAATGACAGCGTGGATATTCTGTCGTGCATACCGAGATTCAGGCGATACATCAGTTCCGCGCAATAATCGTCGTCCCAGTCCTCATAGAAACCGCTAATGAAGCCCATTAGCTTGTCGATGCGACCCCACGCGCTGAAGCTTAAGTCGGGGCTGACGTAGCCCACGCGTTTCTTGACCTCGACCTCCTCCTTGATATGGTCCAGTCCAAAGACTTCTATAGTTCCCGAACCTTTCTTCCCCATACCCATGATGAGGTCAATGGTGGTCGTCTTTCCAGCGCCGTTTGGGCCTATGAAGCCGTAGATGGCCCCAGTGGGCACCGTCAGGTCGAGCGGCCCCAACGTGAAGGCACTGAAAGATTTTGTTAAGCCAAGTATCCTGACTGCTGCTTCCGACATATGTTATTCCTTTCATTACGCGCTATCACATCGAAAACCACTTCGACCACAGCGGCTTGCGTCGGTACACGCCATCGAAGTTCAACACGAGCGCACGAAACCACCAAAGCTCAACAACCAATACGAATGCGAAAATTGTCGCCCCCAGCCCACTTCCAAGCACCGGCAAGTGTCCCAAGATGCGAGGCACACCAACCACAACGGCGAGTATCCCCAGAATCCCAACCGATGTTGTTCCGAAACGCAAATAGACAACTCCCGCTCCCAACAGCACTGCCATGAAACCCAGTAAGGTTGCCAAGCCGCCAGGCACTGAAGGGAGGCCTTCTGATGCCAGTACGATTATAAGAACGAAACAGAAGGGAATGCCTACCGGAGCCAACACCGCCAGCGAAAAGGTTGTGAACATACGTTTGTTGGCCGACATCGGCAGCGTCTTCAACGCACGCAAGGAGCTGTACCAGATTGTCGTACGCATGAATACGGATACAGTGAAAAGCGAAATGAGAAGCCGATCTATGTAGCCATAGTATATCGATTCGTAGGGGTCAAGGGACATCAAATCCTCAATAATGTTATATGCCAGGGCCACCACAAAAAAGACCAGAAACGCAGCCACGGCTTCGCGCAGCATAGCGCTCACTGTCCACCACCGCGAATTTGATATCCGTATTGTGTATTGGACTGGCTTTTGTTTGCCATTCGCGGGGCGGCCTACGAGAGCATTCAGCGCCAATCTTTTCGAAACAAAAACAGCGAACAGTATAACGGCTGCTCCAATTACGAGCGTTATGACTGGCGATAAGCCCATGTAGCCATCAAGTAGAGCAGTTGTATTTAGTTGCCACTCTGATTGCTCAAAAAATCTGCCCTTTTTAACCTCAACACTCATAGCAGGAAAAGTCCTGGCAATATGAATGACGGAGGTCAAGAAACAAAGACCGAAAAGAAGGGCTGCTATAAAGATGGTCCCTTGCGGTTTGCCATATTCATCAACTGTATGCTCGAAGATGGCACCGAAAAAGATATACAACACTGCCGCACAGCCCATCGTTCCGACAAGGGTCGTTCCGAGAACCGCGAATCCTCGGCCCAGTTCCAGGTCTGAGAAAAACAGGATACTTGGAATTTGCATGATGGTGAGAAGCAAAGGAAACAGGAACACGGCTTCCAGCCATACGGCGAAGGTTGAGCTTAGTCTTGATGTTGGCAGGGTGCGCCGTGTTCTGGCGGTTCCTCTGGCTGTCTCGAGTAATACCAGGATAGGGCCGACTGCGGCGAGAACTGTGCCGGGCGGAATGTCGTCTTTTGGGGCAGGAAACGCAGCAACAACAGCGGCGACTACAAACACCCACCGGTAGCGGCTGACAAAATCCCTCAACAACCATATCATTTGCTTTTCCCCTTCAGAGCACGATCTTCCTTGGAATACGCCGCGTCTCGTTCCTTTGCCTGTACCTGGCGTGCGAGTTTTAGCCATTCCCTGTCGCTGAGACCCGCCTCGTGTCCTTCGCGGAATGATTCCCGCAGGAGTTGTTCAGTCCGCGCCTTTTTTACCGTACGGCTTCGGGCTGCGCCTTGGAGCGACACAAAGGTCCCTAGTCCTTGCTTGCGGAAGATGATGCCTTCGTGTTCGAGTTCTTCGTAAGCGCGTTTGACCGTTATCAGGCTGACAAGCAGGTCTTCGGCCAACGCGCGGAACGATGGCAGCGGGGCGCCGGGTATAAGACGTCCTTCGCTGATCTCGCGTTTGATTCCGTCCACGATCTGCTGATATAGGGGGCCGGATGCGGCCGCGGAAATTCGCGGAACCATGAATCGTTTTGTCTTGCTGTCCTTCATATAGTGTGTATATACCATATATACACTTAAAACACAAGCGGGCGGGAGGTGACCGGTTAGGCGGCCGCGATGATGTTTGAGTTGTGGGTGAAGAGATCTCTCCCTTTGGTTCGAGATGACAAGGAGGGGGAAGGTATCGTGATCAGTATCGGTATCGGTATCGCAATCGGTATTGGTATGGACTGGGAGGATGGGACTGCTAATGACATGGGGTCTCGGGGTGAAGAGATCTCTCCCTTCCAGACTGTCGGACTTTAAAGTGCTAGAAAAATATTGCAATGACCATATAGAATCTGGTAAAATATAACCATGAGTAAAAAATTTGTATCCATCGACCGAAA
>SDBV01005395.1_pt1 | contig 18071 bp, 9 predicted proteins | sample 2277081 | NCBI WGS metagenome assembly SDBV01 (sample SAMN10402039, study PRJNA504765) | marine sediment metagenome | isolation source: marine sediment core GS10_PC15, 223 cmbsf | place: Arctic Ocean: Southern Knipovich Ridge | collected 2010 | reverse complement strand
AAGATAATAAACGATTTGACTGCGTTATATTTTTTATGGAATAGCTATGGCTATTACAAAAAAATATGCCTTGCAACTCATTCATTATCTTTGTTTTTTGAAAGAAATGAATTATTAGAGGTTACCTCGAGATAAACAGCTTATTTTTTCCCTTAATTAATTGGTTAAATGCTAAATAATAAAATTCACAATTATATCAGAACATCAGGCATCATATTGATTCTTATTTTTTCAATGACTGCTGCCGTGTTAGCAAATCCTGCCATTATATCACCAGAAAATTCAGCATCAATAGACACTCTTAGCAAAGTCAATATGATGTTCCCTGTAAATCATGGGAAGTTAAATTCTTTTGATATTATAAATAATCCACAATTTGATAGCGGGATCGAAGATTTTAAATTCTTTACAACTACGGAGCTACCGGATGGATTTTTATTATCTATCGATGGCATGCTTTCATGGTCTCCTACTGCCAAACAATTTGGAGATCTAAAAGAGCAAGCATTATTGATTGACTATTTTGCACAATCTGAATCCGGCAACTATATCATCGGGCAAATAAGAGTAATCGGGGAAGGTGAGTTTTTTATCGATGAAGCGTATATAGAAGAAGAAAACATTTCAGATTCAGTTGTAGTTGTTGATCAGGGAATACAAACTGAAGTACCTGAGCGCCTGCCACTTTCTTTTGTTTTGCCAAAATTCAGAAACTGGGACAGGAAGAAAGAAGGTCAGGCTTTTTCTTTTAAAATTGATGCTGCCGGAGGCTCCGAAGACTACAAATTTGAATTACTGGAGCCAGAGCATTTTATGGAAAATCTTGACCAATTTGGAAATTTCAATTGGACTCCCGATTATGACATTACTACCCGTGAAGAATTTTCTAAAATCATTTTACTTAATGTAAAAGTATTCGATACAGAAGGAAAAGAAGCTTACAAAGCTATTCCTATCTACGTAGAACACGTAAACAGACCGCCTGTTGTAAATGAATTTCCAACCTTTTACATTCAATTCAATAGCCCAAATACCTACCAACTTAAACAGGATGGTCTGGCGTATGATTTGGATGGAGACTCAATCATTTTTCACCCGGTGTTAAAAGATTTGCAACAAGGCATGACCTTAAATAAACAAGGGGAAATATATTGGAAACCCTCGAGATGGCAGTTCAATGCATTGAGTAAAAAGCAAATAGTACTTTCCTTCACGGTAGTTGATTATCCGGGTGGCACCAGTACTCAAGGTCAGGTAAGAATCGATGTTTCTCAGGCTGATCTTCCTCCGGCGATATTAATGATCCCTAATAAAGAAAAATTTAATATTGGCGAAAATGAGGAATTGCAATTAAGTTTTTACATTACCGATGCTAATGGTGAAGATGACTTACTTTCATTCGATTTTGTTTCTGAAAATCGTGAAATTAGTAACCAGGCATTGTTGAAAAAAAATAATTGGCAATATGAATTTAGCTGGCTTCCCGGTTATGAATATATTAAGGAACCAGAAGGGAAGAAAGAATTCAATATTAATTTCTTTGCTATTGATCAGGAAAGCAACCGAACGGAAAAATCTATTCAGGTTACGGTAGAAGATGTTGAAAATCTACTTGAAAAAGACCGGATATTATATGATCAGTACAGAATAGTTCTTGAGCGATCCTGGGATATGATCGTCCAATTAAATGAAAAAGAAAAACTATTTAACAAAACATATAAGGCTGCCAGGAAAGGAAAGAAAAACAGATCCATCATTACCGCATCACTTGGTGGCATCACCGGCATGGCAACCATCATCGAAGGTGATGCTCAAAAATGGGTGACCGGTCTTGGCGGCACTGCTACAGCAACATTGGGAACCTTGGAAGCCAGTAATGTAATCGGAGAACCTCCATCAGAAATTATGCAAAAGCTGAATTATGTTTCACAAAAAAGAAATGATTTGGTGGTATATGGAAATGTTTTCGCAAGTAAATACGCCTTACCCTTAAGCAGACGCGCGGGTTCGTTTCAAAACGACCTAAGAAATTTATCTATACATCTGAATCTTAAGGATATCGCCAAACTTGAACTCGATTCTACATGGGAAAATAGCAAAAAATCTTCTGACAGAAACATCAAAAAAGAATTTAAGGATTTCAATCCTGACCCAAGATTTGCAAAAGATTATAAAAATTAACAGATTACATTCAGTTTTCGGCGGCATTAATAAATCTGAACTGATTGACAAAAAGTGGTAAGTTCAATCTTGAGGCCGGCTAATCTTGAATTGAAGAAAGAAGAATCTGGTTTGTAGGCTTTTGTGCTCACTATGACTTTGTTTGTATTAATATCTTTCAAGCCAATTCCTTATTATTGATTGCTCTCCATTCCTGATAATTGTGATGTATTTGCTTTATGTGCAGGTCAATATGATCAATATAATGCTTCATCCATTTTTGCAGAGTGATTTTTCCGAATTCAGGATAAATCATGTAATTGTGCCATGTTTCCTTATCGATTAGTTTTAACAATGTATGCAAATTACTCCGTAGCGCTTTTATCAATTCAAGCGCATCATTCAAATCCATTTGATCATAGTGCAAGGTCTCTGCCCACACTTGTTGTTCGTAAACCGTAGACTTAGTACCACTTTCCGCAATGATTTTTTTAGCGCGAATATATCCGTTTGCTTCACAGTCAGCAAGGTGTACAATGATTTCGTTTATGCTCCATTTTTCAGGGGCAGGTTTGAAATGGATGGCCTGAGCAGGAATTTGTGCTAATTTATTTTTTAGAAGATCGTAACCTTCACTATATCTTACAAGCAAATCCCTGGTTTTCATAATCGATAATGAGCGCTTTATTCGTCAATTTCAGGATACATCCTTTCTAAAAATAACGAAATAAATGACCTATCAGATTAAATTAAACCTAATTTATACGCAAAGATTAGAAATCACATATGAAATTATTACCGTAACAAGGTCACTCCTCCTGCTTGTTTAATTACTCCTCTCTCGGGTTCACTGATACTTCTGAATTTTATCACATAGGCATAGGTGCCCAATTTCAACAATTTCCCATTTTTGGTGCCATCCCAGCCTTCATTGATCATGAAATCTATATCATCAGAAAAGAAAACCAATTCTCCCCATCGGTTATAAATGAATATATGGAAATCGCCCACATAAGTTGGGAACAGCTTAAAAGTTGTATTTTCCGGAATGCTGGCATAAGGACTGAAGGCCGTTGGAGCATGTATGACCGGCACACAATCTACATCTACCATGGTTGTATCAAGCGTCCAACAATTAAATTCATTTTCTAGATCAAAATTGTATACGCCTTCTTCAATAATTTCAAACACTCCTGGCATGACTTCAAATATCTGCTCGCCTGTTTCCAGATTAAAAGCAAAATAAGTTATAAAATTTCCCGGCTCGATAACTGCCACCTCGTTTGCAGGTGGCTCAGGACAAATTACATACAACGGTTCGATATTACTCGGTGTAACAGGCGCCCGCGTAATTTGTAATTCTCCGGATGCCTGGCAATTTCCGGTGGCTTCATCCGTGACATCCGAACGGTATAAACCCTGGTTAAAAGTTTCAAGAAATGAAATTGTATCACGTAACTTTATATCGTTCAAATACCACTCATACGATACCGCTTGAGTTGGAAACGCTGTGGCCGTCAGCGTCACCAAATTCCCATTTTCGCATGCCTGCCGGTCTACGGTTAGAGCCACACTTAATGGCTCATAAACATCGACCTGCAAGGTATCAGCGCCCTGACATCCTGTATTCTGATCCCTTACAGTAATATTATATTCAGCAGATGTTGTAATTGTAATAGATGGTGAAGTTGAAGATGTTGACCATAAATACGAGTAATTTGCTGATGTTGGAAAAGTAACGCCAACTTGTCTTGTACCATCACAGCCATCAGTAAGTGGTACGATAGTTGGATCCGGAGAGGTTTCAAGGTTCACTTGTACGACTGCAGTGGTATCACAAGGAGGCACATTGTCTCTATCAATAGCTGTCACAAAATACTGCCCGGAACCAAATGCACCTACATCAATATTTGTACCACTGGGAACCTGGGCTGAAAATCCATTTGGTCCTGTCCAATCCAAAACCAAAGCATTCGTGGATGTTGCAACAATCACTGGATTATCAGTGCAGAGATCGAAGATTGATGCTACCACAAGATCCAGGTTTGTCCTTGGATTCACAACTATATTAGAAAACTGATCCATGCAACCATCGGCCTGTATTTGCAGATTATAAATTCCTGAATTAGCCAGAGGGATTTTGAAATTGATTGCGTTGGGATTACCGGTAGTGGTTGTACCAACTAAAGAATCAATTAATATATAATTAACAATTGGAACAATTATTCCAGCAAGAGCTACATCCAGAGTATCTCCCGAGCAATCCGGTCTTACCGTAGGGGTTATAGTAAACAATACCGTAGAATCGATCACGCTAATCGTTTGATTGTCGGCACACAAACTGACATTGTCGGTAACAACCAGCGTGTAGGCGCCGGCAGCGACCAAGGGAGATGGCGTTCCTATCCCGATGGAAACATTTGTAGGATCGAACCATTCTGCAGTAAGATTTGCCAATGGACTTGTTACATCAATTTGCCCATTTATGTTTCCGCATGATGAATTTGTAACGGCGTATGTCGCCTGTGGAGTAGGATTTATGGTAATGGTAATCGTGTCATCATTTACACAACCTGTTAATCCGTCTATTACGTTTACGTTATATTCAAAAATTCCGCTTGTATTGGTATCAACCACAAGAGAACTGGTATTTGAATTTTGGTTTAGACCATCGCGATACCAGGTAAATGTATTTGGAGGACTACCACTGGGTAGCCCTGTGTCCAGTGGAGGCAGGGAGTCTCCCTGACAAATGGTCATGTTTGGCCCTAGATCAAACAGTGGTCTTCCATCAAAAACCATAGTCGTATCTTCGGATTCACATCCGGCTGCGTTTATAATTCGCACAGAATAATCACCAGGAAGCGTAACCTGAATGCTTTGGGTTGTTTCACCTGTATTCCATATAAATTGTTTTCCGCCGGCATTGGTAGTATCCGCGTCCAGCGCCAACGGACCATCACATAATATATCCACCAAAGGAATGGTGGCATCATCCGGGAATCCTGAAATATCCACTAGCTGCACTATGGAAGTATCCAATCCGCAACGATTACTCACATTAAAGGCAACAGTATATAATGAATCCACAAAATATACATGAGAAGCGGAATCAGTTGTTGCAGATCCGCCATCTCCAAAAGTCCATAAAAACTCATCAATTATAGAAGTTCCCACGCCGATGAAGGTAGAAGTCTGGGTAATACAAGCAGGGATTACGGAAGCAGCAGGACTAGGTGTTTGCTGGAAATAACTTTGAACAAAGTTTGGTAATCCTAAAGAAGATCTTCCCGTGGCAAGATCGAAACCTTGAGCCATATATGTGGAATTGGCAAGCGTATCGAGATTTTCAATTATTGTTCCTAAAAATTGCTCACCATCCCGGGCTACATATATTTGCCCGTCAGGTCCTGTCTGGATGGCACCCATATTTACTCCGGGAGCATCAAATATTTCAGCTAAGGTATTTTCTATAGAATCTTTAACATAATCATGCAGTTTCAGTTCATATAACTTCGACTGAGCACCTGCGGGATTATTTGAGGTCACAAACAGTTTATCACTGTTGGAAGAAAACTCAACACCATACACCTGGTAGGGTGGGTTATCATCCGGAAGTTCAATTTGAAGGTAATTCGATAAGGTTCCTGTAGCCCCATCAAAATCAAATATCTCAACATAATTTTTACCTCCGCTTGTCAGCGCCACTGCAAGGCGTGATCCATCAGCAGAAAGCTTCATATAACCCTGACTTGACGCTGCCTCATTTAAATCATGTGAGGAACCAATACTGCTAAGCACAGGATTCCCAATTCCCTGATCACTGATAGGATAGGCCCTGAAAGTATTGTTTCCTAATTCATGCGCGATCAGCCAAACAAATCCTCCAGGATTGGTCGCAGTCATGCGTTCAGTAGTCTTTTCAAATAAGGGCTTGTCCTTGGTGACGACCTCTCCCACAGTTCCATTACCGATTTCTTTAATATCCACCACAGAATAGCTCAACACATAATCACTGGAAGTATTATATACTGACCTTGTGGTGAAAATATAAAACAGCGTCTCATCATTTGGGAACGGAATAATTATGGAGGATTGCGTAGAATTATTCTCACCACCAATGTTCGTCCCATTAAACATCTGCTTATGATCCTGATCGTAAACAATTACGCCGTCTGTATAAAATAGATTTTCTCCATTTTGCTCCGAAATAGACGCCCCCCCTTCCGGAGCAACTAACATCCCATCCGAAACAGGAATGGCAGGTTGTTCATTGAAGTTAATTCCTGCGTTGTTTCCAAAATACCAATAATTGGCGATTTGTACTTGCTCCCCAAATTCCTCTACATTTATTCCATCATAAGAGCTACAGGTTCCATAGTCAGCAACCACCCAAAAATATCCAGTCGCATTGGAGGAATCAACGGTGATCGTCTGTCCTGTTTCTCCGGTACTCCACCTGTATAGCTGCGCAGGACCTGCATCCAATACCAAGGTCTCTCCAGGACATATCACAGTATCCTGCCCCAAATCAACAGAGTCGGGCATTGCAATCACATTAACAAATTGAGTGACGGAATCAACAGACCCATTTATTCCAGCGATAAGCGTAACCTGATAAGCTCCCGGTGCAGCATATGTATGGATTGGTGCGATTAAATTTGAATTATTTCCCGGAGAGCCTGGCTCCCCAAAATCCCATCGGTAAAAATCAGCCGGAGGGTCAAAATTCGGGTAAAACTTCGTAGGCGATCGCTCGCATGTATTTTGATTGATGATCTCGAAAGTATTGGGGAAAAAATTAATCGGCGCCGGGGGTGCAAATGCCGAAAATTGACGACCTGCATAATCGTCATTGCTTAATGCCACCGGCTCGTAAACTATATTCGAAAGGAGTGTATCGTTTGGATTGGTAATTCTCCCGACCTGTATCGGTCCTCCGCTATTTTCCTGATATAAATGATATATTCCTCTATCAGGAGCTAATTGAAGTCCAAAACTTCTAAACAAAGAATTAGGATTAATCTGATCAAGCGAAGCGGTGGAATCGTTAAGATCATATCTGTATAGCGCTCCTTCCTGGATTCCATCTCCGTGTCTGGATATAAACAGCTTTGCTCCATCCGGTGAAAACTCTGTGTCGTAAATTGCTTCGTTAGATGTATCAAAATTACCTGAATTCGGTATCTCCCGAACAATACCTAAAGTATCCGCCGAGGGATCAAACTGCAATATTTGAATATTTGCTCCCTGATTATTTGGAGAAACTGCTATTTGGCCTGATTGTGGATGATAAGTGAAATTTGCAGCGACGATATTTGTAGGATTTGGTACCGTTTTAATCAATACTCTGTTGTTCCCATCTATACGATATAGTTTGTATTCTCCTGTTATCGCATCCTGAATTAATAAAAAATAGAAGTAAGGGTCGTTGCCAATTTCGAAAACCAACATCCCCGGACTCACTTGTGTAGCTACAGAAAAAGCAGCAATATTTTCAGAAATCACCTCCCCCAATGGAGGTTGGGGAGTGGTGGCATTCCCTAAAGCATTCATATTTACTGTGCTAAAAAATATATTTCCTGATGCCGGGTAATTAGCAGTATTTGTAAAAATATAATACCATCCGGGAGAATTGGGCATAGGACTTAAAGCCACACTTTGATTTGCTGACGTATTTCCATTCAATCCAGACCATCCCAACATTTGTGTATGCTTCCCGTCATAGACATAGTCACCATCTGTATAAAATAACAGATCGCCTGAAATCCTTTCTGTTGCTACTGCTGAAGCGCCAATACCAAATGGCGTAGCTTGTATATCCGTTTGGTTGGGAAGATTATCTGATTTATTGAATAATATCCCATAGGGAGAGTCTCCGAAATACCAATTATGTCTTGTGTATTCTTGGCCATTAACCCACGGCGCAAGGCAAAGGAAAAGAAGTAATAACAGGTAAGCCCTGCTGCCATCCCTTATTAATCTTAAGAATTCTATCATAAGAATTAGTCAGTTTCCAAAATATTGTAATACTAAATACGAAATTAATACATTAAATCGTATGTTTTAATAACTATTTTCTTGTAGTTTGGCTCAATCTATTTTTAAACAAGAAATAATAAAAAATGCAATAAAAGTATGTTTGTAACGTCCTACTTTTATATTTGAGCCCTTTTGCTTAATTTATCATTAATATAACTGCTGAATGTTAAAAGGTTACCTTGTCGTTTTCATATTATTTTTGGGACTTGCGATAGAATCGAAAGCACAGGATCCCCAGTTTTCTCAGTTTTACGCTGCTCCTCTTTATTTAAATCCTGCCTTTGCCGGCTCTTCTGAATTGGCCAGAGTAGGTATAAATTACAGAAATCAATGGCCTGCCTATCCGACAAAATTCGTCACCTACTCCGGTTTCTTTGATTATTATTTTGATGATTATAATAGTGGCGTTGGTCTTTTGCTGATGTCAGATGTGGAAGGATTGGCTGGTTTGAGGACGCATAGTGTCGCCTTACAATATGCATATCAGCTCAGAATTACAGATGGATTGATATTAAGAACCGGTCTGGAAGGTTCATATACCATGCAAGGTCTTGATAAGGCAAATTTGATTTTTCCTGATCAAATTGGCTTTGAAGGACAATTCAAAGATGTTTCAGATGATAATATCTTAAATGCAGGATTTGCAAATAATTATTTCGACTTTGGAGCCGGCGGATTGATACATTCAGACAGATTTTGGCTTGGCTTTGCGGCAAGTCACCTGCTAACTCCTGTAAACTCATTGATTGGAGCTGCCAGTCAATTAAATCGAAAATATTCAGTCCATGTGGGGTATAAATTTTTATTGCCTACTGTAACTGACTTCTCTTTTCAAGGTGGATATCGGGATGTTAGCATTACACCTACCGTGCAATACAAGCTTCAGGGAAATTTTTCTCAGTTAGACGCAGGTCTTTATTTCACCTACGAGCCTGTTGTATTTGGCCTATGGTATCGGGGCCTGCCTTTCAAACCTGTTGATGGCATTTCCAATCACGAATCGTTAATTTTCCTTACCGGAATTTCCAGCAACGGGCTTCATATTGGCTATAGTTTCGATTATACCCTATCACAACTTGGGATCTCAACAGGTGGAGCCCATGAAGTTTCAATTCGATATGAATTCTTTCTTGGTGATCCGAGAAAACCTCCTAAGAATGTAAGGAAGCTTCCATGTCCCAAATTTTAGAATAAATTTCCCCTCATTTAAGAATAAATCAAATAATTCAGTCCGGCTGCATTTGTTTTTTATACTTTTGCATTCCAAAAAAAAATAATCTTCTATGGAAGCTAAAAGCATATTTATCTTATTATTGGCAATACTTTCTTTTGATTTTATTTTTAATAAAGTCCTTGAATTCCTCAACATTAAAAGTATGAAAGAGGTGCTTCCCGATGAGGTAAAGGATATTTATGACGAAGAAAAATATAAAAAGTCCATAGCTTATGCCAAATCGAACAATAAATTTGGTCTTCTTACATCTACATTCAGCTTTATCTTATCGTTTGCATTGCTGGCAACAGGATTTTTTGGTTGGTTTGATCAAGAAGTCCATGAATTGATTGCGACGGAAGAACTGGTTTCACTGGCATTTTTTGGATTGCTATTTCTGGCTTCCGACATACTCAATATCCCGTTTCAGCTTTATGATACCTTTGTACTTGAAGAGAAGTTTGGATTCAATAAAACCACACATAAAACCTTTGTACTTGATAAATTGAAAGGATATCTATTGACAGGCATCATCGGTGGATTAATACTTTTTATACTTCTAAAACTGATCAACTTGTTCGGCCCTGATTTCTGGATTTACTTCTGGATCGTTATTTCAGTTTTCATTCTATTTATAAATATGTTCTATACCTCATTGATTCTTCCACTTTTCAATAAACTTACTCCGCTGGAGGATGGGGAACTTAAAGAAGAAATTGAAGCCTACAGCAAAAAAATCAACTTCCCACTCGACAATATTTTTGTCATTGACGGTTCGAAAAGGTCTGCTAAATCGAATGCATTTTTTTCCGGTATTGGGAAAAAGAAAAAAATTGTACTTTACGATACCTTGATAGAGAATCATTCAAAGGAAGAACTGGTTGCCGTGCTGGCTCATGAAGTAGGCCATTTCAAGAAAAAACACATCATTACCGGATACCTGCTTTCGATTTTGCAAACAGGTTTTACATTATTTATCATGTCATTGATCATATTCAGCCCTGCTATGTCAGAGGCATTGGGAGGAAGTCAGTTAGCAATTCATTTAAATTTATTGGCCTTTGGCATTTTATATTCGCCCATATCTCATTTCGTCGGGCTTTTCATGAATATGCTCAGCAGAAAAAATGAATATGAAGCAGATGCGTATGCAAAGGAAACCTACAACGGAACCTTCTTACAGCAGGCTTTAAAAAAGCTTTCCGTGGACAATCTCAGTAACCTTTTTCCGCATCCGGCCTACGTGTTTATCAATTATTCGCATCCTCCGTTATTAAAAAGACTGGAAGCAATGAAAGATAAATAATGTACTAATTCCCATAAAGATTTGATAACGGATTTTAAAAATCATTTTAATAAAAACCTGCTGCTGGCTTTCCCTGTAATGCTTAGTCACCTGGGGCAGGTGACCGTTCATGTTGCGGATAGCATGATGGTTGGTCGCCTGGGAAAAGAACCGCTTGCCGGAGGGTCGTTTGCAAATAGCATTTTTATGATCTTTCTGGTCATGGGAATTGGAATGTCATATGCCATCACTCCCCAAACTGCTCAGGCAGATGGCGAAAAAAACACACAAAAGATTGCCGATATCCTTAAACATGGATTGCTGATCAATTCGCTTTTTGGTATTCTATTGGTGACAATTATCCTCGCAGGAAAAGATGTGCTTTGGTTTTTCAACCAGCCCATAGAAGTAGTTGAATTGGCGCTTCCTTATCTGGGGATCATCACCTGGTCACTCATCCCGTTTATGTTGTTCCAGACATTTCGTCAATTTGCTGAAGGACTGGGATTGACAAAGCCTGCGATGTATATCACCATTATTGGAAATGTAATCAATATTGTGCTTAACTATATTCTCATCTTTGGAAAACTGGGATTTGCACCCATGGGACTTTATGGAGCAGGATTAGCAACCCTAATATCCCGAATTGTGATGGCATTGCTTATGATCCTTTTTGTATATTTCTATCGTCGATTTGCTCAATACTGGCAGGTCTTCACCTTTAGAAATTTTTCCTGGAGCATGATAAAGGTCAATTTGAATCTTGGCCTTCCGATGGCCTTCCAGCTTATATTCGAAATCAGTACGTTCAGTGTCGCCGCCATCATGATCGGATGGATCGGCACCACACAATTGGCGGCACATCAAATCGCGCTAAATCTAGCTTCCATCACCTACATGATTTCTTTGGGGATTGCTGCGGCAGCTACAATAAGAGTCGGGAATCAATTGGGGCAAAAAGATTACAAGACGATGAGAAATGCAGCATTGACCTGTTTCATCATGGCCATTGGTTTTATGTCCTTCGCTGCGATATTATTTATCTTAGGAAGAAATTTTTTACCAACGCTTTATATCGATGATACCCAGGTGATACAGCAGGCTGCCATCTTGCTGATTGTCGCGGGTTTATTTCAATTATCCGACGGAGTACAGGTGATTGCCCTTGGCGCCTTGCGGGGAATGTCGGACGTGAAGATGCCTACATTAATTACTTTGGTGGCCTACTGGATCATTGGCCTTCCCCTCGCTTATGTGTTTGGGATTACACTACACCAGGGCGCTTTGGGCGTGTGGTATGGATTGCTGGCAGGCCTTACAATTGCCGCTGTATTGCTTTTTATCCGCTTTAATAATCTGAGCAAAAAATTGATTTTGAGTCAGGAATGATTTTAACCCTACAAATTCCAATACATAAAAGCAGCTAACATAATCACCGTTCTGGCTAGAGAAAGCGTCATTATTTTATTCCAGCTTTCAAGATTTTTAAACATCAAAATAATAAAAGAGATAGCCATAGAGGCATATCCAACATTTATCATAACGTCCGCCTGAGGCAACTGTAGAATTTGAAATAAAAATCCAACAATAAAAACCGCCCAGCTCATATGCAGTACTTTGATCATAATACGAGAAATATTGTCTTCAAAGTCTGAATGAATAAAAGCTCCCAGATAATAAAGCATACTTATAGTTGTAATTGAAATTGAGAGAATTATATTTCCTGTTGTTATTCCAGAAAATTTTAAGATGAGACCAAACACAATAAAAAAGAAAAGACCCATTTCAATTTTTGTATAATTTTTCTTTAAATAATCATTGATCTGTGGGGGCAATTTATTCATGTTATTAGGAGTTAATTCGATAATATGCTATTTGCTTAAATTACAATTGTTTAAAACCAAGAGCACACTATCCATGAACCGCTGAAAGGCCAGGTCGCTAAGATTCCTTTGAGTCTTTCCGACATTGCGATAATTTCAGTTCATTTTTCTACATATAAAAAAACCACATAATATAGGCTGAAAAAGTCAACATTCAATATAAATAATATGTTAAGAAAACTTAACAATTAATTAATATTTTAAAGCCTGAGATATAGGGGATCTTTTGTTCTTTTACTACTATCTTTAATAAGCTAAACTCATGGTAACTATATACATTGTAATTGTCGGTATCTTATTCCTATTGGCGGCATCGGATCTGGTGGTAGGTGTTAGCAATGATGCAGTTAACTTTCTGAATTCTGCAATCGGATCGAAAGTAGCTCCCTTCAAGGTAATTATGATCATAGCCTCACTTGGAATAATTGTTGGGGCAACATTTTCAAGTGGCATGATGGAGGTAGCCAGGAAAGGGATTTTTAATCCCCAGTTTTTTTACTTTTCCGAAATCATGATCATATTTCTCGCTGTAATGATCACGGATATTATATTGTTGGATGCCTTTAATACCTACGGCATGCCTACTTCTACCACGGTTTCAATTGTGTTTGAATTATTGGGCGCAGCAGTTGGAATCGCCATAATCAAAGGGTATTCCGATCCCCAAGCGCTTGATTTAAGTCAGTACATCAACTCGGCAAAAGCGCTGGCAATCATATCGGGCATATTGATGTCAATTGTTATTTCATTTACCGTGGGAGCTATTGTTCAATTCCTTACACGCCTTGTTTTTTCATTTGATTATAAGACGAATATTAAAAGATATGGAGCTATTTGGGGAGGAATTGCCATTACAGCGATCACCTATTTTATACTAATAAAAGGTGCAAAAGGAGCATCATTCATGTCAAATGAATTAAAGGAGTCGATTGTTGAAAATACCTGGCTGATCATCATAGTTAGCCTTGTAGCATGGATAACAATATTACAACTGTTTTCCTGGCTCACAAGCTTCAATGTGCTGAAAATGATCGTTTTAGTAGGAACCTTTGCCTTAGCCATGGCCTTTGCAGGCAACGACCTGGTAAACTTTATCGGGGTGCCCTTGGCCGGATATGAATCCTTTAATGCGTTCATCGCCAATGTGGGGGCTAGTCCTGACGGTTTCCTGATGTCAGATCTGACCGAACAGGTTAAAACACCAACCTTTTTCTTGTTGATAGCGGGTCTTATCATGGTGGTTGCCTTATGGTTGTCGAAAAAAGCCAGAACTGTCACAAAAACTGAGCTGAACCTGGCGAGGCAAGATGCAGGTTTTGAACGTTTTGGTTCTTCAGGGTTTGCCAGAACCCTTGTGCGCACTTCATCAAATATGTCTAAAAGAATCAATACAATTTTACCTGAGTCAGTAATTCGAGCCATAGACCAACGGTTTGATCAATCAAAGCTTGTGACAGAGGAAGAAAAAGGAAAGGAAGCTCCATCATTTGACCTCATCCGCGCATCCGTAAATCTGGTTGTAGCAAGTATTCTTATTTCTTTTGCAACATCTCTTAAGCTCCCGCTTTCCACCACATATGTCACGTTTATGGTGGCAATGGGAAGCTCCTTGTCCGACAGGGCATGGGGTCGTGAAAGCGCTGTTTATCGAATAACAGGTGTGTTTTCTGTAATTGGGGGTTGGTTCCTGACAGCATTTAGCGCGTTTTCAATCGCATTTATTGTTGCTTTCATATTATATTATGGCAGTTTTATCGCTGTGTTTGGCTTAATTGCCCTGGCCATTTTCCTGATTTATAGAACTCATCTAATCCATAAAAAAATATCGGCTGATGCAATTGATATAGAACAGGATGTCAGTACGATTTCCGAAACCAATATCGCCGATAAATCTTCCAAAACCATTGTTAAAAACCTGAAAAAAGTAGCTGTTGAATATGAGAAAACCATTATAGGACTGGAAAAGGAGGATGTGAAATTATTGAAAATTTCCGGTAAGGAAATTGCCAAAATCACGTCAAAGACCAAATACCTCAAAGACAACATCAATGTGATTGTCGACAAGTTGAAAGAAGATTCGGAAGACACAGCATACTATTTTATTGAGGTACTTGACTATATGCGCGAGATGCTACACAGCCTCACCTTTATCAATTACCCGGTTTATGAGCATGTCGACAACAACCATAAACCACTTATTGACGAACAGATCAATGAACTGAAAGCATTACATGCAGGATTAAAACTACTTATAGAAACCATTACGAATGCTATGGAATCTGATGGATACAGTGAGCTTGATTCCATTCTTCATAAACAAGAATCACTTTTAAAATACGTTCAAAAAATCGGAAAGGCACAAATAAAACGCGTAAAGGCCGGCATGGTTGGAACCAAGAACAGCATCTTATTTCTGAATATTGTAAATGAAAGTAAGAATTTGATCTTACAGGCAGTGAATTTATTTAAATCACAACGTGACTTCACAAATTATAAAAACAATAAATCCTGATCAAATACCAAAGCGGTTTTAGTTGAAGGCAGTCCGGGTCAATGGGCTGCCTTTTGTTTTATTCTTCAGTTTTGTAATTCCTGAAAAGCGTAATTTGCTAAAAGCAGGATGACTTTGAAAGGGATGGCAGCAATTGATTGTAGAATGATCCGGATTGAAAATTCTGAAAATCAGTACTTCGACATGCCCTGCGGAACATTACGATGAGATGGAGTTTTAAAAAATAATAATTCAGACATAAAAAAGCCACCAAGTTGGCAGCCTTTTTTATTAATGTCTGTCAGCAAATCCAAATCAACCTCGTTTGCAACGAGGTGGAGCGAGCATTGCAATTGTATTGCAAACCCTATATGGTATCCAAAATAGAATTTAAGGTCGCACTTGGGCGCATGGCCGCAATGGCTTTTTGTTCATCCGGTTTATAGTAGCCTCCAATATCTACCGGCTTTCCCTGGGCAGCAAGTAATTCCCCTAAAATAATCGACTCTTTTGATGCAAGCGCTTCGGCAATGGGGGTATACTTTTCCTTTAATTCCCCATCCTCATCTTGATTTGCTAATGCTTGTGCCCAATACATGGCCAGGTAAAAATGGCTGCCTCTGTTATCTATCTCATTTACCTTTCGCGATGGTGAATTATTATTTTTCAAAAACTTGCCATTTGCATCGTTTAGTGCGTTTGCCAAAATTTTTCCTTTGGCATTATTAGTTTTAGTGGCCAAATCTTCTGACGAAACCGCTAATGCCAAAAACTCCCCCAAAGAGTCCCACCTCAAATGACCTTCCTTTTCAAATTGCTGTACGTGCTTTGGCGCTGAACCTCCCGCGCCCGTTTCGAAAAGACCTCCACCGGCTAATAAAGGAACAATGGATAACATTTTGGCGCTTGTTCCTAATTCCAAAATTGGAAATAAGTCAGTTAAATAATCCCGCAATACATTACCTGTAACGGATATGGTATCCTGACCTGCTTTTACCCGATCCAATGAATACTTAATAGCTTCAACCGGAGGCATTATTTTTATTTCAAGCCCTGTGGTATCATGGTCAGGCAAATAAGCTTCTACTTTTGCAATAAGGTTTGCGTCATGAGCACGATTTTTATCCAACCAGAATATAGCATGACTGCCTGTTGCACGCGCCCTGTTCACTGCTAATTTAACCCAATCTTTAATCGGCAAGTCTTTAGTCTGGCACATCCTCCAGATATCACCTTCTTCAACCTGGTGCTCCATCAACACATTTCCTTGTTCATCAATTACCTTTACTATCCCGCTTCCGGCTATTTCAAAGGTTTTATCGTGCGAACCATATTCTTCCGCTTTTTGAGCCATCAACCCAACATTTGACACATTGCCCATGGTAGCTACATTAAATGCACCGTTCTTTTTACAGAAATCAATGGTCTCCTGGTAAATCCCGGCGTAACATCTGTCAGGGATCATGGCTTTCATATCGTGAAGCTGACCATCCGTTCCCCACATTTTACCTGAAGCCCGGATTGCCGCAGGCATGGAAGCGTCAATTATCACATCGCTCGGCACGTGTAAATTGGTAATTCCTTTATCAGAATTGACCATTGCAAGCTCAGGTCGTGTAGTGTACACTGCTTGAATATCTGCTTCAATTTCTTTGCGTTTTTGCTCGGGCAGTTCTGCGATTTTGGCATAAACATTTCCCAATCCATTTTTGGTGTCTACACCCAAATCATCAAAAGTAGCCTTGTGTTTTGCAAATACATCTTTGTAATACACCTTAACTGCCTTGCCAAACATAATCGGGTCAGAAACTTTCATCATGGTTGCCTTTAGGTGCAAGGATAATAATACCCCCTGATCCTTTGCAGCCTGAATCTCTTTTTCATAAAATGCATCGAGCGCTTTACTACTCATCTTCGAAGCATCAATTATTTCGCCTTCCGAAAGAGCTAGCGATGCTATTAAAATTTTTGAACTACCCTCATTTCCAGTCCACTCAATTTTAATATTGGTAGCTTTTGGAACAACTACAGATTTTTCACTTCCATAAAAATCCCCTTCTGTCATGTGCGACACATGGGTTTTTGAATCCGATTCCCACGCGCCCATAGGATGCGGGTGAGCCTTTGCATATGCTTTAACTGCTTTCGCCACTCTTCGGTCTGAATTTCCTTCTCTCAATACAGGATTTACGGCGCTCCCCAATACTTTTGCATAACGAGATTTAATTTCAATCTCCTTTTCATTTTGTGGATCAGCAGGAAAATCCGGAACAGCATAACCTTTGCTTTGAAGCTCTTGGATGGCTTCAGTAAGTTGCGGGATAGAAGCGCTTATGTTGGGTAGTTTTATAATATTCGCCTCCGGAGTTTTGGCCAAATCACCCAATTCCGCAAGTGCGTCTTCCTGCTTTTGATCCTCTTTTAAATTTTCCGGAAATTGAGCTAAAATCCTTCCGGATAAAGAAATGTCCTTGGTTACAACTGAAATGCCGGCTGATTTTGTAAAAGCCTGCACGATTGGCAAAAAAGAATATGTTGCTAAGGCAGGCGCTTCGTCTGTTATGGTGTAAACGATTTTAGAATTCTGAATGTTCATACGAAAATTGTATTTAAAAGTTTGGTACTCACCCCGGGTAGAGGCTTAAAAATTCGATCACAATATTACATAAAAAAGACATAGAGTTGCTCAGGCTATTGTTTTTAATTGCCACAAATTCTATATCATTAGCAGGAAAGTGAAATTGCTTTTAGGTTATCTAGGTCTTTCTTATAAAAAAGGACCCGAAAGCCCTTTTTTTAAAAACAAAACAACCATAAAAACTTATTTAGTGTCTCTTAGAAAACACACCTAAATTATCCCGAACGCTTTCGGGACTTATCGCGATCTTTTCATTTTTTTCTAATCGATTGATGCTTAGGCATCAACTCATAGAAAGAAAATGAAAATCTCATCAATAATAGTTCATTTTATAAAAGAAGGGCTGTTTTCTAAGAGAC
>SDBV01005394.1_pt1 | contig 18073 bp, 14 predicted proteins | sample 2277081 | NCBI WGS metagenome assembly SDBV01 (sample SAMN10402039, study PRJNA504765) | marine sediment metagenome | isolation source: marine sediment core GS10_PC15, 223 cmbsf | place: Arctic Ocean: Southern Knipovich Ridge | collected 2010 | reverse complement strand
AGTCGCCAGATGCGGTCGAGCAGGAACTCAACAACATGCTCCAACGACCGACTGGCTGGAAGTATGCCCAGGAGCGGTTCGCGGAGCTTTGCTCGCGGTTTTGACGCTCCGGCTGACCACCTTCATCGAACCGTCGCGTATGTAGCCCAACGAGCTTCTTGGCCTCCGGGTTTCCAACCCCGACGGTCATGAGCGCTCTCCGCGTCATGGATCACGGAGAAAGGGCGGTGCTCTGGCAATGCTTTCGGATTCTCAATCCAGCGGATACCTTCCGTGTTGCAGTGCCTCTGTTTGAGGGCCTGCTTAGAGACTCATAAGAAGATACGTTTAAGCTGCTCGTGGTCTTTTGTTATGTCTTGCGCAGCCCCTGCATACTCAATCTTCCCCAGCCTCAATGCGTAGACACGATCACTCATCCCCAGAACCGTGCGGACTTTCTGCTCTACAATCAGGATCGCTATCCCGTGCTTCTCGTTGATATTGGATACGGTCTCGAAGACATCATCGAGCAGGCCTGGGGCCAAACCGAGAGACGGTTCATCCAGAAGCAACACCTTGGGTCTTGGCATGAGTGCTCTTGCTAAGGCCAGCATCTGCTGCTCGCCACCACTGAGCGTCCCGGCCTCCTGTCGCAATCGCTCCTTGAGTTTGGGGAAGATCGAAAGGCTATCATCGATTCGAGCTTGCAGCTCACGTTTCTGCAGACGAAAACCTCCGATCTGCAAGTTCTCCTTGACCGTCAACCCGTGAAAGACGCGGTTGCCCTGAGGACAGAAGGTCAGTCCCAGAGATACATTCTTGGCAGGTGTGGAGCCCGTGATGCGTTTGCCATCAAGAACAATATCGCCTTTCCAAGCTGGAAGTAGGCCACAGGCAGCCTTGAGAACGGTCGACTTGCCCGCACCATTCGGTCCAATGATCGCGACAATCTCCCCTTGATGGATCTCCATGGAGACGTCAAGAAGCACCGGCTTCTTCCCATATCCCGTCTCGATATGTTTGATCTCAAGTAACACGAGTCGAGTCACTCCATATACGCTTCGATAACTCGCGGATCATCGCGAACTTCTTCAGGGGTTCCTTCGCAAACTTTCTTGCCTGCATCCATGAAGATCACTCGGCTACACACATCTCTTATCGCTTCCATGTCATGCTCAATGACGATCGCTGACTTCCCTTGTTGAGGCAGCCCTTTTACAATCGCCAAGATCTTCTCTCGCATCTCGGGGGCGATCCCCGCGATGGGTTCATCCAACAGCAGCAACTTGGCATCGGCAGCCAGACACATCACTATGCTCAGCAGCTTCTGCTGTCCGTATGACAGGGCCTCCGCCGGGTTACTCGCCTTATCAGCCAGTCCGACCTCCTCAAGAAGCGACTTCGCCTTCTGGCGGTTATGGACCTCCACAGCCGCGCATTTCCGCCATCGCAAGAAGACATTCAGCGGCCGCTCGCCCGGCTGATCCTTGAATGCCAACATTACGTTATCGAGCACACTGACCTGACGAATCAGCCGAAGCTTCTGAAACGTTCTGGCAATTCCGAGAACCACAAGTCTGTGCGCAGGCATCCTGAGCAGATCTTGTTCTTGGAAGGTTACCTTGCCATGTTTGGCCGGTAGGAAGCCCGACAGTACGTTAAACAAGGTCGTCTTGCCGGCACCGTTAGGGCCAATCAAGCCAAGAATCTCATTGGAACCGACCGCGCAGGAGAATTTATCCAGAGCTCGAACACCATCGAAGCTCTTTGAAAGCTCATTCGCTTGTAGGAGGCTCTGCGTCATGACTCTGAAGCATTCCTCTCAAAAGAGTACTCCCCGAGCAGTCCTTGCGGTCGCCACATCATCATCGCAACGAGCAAGACGCCATACGTGATCTGCCTGAGGTTGGCAGCGATGGAACTTGGCAGGCCAATATGCCGCAGGGCCTCTGGGAGGATTACGAGTATGATTGCCCCGACCACCGAACCCCACAGGCTACCCGACCCGCCAATGATCACGATGGAAATAATGAAGATCGACTCCATCACGGTGAAGCTCGTTGGGTCAATGAAGCTGATGTAGTAGGCGTAGAATGCTCCAGCCAGACCAGCCATGGATGCCCCAGCCGCAAAGATAAGCACCTTGTAGGCTGCCACATTCTTTCCCGTGGCCACAGCCAGCGTCTCATCCTCACGAATAGCCTTCAGGACTCTACCAATGGGCGACATGACAATCTGCCTACTTATCAGCATCACAACTCCGCACAAGCCCACAGTCAAGATGAGGAACTCTACGTGCGACGACACCTGCCATCCAAACAGGACTGGCCTTGGAATGCCGGGGAGACCAGACGGCCCTCCCGTGAACGCAAAATTGTTCAGAATACTGAATAGCACGACCTGGAAAGCAAATGTGGCAATAACGAATTGGTCACCCTTCGTCCGCAGAGCAGATAAACCCACCACAGCACCCACCACACCTGCAAAGACTCCAGCACACAGAAGACTGACCAAGAACGGGCTACCCCACCCCAAAGCCATCATTGCAGCGACATACGCACCCACGCCATAGAAAGCTGCGTGGGCAATTGACAGCATCCCCGTGTACCCCGCGATGAGGTTCAACGAGACTGACAGAGTCAAGTAGAGACCTATCAGGATCAGGATGTGCAGCATGTATTCCATCTGCTATCTGGTGGTGCCAGCAGGCAGAAGATCCGCCATGTCCTTAACGAAATAGCTCAATGCCCACGACCAGATTCCCTCAAGCTGATCTGGACCTGCTTCTGTTAACGATTGGATTAAGTCTCGCATAACTGCAGAGAGGAAGGTGTTCTCCTGCTTACTTCGCGATGGCTTTCTCAAGAAGGCACTAGCCGCTAGGCATGATGAATTAATGCTGGGTTGGCCGGTTGGTTCAAGCAGAACGCGGCCCTCGTTTGAATCACACCATGGCTCTTGCATTGTTGCATGAAGGGCCTCCCGCATCTTTTGGGTCAGGGAGTCCTCGCCTCTCTTGTACATGGCCGTCATTTCTGCCAAAGTGAAGAGAGTAAATGTCTGTCGCTCACGCTCAGCCACGTTACCAGCGGTCCATCCTTGGATGCCCCATAAATACTTTGACTCAATCTTGTCTTCGAGAGTTTGCTTGCATCGCTTGATTTTTCCGCTATCTATATCATTATGGCAGAGATCAATATTCTCTTCCATAGAACAGAAGGCCGAATAGGCTGCAACATCCGTCGCAACTTTTTCTTCATTCCATTGAACTTCATCGAACTCATTCAGCAAGTTCTCTGCGGTCCTTGGCACTCTTTCACGATACTGAGGCAACAGCATCCACAGCCTCATCAGCCATGCCGTGTGGCGATATCGAGGAGCCAGAACAAAGTCAGATTCACGGCTGTCCATCAGGACTCCCCCGAAGCCGTGTTTGCTGTTCCACCTAGGCTCAAGAAAGACTTTTAAGTCTGACAAAATCGAGTCCAGTAAACGCGCCGGACACTGATCACCTATCTTCGCATTCATAGCTGACATTTTTGGTAAACACTTGTACAGTGATTCAACAACCACAACTGTTGTCATGAGGCTTTCTTTGTGTGTGTCACGAGTAGCATCAGAGCCATAATAATGCTCCGTGTAGGCCTTGTCAGAATATCCCCAGCCGTATTTGCCAACACCTTCTTTGATACGATCATTAATAATGAAACCAATAGCATTTGCCAACGCTTGCAGCACTACATCTTGATCAATGTCACGGAGTGGACTGTCATCTCGCTTAAATGCTCGTGCAAAGAGACTTATCACTCGATTGATATCAGACTCATCGAAGGTTATGGACGGTGTTAAAGACAGGGTAATCTCAGCCATGCCTCGTCCTCCTAAGAGCTAGTCGAGAACTCATCTGATCAAAAACACTTCTTGGCTGGCAAATCAGAACCAGCAGCAGAATAACGAATGCCATCGGGTCTTGCCACTGTGCGCCAAATTGCCACACGACAATCTGCTGAGCGCCAGCCAAGAGGAGCGAGGCGCCAATCAGGCCGTACATCCGGCCATCACCGCCCACTATGACTGCCACGACGGCCAGCATGAGCGGATTCATGCCCATGGTCGGGATCATGTCGGAAGATAAGGCCACCAGCACGCCGGCAGTGGCAGCCAGGGCTGAGCCAACGGCAAAGGCGGCCAGAATTACCAGGTTCCCGGGGACGCCGGATATGCTCGCCAGACTCTTGTCGCTTGCGACTGCGCGAAGGGCCAGACCCAGTCTTGTCCGTCGGAGGCACGTGACAGTGAGGGTCGTCAAAGCTGTTGCTGCAATGACCGTGGCGATCTGGACGGCGGTCACTTTCGCCCCAAGCAAATCCAATCCTTCTGATACTGCTCCAATCCGGAGAAGCTTCGTGTCATCCCCGAAGATCATTGAAATGACGTTCTGAAGAACAATATATACTCCCAAAGAAGCCAACAAGAGGACCAGGGGGGACGCATTTCGTCTGCGCAGCTGTCTGTAAACCGCCAGCTCAATGAGGCAACCCATGCCAGCACCAAGGAGAATTCCTGCCGGCATAGCCAGCCACAGCGGAAGCCCGGCCCACTCATGACAGGCAAACGCGAAGTATGCTCCGCTTGTGAAGACAATCGCGTGGGCGAAGTGAAAAAAGCGTACCGTTCGGTACACGAGCGAGAAGCCGAGTGCAATGAGCAAGATTGTGCTCGCAGAGATAAAGATGTTCACGAGCACCTGCATTCCTACGCCCGGCCTTTCTGAGCAACAATGGCTTGAGGATGCTTGCTCCATCCAACAATACCTAGCCACTCTTCTTTTCCCGTGATCATCCCATAATGGGCAAGGTAGTTGCAGAATTCGCGATAGCTAAGGGCATAACGGGGGAACCGTCCGATCATGCGCTTGACACCTTCCGCAAACACGGGGGAGCCATAAAATGCGTGGAATAGGTCCTGCCGAATGCGATGGTATTGTTCCACTGTTATGTGCGGGTTCCGCACCACGGGCATACTGACAGTGTCGAAGTGAGACCAGTCTTTCGTGACGAGTTGGTCGGAGTACTTCTCCCAGTACACTGTCCCTGGGAACGGGGTCATATAGGAGATCTTGATCTGGCTGGCTCGGAGACGTGGCAGCCACTCGAAATACTCTTGGATGACATCCTCATCCTCCCAAGGAAACCCGATCATCAAGTAGGCTTTGACGAACAGACCTAGCGACGTGCAGTAGTCAAACAGATCATTTACCCATTCGAAGTCATGCGGATGAATGGGTTTCACTTTCTTGGCGGCACTTGGTGAAAGCCCCTCCACACCGAAGCCTATCTTCGTACAGCCGGCATCGGCCATTGCCTTGACCGCATCCCGATGGACCGTCAGGTTGCTCTGGTGATACCAGTTCATGCCAAGGTCGGCATCCTGGATCGCCTTGCAGACATCTAGCGTCCACTGTCTCTCTTGGCCGAAAGACTGGTCGATGATTACAATCGTGTTAGTGTCAAAGTGAGCTTTCAAGTCTTGTAGCTCAGCGACAATCTTGTCAACCGAGCGATATCTGACTCCCTGCCCCCATATGCTGGAGGACGCACAGAAGTCACAGTTATGCCTGCATCCACGAGATGTGATGACGATCGCCGTATTCTTCTGTTGGGAAGTGGGCGGCCACATCAGGTCGTAGAGGATATACTCGCCGAGTCGGTCTTCGCTGCGCAAGGGAAACGGAAGCGAGTCGAGATCATCTATGCGTCTGCTCTTCAGCACGCGAGGCACATTGCCTGGACCCAGATGGTAACCATCGATATCTACATCTTCACCAGAGAGCAGTACTCTAGCCAAGGCAACGGACATCTTCTCACCCTCACCGATGACTATGTGGTCAAATGTTCCTGGCTTGTGGGGCAGGTTCGTCGAAGACGCGTGGTAACCGCCCAGTACGGTAATTCGCCCCATAGTCTTTGCGGCGACCGCCACCTTGACAAGATGGTCGTAATCACAACTTACACCGGAGATCAGAGACAGTGCTCTTTCACCAACATCAAATACATGGACATCATAGTCACCCATAAAGGAGGTCTGGAAGCCATGTTCACTCAGGCAAGCAGCCAAGTATTCCAGCCCGAGTGGTTCCGGATGCCCATGCCCATGAAGGGAACCGATGCATTCCTTTTCCTGTCTTGGCGGTATTGTCACGTTGTTTCCTCAGTCACGCGGACATTGGATATCGCCTTCCGGAATTCGTCCGCATTGAGGACACAGATATCTTTGTGTGTAGGCTGAGAGTTCTGCAAAGCCTTGCTACAGTGCTTGACCAAAGCTAGCTGGGGAATCTTTTTCGCACCACCGTAGTAAGAGATCTCTATTTGGCGAATAGCTTCCTGGCGTTTCTTGATTTTATCATCATTGCCTTTTGGGGACACCGATGCAATCGTTATGGCCTCATCATAAATGCCTATATCCAGCCCGTTTTTGGCCCAATCTGCTTCACGCTCACTACCAAAGTAGGTGGCGTCATTGACTGCTGCCACTCCGAAATTCTCTTTGCCCCCACATGTCTCTAGGAAGAAGTTGAAGGCCTGTACAAGCATGTCTGGATCTTGTCTCACTTGTCCCCATGATGGCCACCAGAACGATTTTGTCACTTCGAAGGAAGACATGTCCTGTGAATTTAAGGCCTTCGTGATGAATTCTTCGATATTATCCTCAAGTGCGCCTTTTGTGCCGAAGTAGAGCAATCGCATCTTGGCCAAGTCGTGACTTGCCTCCTGAAACGCTTTCACATGCGGTAAAAGAGCATCGAGATGAGGCCGCAATGATTTACGATAGACGCCCTCTATCTGTGCCATATCCTCACTCGTCAGAGCCTCACCATTCTCTGACCGCTTGCGAAGATAGCGAATCCCATATTCCTTTAGAATATTAAGAGAGATCAACTCGAAGAAACTGTGTTCCTTTTCTTTTTGGCTGTCCAGCGGCAGTTTTTTGCCTGCATGAAAGACATCGTAAAATCCGTCGTCTTGGTCAACAAACTTGATTCGAAGCTCATTGCATATCTCGAGCAGGACGTCTGACGGATATCCGCTGATGTCCTGTCCTGGCGACTGTAGATTATCTTTCCTGAAAATTGCTGATGGCCTCTTGTCTGTTTTTAGTAGACTCCTACCCCTTGGAATTCCATACTGCCACATTGCCGTTGATGCCAAAAAATGAGTAAGACTGGTAGGGAGGAGAACGTGGAAAAAATCACGGGGCGACACAATCCAGTAGACAGAATGGTCTGCGTGTCCCATTTGCCGCCGAAGGAACTCCGAGTATTCTGACACAGACCACTCTCGAACAGAACTAATGCTGTGCTGCCCATCTGCGATGTCTGTTTCAATAAGGTGATCTACCTCTTCCGACAAGAAGTTAACCATCATCCACTTGGCTCTAGTCTTGTGGTCGTTTAACGTCGCCAAAAGACCATAGGTCCGCTCTCCTGCCCATAGTCTGGGCCCAAGTCGAGACGTATCATTCTTCAGCTCTTCAACTGCACCTGACAGCTTATCAACTGCATCTGTTACCACGGTAGCTGGTTGTGCAAATAGGAAGAGTACAGCAAGAGAGAGCATATTGATGCATATACAGATCGCCAACCACACGAGAACGTTGCCTACGATGCCTAAACGCTCAGAACCACGAGGTATTGCCCACTTTACGACACACACATAAAGCCCCACCACCACTACTGCGATAAACCAACTTCTAAAGACATAGTGAAAGAATCTCGTCAAGCGAAGCCCATTCTTCTTCCACCAGCCGTACTCCGAAAGGTCACCAACAAAACTAGGCCAATCGGTGCTTTCTCCGTCCAACGAAAACAAGAGATAGTCTAGAGGTATCTTAGGCGTGATTAGCACATGAAACACAAGCCACGATACCCACGTCGACGATCGTGTCCGCTTGGCTGCCAGATCATTAAGAAACTGATAGGGTAATGGTATTGGGTTCTGTTCCGTGTCAGTCATAGCCTGCTCCCGATGTCATCGGCACCAGCGTGTTCATCTAATATATTAAAGAGGCATTCCTGACGATGGCCATTCGTCACGATGCCATGCATCGGTCCGCCATGACAGTAGTCCCACTCGGTGCAGTCGCCACATCTACCAATTTTTCGCCACGAAGGATCGCGATACCGTTGGTAGCGGTTCTCCCAAATGTCATGGATTCTGTCTGCGCGCAGGTCACCTTCAATGAACTCACGCGAGATGTTACTGCAGGAAGCCAGCTTGCCATCGTAGAGAATCCCCAGGTTGATGATTCCTGCGATGCAGTGGAAGATCATCGGCCGAAGCGTTCCCTCAAGCTCATTGCCTAGCCAGCCGCCGCAGCCAAGTTCGACCATCGTAACGGATGAGTCGGAGTAGGTCGTACAGTTCGCCTGGTATTCCTCATGAAGGAAGCCAATGACCTGCCGCAGTTGTTCCGGAGAAAGCATCAGCTTGCTGTCCAACTCAGCCCGCCCGATGGGGTCAATTGTCATTACCCGGAAGACCCGCGGTCTGATCTCGCGCTTGGCGAACTCAAACAGTTCGGGGATTTCATCCACATTGCCCGAATGAGCGACAACTGACACTGTAACCGTGTAGCCATGCTCGACCGCAAGCTTGGATGCTATAACCGCCTTTGCAAAGCTCCCTGACAATCTTCTGAAGGCATCATGAGATTCTTCCAAACCGTCGATACTGACCCCTAGGCCTGTAACGCCCACGGTCTTGAGCTCTTCCAGCAAGCCCGCATTATTGGCCAGGGCAATGCCATTCGTCTGTATATCGATGTTACGATAAAAGGGGTATTGGCTAATTCGGCCCAATACATCGAGGAGGTCTCGTCGCACAAAGGGTTCGCCCCCGGTGATATTAATGTGGCGAAACTGCCCCATGTCGAAGTCCCGAGCAATCTGCTCGAACGCCCCGACTACTTCATCGGTGGTTAGCTCGCCAGCATGGTCAGCATCTTCCGCCGGAGAACCGCAGTGCATGCAGTTCAGATTGCATCGTCGCGTGGCTTCCCAGCTGATGATCTGTAGAGGGTGCTCTCGGACAAGAGCTTCGATTCGCCCCCGCCATTGCTGGAAGAGATCATCAAGTTCTCCGTCATCTGCTATCATTGGCCAAAGACTTCCTTAAAGTACTCATTGCCATCTCCATCAGGATGACAGCCGTACATGTTGTTCACGAACTCCACGGGGTTGCCCCACGCGAGCATTCGCTTCTTGAACTTCAGGACATCCTCCTGCCCATGGCGAGTGCTGTCATAATCTCGTGTCGCAGGAGCCTTTGTCGTGTCTTCTGTTGTAGTCATAATCGTATTCCTCGTTAATTGCTGACATTGACGGCTTTGCCGCCTTTGATTGTCTTGCGTCCGAATGCCTTGGAGGCCACATCACCGTTTGGACGAAAAGCGACGTCACCAGACGCCCCAGTAAACGACACCTTAAGCAAGGCATCGCGTATCTTCTCTGGATCCGTCGAACCGCACGCCTCTATCGCCTTAAAGATAGCCATGGCTGCGTCGTAAGAGTAGGCACCGAACACATCAGGGGCCTCGCCGAACTTTGCTTGGTATCGCTTGGCAAAGGCTTCGTACTCGGAACTCGTGTTCTCAGACGGGGCTGTGTAGAAAACGCCTTCAGCTGCATTGGCGGCAATCTCCAGGAACTCGGGCGAGCCCCAGTTGTCTCCGCCGTACATGGGCTTTGCCAGCCCTAGCTCTTTTGCTTGGCGAACGAAGTTCCCGCCATCCTTTGGATAGGTGGGGGATACCACTGCATCCAGTCCATCCAAGCTCTTGAGCTTCGCAATGATCGTGCGAAAGTCCGTCGAACTCTCAGACACACCTTCGGCGAGTAGTACCTTTCCACCCAGTTCTGTGAACCTGGCCTTGAAGCCATCCGTCAGCGGCTTGCCCCACGAGTTGTTTGTATAGACGATGGCTACATTCCTCGCGCCGGATTCATAGACCCAGTTGGCGAGCATCTCGGCTTGGAGATCATCTGCGGGCACCGTCCGGAAGAAGAAGGGCCCGCCCTCGGTAGACAACGTAGCCGAGGATGAGATGGGCGAGACAAGAACGACCTTGTTCCTGTTTGCCACAGGCGCAATGGCCAGGGTGACTGAACTTCCAGCCGACCCGAAGATCACTGGAACCCTGTCGATTGTCGCGAACTTCGTGACGATGCTGACGGCTTCCTTCTTGTCGTGCCGATCGTCCTGGAAGTCCACCTCGATCTTGCGTCCGAGAACGCCGCCCGTAGCGTTGATCTCCTCAACGGCAAGCTCGATCCCACGCTTGGCCTTCTGACCATAGGATGCCACTTCGCCGGTCAGTGGAAACGTGGCCCCAAGTTTGATCGTATCGCCGTCAGACGTATTACGGGTCAGAACTATGGCCAAGAGCACGCCCGCCGCGACGACAACCACCGCCAGAATCAGCAAGCCTTTCTTGTTCATGTCCTACTCCTTATTATTTATTTGATTCTTCTACTCTTCGAATCGTCATATCACCAACGGTGACGGCTTACAGTTGCCATTCTCCCAACGACTGACCGTTGAAAACGTCACGCCAACCTTAGCTGCGAACTGTTCCTGTTTCAGCCCCATGGCGGTACGCAGATTCTCGATCATTTGGGAAGTATCTTCTTCTTTCGTCTGGCCTACTCTTTGCCTCAAAGGTAATTGCCTTTTGACACACCATAGTATAAGCCCCTGTGAATGACAAGGTAAACGATATGTCTGAATGACAATGGTGTCAAGGAATTGAATCAGTTTTTAGGGACCGTTCACCGCAGGCACATTGGGTCTGGACGATGCACGAGTTTTTCGTTGGCAATCAACCGTTGCGCCGTACAGCCAGAGCAGCACATGGCAAACGCCGAACAGTCACGGCACGGCTACTTATACAGTTACAGAAGATGCTGTCGAACAGCATAGAGATACGGCGACTTTACCCAGCAATCCTGCAATGACCGCTTGTCCAGGCGGGAGTAGTCATCTGTCCCTGCTACGTTGCTTGGCTGAACTTGCTTGAATGCATCGCATGGTGAGATGGCTAGACTCGGCATCACGGTGAGCCTGTCGACCCCGGCGTTTGTGTCAACGTTCTCTACGTAACTCGACTAAGTTGAAAGTGACTATAAGGTAAGAGAGGCATTTCATCAAACGCTTTTCTCAGGGCCGTGTCGTCGCCAACGAACACTGGTGTGTGACGGTTAATTGAGGAAAGGCGCAAGGTCAATTGGGTCGCAGTGCGCGCCGAACTCCCATGGTTTGAAGATGCATGCTACAGAACCACGGGGGATGGAAATGTTGTGGGTATCTTCAAATGGCTTACCCTGGCAATCCTACGTCTTGTTCGATACTATACCCTCACAAGGGTCCACGGTTGGGATTGTGTGCCGTCAGGGTGGCCAATGAGCGACGTTCCAGAGTTTCCATGGCTTTCAAGCGAGGACAAACCTCGGATTCAAGTACTGCGTGAGGCTGTAACTCATGTTCTGGCAAACAACCTCCAACCACACTTCACAGACCATAGCGTCAGTCATAGTGATAGGCTTATTGAAATACTGACGAATTTAGCACAGATAATTAGAGAAGATCGTCAGCTCAGTAGTGAGGAGGCCTTTATTCTGGTAGCCAGCTGCTATCTCCACGATGTGGGCATGCAATACGAGCGGGCCGGGAGCACACAGATCATAGTGGGGCAACAGCTGGCGACTCCTTGGGAACAACTCAACAAAGAATGCCGCCGATTGCTCCTTCGGAAACACCATCATCAAATCTCAGCTGAGCTAGTTGCAGGATGTACAGGTGAGGGCAACGTTCTCAAGTTACCCCTGAATATGGACCATCGGCGAAGCTGCATCGCCTCCATTTGTGAGGCGCACGGCCTTGACACCAAGTCGGATCGCTACAAGGAGTTGTCAGTTGACGTTGCAAATGTAAGGATGGTGCTTCTCGCTGGATTGCTACGCGTTGCCGACATACTCGATGAATCTCTGTGGCGAGCGAACGGCGAAAAAGCCGCTTCTCTTCTGCTGGACACCCCATCGCAGGTCCATTGGTGGCGTCACCGCTACACAACTGATATCACATTTGATGCCGAGAGCAGACAAATCTGTCTTCATTTTATGTTCCCAACCAGTCGCCGGCAGGAATACTCGGCGATTATCCCGTGCCTGCAAATGCCGGAAATTACCAACGAGATTTCCCGGCACAAAGCAACATTTGTGCAAGCAGGTCTCAACTGGTATTTAACTCATAAGGTCATCATCCAACCTTATGATACGTCGCAGGAGATGCCGGAGCCTGTCCTGGCTGCCATGCAGCGTCTACTTCACGAACGGAAGGTTGCAGATGCCGATCGCCGCAAGCTGGTGTTGGTCAATAGTTTCATAGAAGCACGCCCTCACATCGATCGCCGAATTTCAAAGCTTGAGGCAAAAAAGGACGCAATGCCACCTGATGAGTATATCGACGGGCTCATGGACATTGCGATGCATTTGCGAAAGCTTGGAGGCACGCAGAGTGCGTGGATGCTCTTGACCGGTGAGTTTAACCGATTAGCTGCATCTCTGTCGGCTGACCGACAGGCGAAGGTGGCACTGTGGCTCATCGAAGTCATACTGGAGGATGGCTGCCCACGGGAAGCTCTGAGGATCATTCAGGTCGTAGAGGGGCTGATCCAGAATGCAGCCAGGAAGCAGAAACTCGAATTGATGCGTGCCCAAGCTCAGGTATTGTTCTGTAACGCTGCTTACGAGCAAGTAGTTGGACCGTTGAAGCAGGCTATCAGGCTGAGCCCGAACAAATGGGATCTGCGGGCAATGCAAGCAGAGTTGCATTTACTGCATGGGCAACTGTCGTCGGCGCACTACCACCGAAGCGGCACTACAGAGAATGTGGCTAACGATAGCCGTGGGGTACTAGCAGTTGCCAGAGCAACTGCAATGACAAAGGGAGCAACGGCTGCTGTGCGTCAGATTGACAGGTTTATTCGGGCAACAGAGAAGTATCTTTCAGCGTCAGATCGCGCTGCTCTCCAGATGCTGAAGGCTGAGGTTCTGATGCTGGACGGACAAGAAGAGAAAGCAGCATCTCATTTCCCAAGTCCTAGGGCTGACATGGTTGAGCTTACGGATCAGGAGCGGATGGTGGTGGCCGATAATGAATTCATCTTGTCGATGAGCCGCCGACAGTGGAGGCAGGAAGATTTCAATAGGTTAACCGATCACCGCCGTCTTCTTGGTGTGCAACTTTGGAACCCTGAGGCTGTGGTGGCGGCCGATGAAGCTGCCGCTGCAGGCCGTCACTGGGATGCCCTTCCCAGGTACTGGTGGGAGTTTGTCCAGACTTACCGACTTAGGTGTTGGCGCTCGCACAAATGGGCTGCCTCGCGTATGGCAAAAGAACGTCTGACGCTCGGACAACTCGTGGAAGCAGTTCACTACTGTCTGCTTTCCGAAGACAAGAAGCTAGCAGAGTTGATAGGAGAACGATTGCTGACGATTGAGGACAGCGATCAAATAGCAAAGACAGTGGACCGGCTTCTAAGTCACTCCGCCCTGCTTCGGCATGCATCTGTGACCTGCCAAATTCTGGCAGCCGCTGCCGAGGTCATTCCCGATGACCAGGTTAGGGAGGTGCTAGAATGGGTGCTACCGCGATGCCAAGCTGTTCCAGAATTTGGCCCGAGATCTATCCTATTCGAACAAAGCTGGAAGCTGGTCGAACTCCTGGCTCTGCGGGCAGAACCGAAGACTGTGTGCCAAGTCGTGCAGATTGCGGTAGATCATCCAGTCTGGGCTCACCAACACCTTGCCAGGCAGCACCTGATACGTACGGTAAACGTCTGTGCCGGGCTAATGCCCGCCTCCGACTTGGCCGAACTAGCTGACCGAACGTTGCCGCTTGCTGGCGAGAGCAAGTTCGATGTGGACTACGCGGCCACACTCAATCTGCTCTGTCATATCGCTGAGCGGGGAGGGAAGAAAGTCCGCAATCTGATTGGAAAAGCTCTCTTTCCGAAGGGGGCATCGCCTGCTCATCCCTACTTGGCTCAGATTTCGCACATCTTTGATGAACGTCAGGCTGGTATCCAGAATCTTCCTGAAGTCACGGCCGAAACAGCAAGGAACATCAGACTCTGGGTTCAGCGAGTGGCTCCCGAATCGGAACCCAAGAAAGTGAACTGCACCTTCGGCACGTTCAGTTCAGTGCATGGCGACACTAGGATAGTTGTCCAGATGGCTGCAGGAGCTGACCTCGATGCGGCCATCCAACATGCCCAGTATCTGCCGCAGAAGTCTATATCGCAGCTTCTGGCGGCCATGATTGCCATGATGAAAGATAGAGATAATCATCTCGGTAACAAATCTATCCTCGTGAAGGCGATAGAAGGTTTTTCGCCGTATCTTACGCAAGGCATGTGTCAGCGTGCTTGGGTGCCGCTGAGTTCACTAGCATCCGGAGACATGGGTAAGGGTGGCCATACGGCTGCCGATGAATCAAGGAATCCGCTGAATCCATTCAAATTCAACGATGTCAGTCCTGTGGCATTGAGCGGCCTAGCGTTGCGAGCACTAGCCGCTGTTGAGCGGGATCACCCAGGGGTGTACGGAGCCAAGGTTGTGCGGCTCATCGAGCAGGGCCTGCTCGATGAGACAGGCGAGACGCGGGCGTGGGCATTTGCTGCGGTCGCGCGGCTACCCGAGCCGTCTAACTTGGCGATCAACGGAGTTCTCTTGGGCACTCGCGACAGTAATGCTGAGGCAGCCAAGTCTGCCTTCGTAACCTTACAGACTGCAGTCGTGCAGCACTTGAAGGCGCACCACTGGGAACTGCTGGTTCACTCGGCTCAGTTGGCTGCTACTGCTTCTGATGTTGGCATCCGTCGGGCAGTGGCACGCCTAGTTTCCACCAAGGTGAAGATGCCCCAGACAGCTCGCCCAGCATGGCGAAGGATTCGACAAAAGCTTTCTAAGGATCGGTGCTGGTCTGTCCGCAATGCGTGTGTTTCCTGACAAAGGGTAATGCCTTTGAAGCCGGATCGTCCGAAAACGCAGGCGATGAATTTGAAAGAACAGAAGGTGTCAACTTGCTACCTGATCTTACATCCATCCGCAAAGAGTTAGATGAGCTTCTGGTAGAATTCCTGCAACGTCGTAGCAGGGCTCGTTCGGGAGTCATGCATCAAATCAAGAATGTTGTGATGTATGAGTGTCAAGGATACGAGCAGCATAGATCTGATGGCAGCGTCGATAATCAGGGGTTGGCTCCTATTGAAGGGACGATCCGTCTGGACCCACGAGAAATCGAGCAAAAGGGGTTCACCGCAGTTCTGGAGGCATATGACCAAGCGGCGGCGAAGCTAGGTGACGCAATGAAAGAATACTTCTTTCATCGTATGGACGAAATAGTTACGGAAGCAGGACAGTCCTGGGATGCGGGAGGCAGACAGTTGTCACCTGAATTGATCTTTGAGTGCTATGAGAAACTGGATATTGACTTCGACAGCAAGGGAATGCCCTGCTTACCTACATTGGTCGTCCCACCCAGTATGGCTGACAGAATTTCTAAGTGGAATATGACAGATGAGCAACAGAGCAGATTCGAACAGATCATCGAGCAGAAACGACTCGCTTGGCGTAACCGCGAGAGCGATAGAAGATTGGTTGACTAAGGCGAGTGAACTAACATATCAGACTGCCTTCTGCCAGCTTCTGAACGCCATGGGCTACACTGTGGTGCATAGCACGAGCCATGGAGCTGCCGAGGAGGGAAAGGACGTCATTGCCCTTGATACCGAAGGTGATCCGGTAGCCTTCCAATTGAAACAGGGTAACCTGTCGCTAATAGGATGGCGAGACATCGAGCCACAGATCGTTGAGCTTGTGGAGCAGCCGATAGATCACCCTTCGGTTCAGACAGACGGAGGCACAGGCCTATTCTCGTTACCAACGGCACGATACATGAGGAAGTGGCCAGGAGAATCCGAGGTCGGAATAACCGCTGGCGATCGCAGTTTCAAGCACTCACTACATGGTCAGGCAGCCAGCTGCTGGGTTATTTTCTTGAACACACGCGGGAGTTCTTGCCACAGGAGATTCCCGACTTTCACCGATTCTTGTCTTTGATGATCGGTGATGGCCGCAGTTTACTGAACAAGGATGAGTTTGGACATTTGCTTAGGTCTATCTTGCCTGTACAGCGTGCGTCTTCTCGGCCTCATCGGTCAAAGGCAGAGCGGGCGATTGCAGCCTCAGCGGTTATTACCCAGTACGCTACTGGCACTCATGGCTTGGCAAACAACGATTTTGCCAGAATTGAGGCTTACGTAATGAACAGCTGCTATATATGGGCGGCTGCAGGAAGACTCAACTTGCCTAATCGCTCGTGGAAAGATACTACCATGTTGCTTGAGGTAGCCTTGGACCGTTCGGTTCGCAACATCGCTGAAGAAGCCAAGGACCTGCTAACAGGAATGATGGGGGATCCACATACAGAACCACTGGTGGGACCACTGCATTATCCCCTGATTGGAGGCACGCTGGCGGCTCACGGCCTTTGGTGCAGACTTGGTGGTTCCAGTGAATGGCTGGCAGACAGCATCGATGATATTAGGAAGGTCGTAGCGTTCTGCTGTGATCGCTCAGTGGTGGCGTCTGAGTACTTCGCCCCTGCCTTCTACCTGATGACAGAGTTCCTTCGATGGAACGGCGATGTCAAGCGCGGAGAACAGCGGTTTCGCACTCTCCTTTCACTGAATGTATTGCGGAAGATTTCACAGGATGATCTACCACCCTTCTGGCACCCTTATGTGCCTCCAGAGGACGCGGCAAGATGTCAACTGGGTTTGCCCATAGAGCAGCATAGGAAAGAGACATGGGAGAAACTGTCCTACACGGCGTGGCCAATTATTCTGATTGCTGCGAGGAGGGGACTGCGGCAAACGCTGTCGACGTTGTGGCATACAATAACTGACCTAACCTTCCTGGAGCCGCGACCACAGAAAGAGTACGAAGCCCTGCTGTGGAGATTCGAGGGCGGCACTATGCATCAACACCAAGTAACTAGACCCTGCAGCTGGTCATGGCTACAAAGGCAGGCCAATGACCATCCGAACCTCCAGACAGGTCTACTGCAAAACCCATACTGGTTGCCGTACTACCTGCTGGTGTATCCGCATCGATTCAACGCAAGATCGGTTCTCGCCTTGGATGATGCCCTCTTGGAGACAGACTGAGTATGTTCGCCCAGCAATACGTTGGTCTCTAGGAACACAGGCTTGCTGTTGACCTTCCCTTGGTAGTGCCAGCTAATCCACACACCGCATACAGGCAAGAGCGGAGCATAGCGCAACTGTGTTTAGTGTTGCCCCAAACCTAGGTCTGGCTCAGAGTGGACACGCACAACTCTGCGGCCACGGTTTGGCCGCTACCGGTCACCAGGACGGGGGCTGTTGGCGAGCAGGGGCAAAGGCTTTGCATTTTTTGCAGTCTAGTGTTGCGGCCCCTCCAATTTTTCCGGGTTGACTTTGGTTTTCCCAGGACGCCTTCGTCGCTACAAACATACCCCCCCCCAAGTACCATAGGCCTTATCCCATGACCGGCCCTGTATGGATGTGTCTTTGATTGTTTCGCCGATATGTCAAAGCCCCCCGTTACAGATCGACAGGAATGCACCTACGCGGATTTGCTCGCAGCCCTATTGACTTCGGTCTACAGGTACGGATCTAATCCATAGCTTGATTGGATGGTCCTGCTGCCAAGTGCAGCCCCAGCAACGTTGGGTTGGCGATCGTGGCAGAAATGGTAGCAGATGCCACTTCGCTGCTTGCTGAGCAGCCTGCGGTTATTCGCTCGCCTTCTTCACTCAGCGGGCAAGGACAGCACAGCCGAACGGTCTATCGCGGGGTAAAGTGGCCAATTTTTCCCGAAGGTGTAACTCTTATCCAATGAGGCGGTTTCTTGCAGATTCGGTGTTATCTAGGGTGCGAGACCTGTCCACCTAGCCAAGCAGACAATCTACTCAGAGCCAATGGCCCAAGG
>SDBV01005393.1_pt1 | contig 18074 bp, 16 predicted proteins | sample 2277081 | NCBI WGS metagenome assembly SDBV01 (sample SAMN10402039, study PRJNA504765) | marine sediment metagenome | isolation source: marine sediment core GS10_PC15, 223 cmbsf | place: Arctic Ocean: Southern Knipovich Ridge | collected 2010 | reverse complement strand
CAGCAATTCCGCGACATTTTCCTGCGTCAGCTCGCTCGCGATGCGCTGCTTGGCTATCGCCCGCCCCACCACCACCGCCAGATCTTCAGATTCCGATTTCGACATACCACCTCCCAGTCAACCGGAATGGTTGAGCATCACCCCTTTGACATGAAGGGCTTTTTGAGTTGATATTCAACTTTTTAAGCGATTTGCCGTAGTACCGGGTAGACATGGGTTGGTCCACGGCGGATTCGACCTATGACGGTCCGCGTCAGGCGGTTGCTCATCAACTGGAAGTAGCGTCAATGGACTAGAACTCCCCAAAGGAACGGCGCGATCTTCATTTGCAAGGTGAAAAGAAAGATGCACACGAGAATTCCGAGTTGCGTTATTTGCATGTCAATCGTCGCCATGCTTGCGGCCTGTGGCGGTGGCGGTGGCGGAAACAGTGGATCGTCCGCACCGTCGACGCCAGCTACCTCAGCTCAACTCACCGGCAAGGCCATCGACGGCTATCTGGTCGGCGCCACCGTCTGTTTCGACAACGGTCAGGGCGCCTGCGACTCGACGCAGTCCACGACGACCACCGACGCCAACGGCGACTACACGCTCAAGGTCAGTGGAAGCGTGACCGACAAGCAGGTCGACGTAATCGTCACGCCCAGCACCACGGACCTTGCGAATCCGACCATTCCCTTCACGTCCACCTTCACACTCTCCGCCATCGTTCAGGGCACGACGCAGAACGTGACGCCGCTCACAACGATGGTGGTCGCGCAGATGGCGACGGGCCAAACGCAACAGGAGGCCACGCAGGCCGTACAGAATCTGGTGGGCAGCAAGGTCGATCCCAATGCGGATTACATCTCGGGAGGTGACACCGGCACGGCATCGGTTGCGGCCAGCATGGTGAGCCACATGACCGAGCTGTCTGGTCAGGGTCCGATTTCGTGGTCGCAGGTGCAGGCGACCATGAACGCCTATGCATCAAAGGGCAACATCAACGGCGTGCAGCAGTCGGACGTCGACGCGCAGCTTGCAAACCCGGCCTTCAGCAAGGCGATCGACGCATCCGCTGCGCTCGCCACTCCCCTCTATACCGTAGATGGGGACCTCATGCAGGAGGTTGCGGGAAGCTCCACCATCTCGTCCGCACTCTCGCCGGTCCGGGAGAATTTCACGCTCTCCGGTTCGACGCTGTCGGTCACGCAGGAGATCCAGGGCAACGGCAACTGGTCGGCGGCGTCACCTGTCGGTAGTTACGATGCGATGTTTAGTGGCTCGTTCATCTCGCTCAATGGCGGCATGGGTGCGTACCTGATGAAGTCCGATGGCTCGTGGACGAACTGGCTGACGGCCGCGCAACTGCACCCCTCGTACAGTCTCTCGACTGTCGGATCGACGCTCGTCGGCTCCGATCCGAACACGAACGATCAGGTCACGATTTCCTACCGCACAACGGATGTCAGCGGGCAGCCGCTTTCGAGCGCGCTGCAGATCGACTATCGCAACCCCGTGCGTGGCACGATGACCGGTACGTTTCCCTCCGGAACCACGGCGTTTCTCGCAACGACGGCCTACGCGCATGACCGGCTGATGCTCGTCAGTGAAGGCCTCGGCTTACCGTGGATCAACGGCGCAGATGTCAACCAGCCGGTCTTCGTCAATGGTTCGTCGCTGTACAGCCTGGGCGATCCCACCCAGACGTACACCTCGGTGCAGCAGACGGTGGGGACGCAAACGGACATCGGCGGCGGCTGCCTGCTTCTGAACATTGAGGCAAACGGCGTTGCCACGGTCGACAAAAGCAATGCGTCTGGCTGCCGGTACGGCGGCATCGATACCAACAGCTACCCGGTCACAGGTTCATGGTCCGCATATCCGCGTAATCCCAACGCGATCACGGTCAGCCTGCCGAAATCAATCGGCGGGCCGACCGTGCCGATCGACGACACGATCAAGAACACGATCAACGCCGGGGGCTCGCTCGTCGTGGCACTCGTGAACGGCAAGCTGATGGGTGGCTTCCTGCGACCCGCCAGCGCACCGGACACCGTCGCACAGTTCCCGTCGTCCGTCACCGACACCATCGCGGCGTCGATGCGTGCTGCCGCAGTGAAGCTCGGTCTCACGCAAAACCCATAACGCGCACGGCAGTTCGCACCTTCGAAAGCGTCGGCGGCTCGTTTCACTGCGCCGACGCGCTTCACGGCTTTCGACCATCGGAAATTTCCGAAGGGCCCTGCAACAACGCTGTCCGGTTCTGGCAAGCACGTTCGCCCTCGGAACGCCAGAACCCTTTCGCCGACCGGTTCGCCGGTCGGCGCTTTTTATTCCCCCCGGTTGCCGCGTCTCGTTCGCCCGGACATGCGCATGCGATCACTCCTGCTCCTGAAACTCATGAATATCACCACCCTTAGCCAACGCGCGGCGGCACTCGCCGCGGTCACCCTTGTAGCAACGTTGCTCGCCGGCTGCAAAGGCGACGTCCTCGACTATCACAATACCCGGATGGAGAACGGCAAGATCTATGCAGGCAACGCTGACGAACCGTTTACCGGAAAGCTGACGAACGTCCCCGATCGATCGCTGCTGATCGATCAGGCCGGATTCCAGTTGACCGGCAAGCTCGCCAGCATTGCTCTTGCCGACAGCGTGCCCGCCGCTGAGCGCAATGCCCAGTCGTTCCTTGGCGCATCAGGGGCGGCGACGTTGTTGTCCGGCGCGCTGTGCGACGTCGAGATCGGCAGCGGTCTGCTGGACGGCAAGGCGGTATGCAAGGCGGCGCAATCCGACGTCGCGCGTATCGAAACGTCGTTCAAGCACGGCGCGCTGGACGGTTCGTTCAAGCTCTCTGGCGGACAGGATGACGGTCCGCTGATGGCGGTGACGTTTCACAACGGCCAGCCCGACGGTGCGCTGAACGTCTATGACTGGACCAACCACAAACTTGTTCATACGTTCCCGTGGAGCAACGGCGTCGCGTCTGGCACCGAAGAAGCGTTCGACGCGAATACCGGCGCGCTCGTGAAGCGCGCCACATTCGTCAACGGGAAATACGAAGGTGCAGTCGTCCATTACGCGCCCGATGGCAAGCAGGTCACCCTCACAGCAACCTACGCTAATGGCAAGCTCAACGGGGCGTACAAGGAATGGGATGCCAGCGGTACGCTCATCGCGGACAAGTCCTATTCGAATGGAGTGGAAGTCAGCGCAGACGGCTCGGATGTCGGCTCGTGCGTGAACGAATGGGACGATGCCTATCGGGCTGTACCGGGCCGTCCATCATTTCCGCCAGCAGAATTGCGTCAGCAGTGGGAAGTATCCTGTCGTGCAGGCAAGCATCCCTCGGATCCTGACCCTGTAGTACCTGGTCGAACAGTCTCCAGCGAGCCACCTGGCTCAAACGCTTGCGTCGACGCCTGGACCGCGGCGTACCGTCGTGAAAACGGCGAGGACGCGATCGTCACTGTCGGCCAACTCGGCGAGTGGCAATCGTGGTGCAAGGAAGGCAAACTACCTTCGTAGCACGTCAGTTCGGCAACGGCATAGTCAGCGGGATGCGCCTTCGGGCGCATCCCGTATCGCACGGATTTTTCCTTTTTTGGCTAGAACCAGTCACCGGGACGCTCGCTTACGCATAGACTCCTGCACTTAGGGAGCACGTTCGCAAGTTGCTTGCGAAAACTCAGGGATTTGCCGGTTGTACTTCAAGATCGAAACTAGACCATTGTCGAGGTGCTGCGTCTGGACACCCGCGGGAATGTTCTTGCAAGCACCATCATCGACATACTCGGTACGCGCGAGAACATGCGCCGGCAATTCGCATCGCTGAAGCACAGAAATTGCCGGCTCAGGAAGCTTTGCCAAGCCGATGGCGATGAAGATCAAGCCGACTGGCGTGAAGAACGGAATCGCATCGGACAATAGGCTCACCGAGAACCCCCTGCTTGCGAGACGTATCGCTTCATCGGCCTTTTTCCCCCCGGAATCATCGCCTCGGTTCGACAGAAAACGCAGGGCCCTTCTGTCGGCCGTCATCCGATCAATTTTTTTTCACGACGTACCGTTGGTTGATAACATTGCAACTCGTCGATTGAGTGGGAGTGCCTATGAGCTTCAGTGCCGTCCTTACCTTTCTCCAGCAAAGTCATCTCGCCACCGTCGTATCCATACTCAGCGCACCAATCGTTGGTGCCGTAACCTGGATCAGGTTTCGACACGGCACGCTGCGTTTCTCGCAGGGACGTACGAAGCGCCTCTACACGCTCCTGAAGGGTAAGCAGGGTTGGCGTACTGCATCGTCTGGGGCGTTACAAGTAGCTGTGCGAGATGCCCTACGTATCGAACTATCCGGCGACGACATCCGGTTTGCACTCGAGCGCGACAACCCGATGCTCGTGTTAAGAACAATCGGACAGGCTCGTGGGTTTGTAAGGCTCAGTCTGGACGGAAAGCGCTATGAGGACGCGCGTAGGAATCCTCGACTCTCGCTTAGTCAAGTGTCCGGCGTGGTACTCGCTATCATCATGACGGGGTATGTGCTGCTGGTCCTCGGTGGTCCAGTCACCCGCACAGTTAATCCGATCGTGATCGGTATATTGTCTGCAATCAACCTGGCAGCCACGCCTTTGCTCTTTATCATCACGTCGAGCGCCAGTGCAGCCGACCGACTTCTTCACGCGGATACTACGTACCCGCTTCCGCGGGATTTCCGGAATGGAAATACGACACCAGATGCCCCAGTTGCTCAAATAACTTCCCCGCCCAGGAAGCGCAGCAGTCGCGCCCGGCCTGCGCCAACTCTGAACGGGCAGCCAGCGAGTTCTGACAGAACAGCTACGACTTCGATCTGACTGCTTTGGCGTTCAACGCGAAGTCCGACAACGTTGGCAACGTCGATGCTGCAATGAGAGACGGGTGGGAAGCCAAATGAAAGGAGGAACTGCACTCCGACACATCCTCCGCAACACCAACCGGGGAATCTGCCCGCGCTCCGTCAGGTGATATGGATGCATACGTTGCGGGCTGGACTGCGGCCTAGCGGCGTGAAAACGAGGAGGACTCTATGGTCGCAGCGGATCAGTTGGAAGAGTGGCGCTCGTGGTGTAAAGCGGGGAAACGGCCAGAGTAATCTCATATCGGAAGATCGGGCATAACGAGGTGCGCCGCGTGGCGCACCTCGCCTCTTGTTGCGCTTCTTTTTTGCCAACGACAACATCGAGCCGCGTAGCAGACGCGCCTCGCCTCCGAAGCCGAGGGCTAGGAAGATTGACGCTCCGTTGTCGCGAACGACCGCTGTCAATAAAGCCGAGCGCCTCAAGCGACCCATTGCTGGCGTTCGTATTCCCGTCGTCGATGGCAGCCATGCGGCGAAAGCCGTCTTTCGGCTCCGATTCCCATACGACTACCCGCGTTGCAGAACCGTGCTACGCCAACTGTCTAGTGGCTTCACAAGCGCTACACTAAGGCTCATACTTTACGCAAAGGGTAGCTTTATGGATCTGCGGGACAAATTCAAAATCGTCGTATTGCAAGCGAATGCAGCTCAGTTCGAGGGATTTTTCTCGAAGGTCAAAAACTACGTGCACACTGACTTTGCGCAGGTGAGGCCGCACGGTAATATCGGAGATCGCGGCAATGATGGTTGGTTGCCGAGTTCGGGCACGTACTATCAGGTGTACGCACCGGAAGAACTCTCAACTAACACAGCGACGGCGCAGAAGAAGGTCAAGGACGACTTCAAGAAGCTTAAGCAGTATTGGGAAACGATCAAGCCGATCCGGAAGTTCTACTACGTCCTCAACGATAAGTTCGCCGGCGTCTCGCCACATATCTGGAAGACGCTCAGCGAGATTGAGTCATCTGAATCTCTTGAGGCTACCGGGGTTTACGACACCGCGACACTTGAGCGGGAGCTCTTTGCGTTGCCGCACGATCAAATATGCAGCGTCCTCGGGGTCAGCCCCGTCGCCTCCGGCCACATCGCAGAAGACAAGCGAAAGGTTAGGGACTTCTTAGACCACTTCTCCGCAGCATTTGCAGAACTGTTCCCGCTAGGTGGTGAGGCAGGATATTTTTTCCCGGCGAACATACTGTATGAGTACGGTGACGAGCTTGGCAACGACTGGCTTTTCCAGCGTTTGACATCAAATGAGCCCTCGATCGCTCAACACCAGGCGGCCATCAGAAATTCACTTGATGCCATGTTCCGGCAGCTTCGCGCGGACTCGTACTACGACGACATAGGGAATTCTCTGAAGTACAAACCGCCTTTCGACCTGAAAGACCGAGATCAGCTCATTGAGGAACGTAAGGAGAGCATGGGCAAACTTATTGCCCAGATGAAATTCTCCTATGACTGCATCAAGGGCTACGCTGCGTAAAAAGCACAAAATAGATCAACAGCTAATCTGCGAGACGGTCAGTGTGTGATGGTCTAGTGTCCTGTCTACTGACTAGCTGGCATTCGTGGTCAAAAGTCGAATGGCGGCTACTTGTCTAAGCCGCCGCACGATTACGTTGTGCGGCGGCAGCTCTTGGGCCGCACATTGCCATGCGACCTGCATAACGCAAGCGCCCTCGGCTGCCGCACTACCGCACTACCGCACTACCGCACTACCGCACTACCGTCATGCAGAATAACCCAGCGTCGGAAGCCTTCGAAGTCCTGTACGCCAGGCTCGGGCATGCGCCCTCCGATGTCGCCCTGCATTGGTAGCAAGTCGGCCGGGAGTCACCGCGCCCATAGTCGGTCCTCGAACGATGTGGCAGTTCGAGGCCAATCTGGCGGCCATCGAGATCGCCTTGTGCGACGATACCCTGACTGAATTGGACAAAATCTTCCCTGTCCGGGCAGCACGCCAGAGGCCGACGCTTGGTAGGCCGACGCATCAAATCCAAGAGTGTCGGAAGTTCGAGCCGCCGGAGGCGCACCGCGCGCTTCGCCTATCGATGTCCCGACTTTTTTTGCCAGCGACAGCGTCGAATTCGATAGCAAGGCGGCTTCGCTTGTCCGACAATGCCTAATGGCGACTATGTGGTGGGCGTACGATTTGCCAACCCGCCTGATTCCCAGCCATCGCACTCTAATCGCTACAGTAAGCGTGTGCTCACCTCGACACCAGACAAAGGAAATACGTTATGGTTTGGCAATGCACTGTCGGCAGCGTCGCTTTGGAAAACCGGATCTCCAGTATCGCAAAAGCGCACCCCGAGGCATCACAGGACATCATGGCAGTCTTGGATCTCATGAAAAACTTGTTCGACACGCTGAGCCAAGTTCATGTGGCTGCCGCTCAGAGGCAACAAGCGGTCGAACAAGCCATTGAGGCGGAGACGATCGCAATCGTCGGCGCAGCCAACTACCGGAACACATTCAACAGGATGACACCCCAGGAGTTCAAACGTCATTTGCAGCAGCATTTTGAGGCGATTGGCGTCGCCCCTCCTAGCTGGGGCGAAGTCGCGGAGATTGCCTCCGAAAGTCTGCTGGACCCGGAAAATGATCCAGATGGCAGAATCCGCCGTGAGATCAAAAACGCGCTGATAAACAATAAGCTCTGACGGTTAAGCTCCAAACGCGCCGAAATCACGCGCAAACGAAGAGTTGATGCGGAAGGCTGGTTTATCAAGTCGGCCCAAAGGGTACTTCGGGCTGATTGCGGGCCATATATGGGCTGCTCAAATGACTGGTTGCTGCGCCCGGCCACGGTGCCCCTGGCGGCGCGCGTCGATGACGCGTCATGCTCGATGACAATCGCCCATGCGTCACGGTGAGCCCATAAGTCGCAGTCCGATGTTGACAAGAGTCTCCGCGGCAATAGCTCACCTCGCCTTGGTCTGTGGCCTCCTGGGATGTATCTGAAACAATCTCCTCGGCATGTGGTAATAAGGCTGGAAAGAGTCGACAGGTCATGGATCCACGCGCCGAATTCCCTTCGCCAGTTGACACATTCGAAAACACGTAAGCATCACATAAACGCCGGCACAGAAGAAGGCCGCCGTTCTTTCGGGGAACGACAACCACCCATGCACAGTTTTCAAACACCGCCGCTTGGAGGCAGCCCTTTCGCGCCGGCGCTCGCCGGGCGCATCCTGCATCGATTCAGGTCACAGGGATGGGAGGGCCTCGTCGATCGCGTTTGCGCGCTGGCACGCAAGGCCGAAATGTCGAGGAACGACGTCGATCCCGAGCACTTCCTGACACAGCTCGCTCAAGCCATGCGACGTGGTCAAATGCTTCCGAACAGTCCATTGCTCGTCAATTGTGCTGAAGCGGCACCGCGACTATTTGCGTGTTTCGCGGTGGATGTCGACAAACCCGCATCGGAATTCCTCAAGAGCTTCCGGTTCATTCACGACGGCATGGGCGGGGTCGGTTATACGCTCAAGAGCGACGAATCCGGCCTCGCGGAACTGATCCGTCTGATCGACGACGACACGGTTGCACACCAGCAACGCCGTCCGCGCCCAGCGAGCAACGCGGTGACGATGCCAATCAGCGGCGACCTCGACACGTTTCTCGGCCTTGCTGGCACGCTAGCTGTAACCAATATGAACGTGGCGCTTTCCGACGCGTTCATGGCTGCGCTGCCGACAGACCGTGCGGCGCAACAGCGGTTTAATGCAATTGCCGGGTGCATTCACGCGACCGGCCAGCCTGGCGTCATCTTCCCCGACCGGATCACGCGCGTTTCCCGCGATACGCATGCGCAGTATGCGGCGAATGTCTGCGGTGAAGCGCCGTTAGCTGTTGACGAATCGGCGCTGCTTGCCTCGGTCAATCTGTCAGCCTTCGTTACTGCGGCGCAGGACGGCGCCCGCATCTTCGACGAAGCGGGATTCGCACACTGCGTCGCGCTTTGTGTACGCATGCTCGACGGCATGCATGACCTCCAGACGCATGCCAGCGAAGCGCTTATGCAGAACTCACTCGCGACGCGCAAGGTGGGCGTAGGTGTCATGGGCTTTGCGCACGCGCTGATGTTGCTCGGCTTGCCGTACGGCTCTCCAGCCAGCCTGCAGTTTGCGAGGCGGCTCAGCGCGATGCTGCACGAGTCTGCGGCCGCCGAGTCGCAACGCCTTGCGCACTGCCTCGGCGCGTATCCGGCGTGGGACCCGGGACACGGGCACGCGCGCCGCAACGCGAATCTGACGGCAATCGCAGGCACGGCGACCATCGCGCTTATCGTGGGGACGTCGTGCGGGATCGAACCGATCTACTCGCACCGGGTCGCGCAGCGCGTCATCGATCGCGAGATCTGCGTCATGGACCCCGTCGTGTCGTTTCTGCTCGGCGAGCAGGGCATCGATCCCGCGCTGGCCGAACGCAGGATCGCCACGGGTGAGAGCTTGCGGCAGATCGCCGGCGACGCGCTAGCCGACTTGTGCCCGACCGCGCTGGAATTGTCCGGTGACCTTCACATCCAGATGCAGGCGGCCCTTCAGTCGGGCATAGACTGCGGGATCACGAAGACGGTGAACTGCCCGCCTGAAACTACGGTGACCGAGATCCGCTCGTGGCTGCTTCAGGCTCACGCGAGCGGCTGCCTCGGGCTCACAATCTATCGAAATCAGTCGCTGCAAAATCAACCAATGCAGGTCGCGGAACAAGATGCCACTCCTAATCACGTTTGACGGCCCCAAGGGCGTCGGAAAGACCACTCTGATCCACTTGGTGGAGCAACGGCTGCGTGAGGCCGGACACGGCGTCGAGGTGCTGGTCGAAAAAGAGCTGATGGCGGCGACTTTGGGGCCATCGCTGGATGAGGCCTATCAGGCGCTGAAACGCGAACCGGGCGAGGCAAGCGACGCGCAGGTGGCCCGCCTGCACAGGCAGGGGCGCGTGCTTATCGGCGAACGCCAACTAAGCGCCTCTACGGCGGACGTCGTGCTGCTCGATCGATGGTATCCGTCCGATGCGGTGTTTCGGAGGCACATCGATGTCGTGGAGGCAATCGACGCAAACCTGCGAGACGGCGTGCGCGTTGCTGACATCGCGTTCGCGGTTGTCTGCCGGGCAGAGGTCTCGTGGGAGCGGGCTCATCAGAGGACACGCCGCCTCGACAGCAAGGTCATCGACAGCTTTAACGATCATCGTGTCTCGACCGAGCGTTTCGAGCGTATCGCGTCGGATTATGGCTGGCACTTGGTACGGAGCGATTCGATGAGCGCGAACGAACTCAGTCGCCAGGTGATAGACGCTATTCAGGCGAAGCTTTCGTTCTAGCGGATAGAGGCCACAACAAATTCCAACGTCAGTGCAACGCGGCATGCGGGTAAGGACACCTCTATCACGGCAAATGGATGTGTATGCTGCGCAGCCCCTGCCGAAAGCTGACGTACCAGAGGGACTACCAGAACGGGTTGGAGCTACCGGACAGCGAAACGATGGATACACGCCTTGACCCGAAATACACCGCGTTCAATACGCCAGACAGCGATGGCAACATGAGTGCCGCCATAAGAAATAAATGGGGACCGGCGTGCAAGGGAGAACCGCGCCCGAACACATCGTCGGCAACACAAACCGTACACTCGACCCGCACGTCGTCAGGCGACGTGGACGCTTGCACGTCCCAATGGACTATTTGTCTATCGTCGCGCAAACGGCGACGAGCCGATCGTCACTTCGGATCAACTGGGTGAGTGGCAATCGTGGTGCGAGCAGGGTACGGATTGATTTGGAAGGCTGTCGTGACTCCAGAAATCGTGCTTTCCGCCGATATACCATCCAAGCGCACCTTGGGTGCAGCCTTCTTCAATGGTAACAAGATCTGTTGCACCCTAGATTAAATCTCTAACCATGGCCATCCATATTCCATTCGGTCCTCTTCGTTCCGTCGTCAAGTGGCTTTACGACCGCCTCACCAAACTCCTTCTACTCTCGACCTATCGCCAATCGCATGAGCTTTGGGCTAAACGCCACAGGTTGGGTTCTCATTGGAGCCCGTTGGGCGACGAGCTTGAATACTCTTTGTGTTTTGCACAACTGTCAGATCCCGAGCCTCGAACTTCCCGAATCGCTTTCCGGGCGACCGAGGGAGAAATTGAGGCGGTGAACCTAGTATTCGAAGCAGTGGGCAGCGGCATCCGTTATCAGGAAGCGATCCGCCTTCACCAGGTTGATCGCCGCCCAATCGTTCGCGCCCTCTCCAGCGTTCCGAGTCTGGACATCCTCGAACTATCAGAGCGGGGAGTGTTCTTTACGATAGATTCCTACCAGTTCAGGGATTGCAGCATTCGCTATCCTGACGGGCGGTCGCGGGAGATGGAGGATTCGCTCGAAGGGCATCTGATGCAAAACTGGCTCTTGAACGACTGCTGGGTACACCGGTGGAACCGTTGGTGGAACTGCAACGAGATCCGCTATGCAAAACGCAACATCGGTGAATATTGGCGCTTTCGTTCCGGTTGGCCTTTGCAGCGGGCGTCGTTATTCGGGAAGATCATGGGTGTTCACTGGCTGGTGACGGTTCAATTCTGGCTCGCCATATGGTCAGGTTTGTATGTCATGAACGACGACGGGCTTCTCGTGTCACGTCTGGAGACGCAAGGACACTGACGACTTGGTTGAATAGCGGAGCCGAACACCGACTGAGCACGCGACGGCCAAACTGCCACTTCATGACAGGCTGGTCGCGGACTGTAGATGCGCATAGCGTACAAACGAACACGGAAGGAAGTGGAATGGGCATCGAGTGGTTTCGTAGACTGGGGCGCAACTCCAGAGCGCAAACGGAGGCGCATCGGGTGTCTGGGCCTTTCGCTCAGTTAATGCGTACCGCGAGGGCTATTGCAGAAGTCAATCCGCGGGGACTCACTGACTTGGTGCGCGCAATCGTGCGACCGCATCAGGCCGATTACCTGTTAGCTGTGGCAGAAGAAGGCACTGATGCAAGGCCTGATTTTGAGGAACGATCGCTTTTCGGAGAGGAGGTTCGTCGACGGATGTTTTCTGATGCAGGAGATTTCCGTACCGTGCGCCTGCCAGAGGATCATTTCCGAATCCATTTGGCACGTGATCCAGTGCTACCCTGGCCGTGGAAGCACAGTTCCTACGTTTCTACTCTCGCTCGGATTGGCGCCGGGAAAGTCGACCCGGCGGACACCTGGAATTGGCATCACTCCGGTGCGTGGCGTCAGGATGGCAATCACCGCGTGGCACTCTGGCTACCTTGGGGAATTGGGTTTGTGCAAGGAGGAAACCATTCCATCGCGGCTGGGATTCTTGCCGGCGAAGGCGTTCTCACCCCGGCTTACGTCTACGACATGAGTTATCTCTTCTCGGAGATTTACGCCGATGCGGTGTCCTATCGAGAGATGGGAACGGACAGGAAACTCGGGCCTGTTATTAGCGAACGTTTGGCCGCGCTTTTCGAGATCGGGAGGTTGATGCACGAGAAAGGCTTTCCCGCATTTCACGAAAGTATTGCCATTGCACAGAGTGAACCTTAATCAGACCACCAGGTACGGTCAATCCGGCGGCGTGTGGCCTTAGCGTCCGCCCAGTCGGGCCATACATTTCTATCGCCGGGGCGGCCGTGAAGTTTGGCGGATCCTTGAGCGACCATGCTGTCCCAGGAAGCAGATGATCCCCGCGCACCTCATGCTCGTGCGAACAGTTCCCACGGATCGCACCACTGCATCGGCTCAGGCTTCTGATGCTTACGGTGCCCCTCCTTCGTCGATGCTCGGGCGTGTACTTTCGGCTTGAACGGCAGCGGCAGGTTAATCAGTTCGGCCGACGCATCCGCCTTCGTACGCTTGGGTCCACGCTTCTTCGCGACAGTTTCGCGTGGCTCGCTCCTGAAGAACAAGTGATCCCCCTTATCCTTCATCATCTGCCCATAGAAGTCCGGCTTGACGATGTATCCCGCCACGTTGGTCTCCAACGCGCGGCGTAGCTCCAATTCGTGACTTTCGATCTTGCCGATGCCAAGAGCTTTCTTGTACTTGACGCGTTTCGCATTGCAGTTGTAGTAGACGCCTTTTCCCTTCGTGATGACGTCCTTCCAGTGCTCGCCGAACATCATCGCGTGATGGACGCCGCGTTGCACCTCGTTGCCGTCGAGGAACAGTAATGCATGAAAGTGCCACTTCTTCTGCAAGCCATGCTCGAGCTTGAGCACATATGCCTTGAACACGCGCCTCTTCAATCGCTTCATTTGCCTAAGGTAATCCACCAAAGCGTTTCGGTGCTTGCGTACCTCGGAGTACGGTATCGATTGATGGCTCTTCTCGTACCCGAAATCGACACGGATAACCAGCAAGCGATGGTGTCGTCTGAACAACGTTCGAATCATCTTGACCAGCGAGTCGTAGTTTTTCGCTGCAGGTCGCGTGTGACGCCTCCATTCATCGCGAAAAGGCTTTGCCCGTCCTTCTTCCCGAATCGCCTCTATGGCTTCGTTCAACCCGTCCGCGAACTTCCATAGTTCCTCATCGGATAGACCACGCCGTATCGTCGACCAAAACGACAGCACGTATCGCATCGGCCTCAGGCACGGTCCAGCATCTGCATCAATAGCGGCATCACGAGCAACGGTCCGCTTGAACAGCCCGATGAATGGGTTGGCTCGATCGATAGATTCCACCATCGAGAGGTATTCGAGGTCGATCGCCAGGCAATTGAGAAACGCATCGCCCAAAGGAGTCGCCACCAGTTTCACTTGTCTTGGAGAGCCGAATGCTACGCCCTGCCTGCGCCGCACACTAAACAGCCTGTCGTCCGAATTGATGATCTCCCAGACGCACTTCGTTATCGACGCCGCGTCCTCAGCGCGCGTACTCTCGCTGTCAGAGAATCCCCGCTTGTCATTCTTTTTCATCGAATTGATCGTGTAGTCGAGCAGCCACTCTTCCGTTGCTGCATGATTTCGATCGCCCGCGCTCTCTTCTGATACTGCGTCCATGTTAACTTCCATTTGATGTCCGACCCGCCGTGCAGCGATCAAGCTGAAGTGAAGCAGATCGGGTACGTTGCAGTTAGCCTGATCCGGTGTTCACTAATCCACCGTACCGACGTTCGAGCAGAATCTAATCCAACCCTCAACAACATCGACTCGAACCTAACTATGAAAGTACCGGAATTTCCCGCCTCCAAGAACGCCGGCCACGACGTGAAGACATCTTGCCGTAACGCAGCGTTTGCCGAGCATCGGCACATTGGGGAAGGTGTACAAGTTAGTGCTGACAGTTTCGCGCGCCGCAGCTACGGCATAAAGCACACGCCGCAGCGCTGCGAGGTTAGCCAGCCAATTCAACAAAATTCAATTTGACGAGTCGTTCCTTAACCGCTGCTTTCCACCCGTCGCTAGCCGGCGTTTCTCTGAGGACGCCATCAACTGCTTCCTCTCGCACGGAATATTCGTCGGCTTCGTCGGAATACGGCCGGTTCAAGCGCAGTCCCCGATACTCGTCCACGCAGATGCGAACCAACGACTGCCACACGGCGTCATCGACGTCACATTGAACCTGTTTAACTTGCCCAACTTGTTCAACTTGTTCAACTTGTTCAACTTGTTCAACTTGTTCAACTTGTTCAACTTGTTCAACTTGCTCACCTTGCGAAGCAAAAATCGACGACACCGCTGCAGGAGCAAGCAGAGCATCAAACGCTTCGGTGCCGTGCTCGGCCGGCCGAAAACTGCTCGATGACGCACCGACGTAACGTCGTGCGGGTTGAGCAACACGCGGACCCACAGAAACGCCGACGCGCCCCCAAATATCTGGCTCGCCAAAGTTGCGCGTAGGCGGCGTGCCCCTACCGATGGCGGAAGCCGGCAGCGCCCACAGGTAGGAACTTGCTGATCCCGCGCCGCGCTGCTTATGCGATTCGATGCCGACCTGTTCGCGCGCACGGCGAAGAGTTGCCTCCGAGATTCCAGCATCGGCCGCCCTTGCTTGGACCTCCGACGCGGGCATCGCGCCAGCCTGTAGCGTCCTCGTCAGGAAATCACCCGCCTGATGAACCTTGCTGGCGGCCGCGCCACGCTCTCCGCCTTCGGCCATATTCAAGATGTCCATCGCAGAGCCAGGCAACGCAGCCCCCCATTGGATACACGAACTTTCAACTACACCCTGCTGAGTTTGAAGTTGCGCACCGACGGTGCGATACAGGAAGCCACCATCCTCGCGGCAAATGTTTGCCTTCGCCTTAACCAGTACGCTCCATTCCCGTACCGCCCCGAAGCAACCACTATCGTCACGGACCACCAACATCGCGACCCGGACGACCGCGCCAAGGCCCACACCACCGATGATCCGCTCAAGGGGGTGCTTTTTCTTCGAAGCTTTGACCACGTGGGTCAATCCCAGCACGGCACAGCCCGTACGTTCGGCCAGACCGACCAGCGGCAAGAGGCTCTTTCTCACTTTTGAATTGTTACCAGGACTACCCGGCATCAAATCCGCGATCGAATCGATGATGAGGAGCGCGACGTCCCGCAGATCCCCAATCCTTTGCTCGAGCAGCGGTAGATCGCTAACAGGATCAAACGGACGACGGAGCCATTTTTCTTCGGTCATACGCACCACCTCGATATTCCTGAGATCGGCACCCGCTGAAGCCAGACGTGGAACTACTGTGTCCTCGATTCCGTCCTCGGACGACCAGATCACCACACGAGCGCGCCGACTATATGTTCCATCCGGCAAGGTGCCTCCCGACGAAATCGTCGCGGCCAAGTTGAGCGCCACCGTGGTCTTGCCCGTCGACGGCGCCCCCGCCAGAAGATGCACTTTCCCCCAATACAGCCAATCCTTCCATATACCCTCCGGCGATTGCATCTGAATGTTCTGGGCGGATTCGAGGATGACACCCGTACCAGTGTTCTTGGGGCCGCTAGCGAACATCACGACCTCCGCTGCTTCGGTCGATCACCACACCGTGAACAGCCAATTCGCGACGCAACTTAACCGCCTTCTGTTGCGAGCACCCGAGGTGATTGCGGATACCAGCTACGGTAGGTTTCAACTTGCCGTCCGCGACGTCGCGCATAAATTGCGCGAGTTCGGCATCGGCGTCGCTGAGTACTGTGGAACGCGCAGCGGGGCCATCGGCATCGCTACCCACCTCGGTCGCGACTGGATCGCTGCCCATGCCGTTACCGATCGCCACAGTCGTGGCATACGCTGGGCGCCCGTCGTAAAGGCGTCTTGACAGCGCAAGGTACCAGCCAAGCACGCCGATGCCGTCGAGCACAGCTGCATAAATGAGATCGAGCAGCAGCATCACACGGTCTTCGTCGATCCCCGTCAGGGCCGCCAGCTGCGCCGCTACAGGATCAGCGCGCATCGCATCGCGCTGCCGAATCGTCCGATCATCCAGAGCCGCCCGGCGGTCCGCGAGGAGTTCGCTACGCTTCGCCTCGTCAGCCTCGGTCTGAAGTTCGTCGAGCGTAGCGATGACCGTAGCCCGGCGCAGACGAGCGTCGGCGCAGGTGCTCCCGCAGCGATGGTTGTCTATAAGAGCCAGCTTTGTGCGTTCGGCTGCCTGATCCCGGGCGATGGCGGTCAAATCGCGCGTCGGAGGATCGGCGGTCAGCGGAGCCGTCACTGAGTCGGGCACGCTTTCCGCCCGCCGCGCACCCGCGCGCTGCTGAGCGAATTCGTAGAACGCGACCTGACCGCTGAGTGTCGAGACGAATCCAGCCGCACATACAGCTCCGATGATGATGCGCGCGGCGACCGACCGCCCTCGGCTCAACGTCGGCAGGAGGTGAACAGCGGAGACGACCACGCCAGCGAAAGCCGAATAGGCCAATTGTTCAGCGAGCGTACCGCCGCGCTCCCAGGCTGCGAACACAGCGATGCCGCATGAGGTCATCGTCGCTCCAGCCGCCAAGGCAAGCGACGTGAGACGCCCTGGGTTGCCTTTCCTGGAACTCGATGACGTGCCCAACGATCGGGCCGCGTTGATGGGATTTTCTGCGACCCAGCCGCTATCTGGCGGGGAGAAAGTTGGCGTGAGCATACCAATCTCCTTACGCCACAATGCCGCGGGCCTGCGCACGCGACAAGATCCAGTCCTCGACCTCCTGCTCGAGATACCCTACGCTACGCGCAGTCAGTTTGATCTTGCGCGGGAACGTCGGATCGGTCCCGGCCAACGCATAGAGAGTCGCGCGCGACAGATTCGTCCGCTCAACTACTTGCTTCATGCGCAGGATGCGCAGCGCCTTGTCGGCTTTCGAATTCGCGTCGGCCGAGACGGTACGGTACGTCTGCTGAGAATGCAGCAAACCGGCATTCGACAATTGGTCAGTCATGGGGTTCTCCGTCACTGGTTGTGACGGACGAGGATGTCTGTCCTCGTCCGTTTTGATCCGGCTAGCGCCGTGAGTGACGGAGAATGCGACCGGAACGGCTGTTCCGAGCAAGCGAGATTTGTTGGTGGGCGCGCAGCCTTCTACGGCAACGGTCCGAGCGTCTATTGCGAACCAAGGCGGAACACGGGCGGAACCTACTTTCGTTTGGGCTTTGGCTTTTGGAAGGGACGTGAAGGGGAAGTCTTCTTAGGCGCCGTCTCCGGATCAGCTTCTCTGACAAATCTCCGGACGAGGGAGTCGCTCACGTCGAACTTGTCCGCTGTTAGCTTGGTGTAGTTCTTAACGCGCTGGCTCTTCAGTTGCTTCCAGTAAGCGACAATGGCTTCCCTGCGCTCTTCGGAGCTAAGTTGATGCTCGTTATATTCCGCTAATCCGTTCCGCTCGAGATAGGCAATCGCAGTCGAGCGGGAAATCAGGCTTCGTACGGTCAACGCCGGAACGTGGTGATGCTTCCGATCGAACGCAATTAGCTCTCCCTTCTCAAACATGCGCTCAAGGGCATTACGGTGAAGCACAAAGAGATCATCCTGCTCCACTTTTCGGCGCTTGATCTCTGCGGCCGTTATGAGGATCGGCTCCCATGCCTTCCGTGCTTTCAGCCCCCGGTAGGCGGTCAGGAAATTTTCAGCCTGTTCGTCCGAGATCGGATGGCGCAGCAGCGGGAGTTTCGGCAAGAGTGTCTCAAGCCAACGCCGATCATCGTCCGTAAGCTCGACGGGCAATTCGACCTCACCATTTCTGACCGCGACCGGCTGCCAC
>SDBV01005392.1_pt1 | contig 18078 bp, 14 predicted proteins | sample 2277081 | NCBI WGS metagenome assembly SDBV01 (sample SAMN10402039, study PRJNA504765) | marine sediment metagenome | isolation source: marine sediment core GS10_PC15, 223 cmbsf | place: Arctic Ocean: Southern Knipovich Ridge | collected 2010 | reverse complement strand
CAGAGCCCCTTCGCTGCCGAAAATATCAAAGCGCAGGAAATTCTTGCGTCCGGTGGCAAAACGGGTAGCTATAAACGAACCCAATGCGCCATCACGAAAACGTGCGATAAAATACAAAGCGTCATCGGCGGTTACGGTGCCGGTCCCTTTGGCGCCTGCCAGGGGACGCTCTTTAACGAAAATCTGCTGGGAAGCACAGACCTCTTCGATTTCGCCTACAAGAAAACGTGCTAAATCCACTGTGTGGGCGTTCATATCGCCGTGAGCACCTGAGCCGCCCTTTTTGATATCGTGACGCCATACAAAGGGGAATTTCGGGTCGACGAGCCAATCCTGGTAATAGACGGCGTTGAAATGATGTATGCGACCTATTTTGCCCTGCTCGATAAGCTGTTTGGCAAAAGCAATGGCAGGGACCCGCCGATAGTTAAAAGCGACCATATGGCGAACGCCGGCTTCGCGGGCGGCATCGAGCATCTTTTGGGATTCATCGGCATTTATGGCCATCGGTTTTTCGCAAATGACGTGCTTTCCAGCCTTGGCGGCGGCAACGGCAATCTGCATGTGGATTACGTTAGGCGTGCAGATATCCACCAGATCAATGTCATCGCGAGCTATCAGTTTTTCCCAGGAAGTTTCTTTACTCTGCCAGCCGAAACGGTTGGCAAAGGCATCTAAGCCGGCAGCATTTACATCGCAGGCAGCCCGCATAACAGGTGGCGACGGCAAATCGAAAAATTTGGCGACATCCATATACGCATTGCTGTGGGCACAACCCATAAACTGTGCGCCGACAATACCAACTTTAATCTCGTTACTCATAATCATACTCCCGATAATTCAAAATTAGTTTTTATCTGTACCGTTGTTGAGCCAGATATCAACGCGCTGGTCCTGCTGAAAGTCCTTTTGCAGGATATCCAAATCGCCATCGCCGTCGAGGTCTGAGATCTTGGCCTCGTGCGCTCCGATACCGGTGGAAATCAGCTGTATGGTAAAGTTGCCTCTGCCGTCACCGTACAGCACCCACTGTTTACAATTTGCGCCGGCTCCGGGGTTATACATCTCAGCAGCATATATATCAAGATTGCCGTCACCGTTAATATCGCCTACCTGCAAAGAATGTCCATGGTTAACCACCTCAATCAGTGTCTGTTTGACCCAGGTGTTCTGTTTCCACTGGTACAAATTCAGTGGACCTACGCTATCGCCGGAACCGAGTACCACTTCAGGTCGACCGCCTTTTATCAAGTCACCTACAGCCGAGCGTGAGGTCCCGTAATCATCGATTTTGTTAGCGGTAAAAACGTTTCCAGCTAAGTGCTTGAACCAGAACCCACCACCTACTAAATCGATTTTGCCGTCCAAATCGATATCACCTTTTGCCAGCCCTTCGAATTTATACTTACGGGGCCATGACCATATTTCTGAAAATGACCAGGCCTTTTTGTCTTTAGGATTATCTGGTATATCGGCAATGAGAAGTTTTTTCGCTGTTTGATTCCAAAAAACCAACTCCGCTTTGCCGTCGCCGTCGAAGTCACCGAAAATCTGGTCATGGTGCTGTTTTCGGCCCCAGTCTTTTATGGTGTATCTATTCCAGGCAGTATTCTGCTCGTAATCAGGATACGGATTTTCCCACCACCATACCTCATTGGTCGCCCAGCTTCCACCCTGCAGGATGTCAAGGTCTCCGTCGGCGTCAATATCATAATAGGCGCCGCCGGCCTCAATATGGCTGCCTTGATTATCAACGAGGTATCGCTTCCAGCCGTCAGAGGTATGCCGAAACCATACCATACGTGTGTCACCCCAGCCTGCAATCACAAAATCGTTGGCCCCGTCGCCGTCAATATCAAAGACCAGAGAAGCTGCCTGATTTCCGACATCGGCACGGGGTAAGTCGCCTGCCTGGCTTGAAAGATGCTGCCATTTTATTTTTTCAGGCTCGCTGGCTCTTTTAGGTGTGTCGTTGCGCCAAAGGTGCAGGTACTGAAAATCATCCCAGGCGACACTGACAATATCAAGGTCACCATCGTTATCCATATCCGCTACCCTGGCGCCGAGATGGCTTTCTTTGCCACGGTCGGCGATGTGCTCGGTGAAATTTCCTTTTCCATCGTTTTCAAAAATTTGCAGTCTGAATTTTCCTTTGGGCCCTTTGTGTTCGCACGTTATAACGTCGAAGTCACCATCTTGGTCCATATCGGCGACATCCAGATTATTGAGGGAGTACTCTGTGATAATTACATGTTTTTTCCACGTCTGGCTTTTCGGATTACCTGGTTGTTCAAACCAATACAAACTGGCATCGGGATCGGGGCCGGGATACCGTTCCTCGGAGACAACGATATCAAGACGTGAATCACCATTTATTTCGGCCAGAACAACACGGTCGGGTGCAAAAGCTGTTTCGCTGACCAGATGGCTTTTCCAGTCGGCACTGCCGTTTCCGGGATTTTCATACCACATCACCATAAAGGTTTTCCCCTCTTTTTTACCAGTAGTGATGTCAATGTCGCCATCACCATCGATGTCGCCGGCGCCGATACCTTCATCGGTTTCGGAGGCGATTCGGGTTTTTGGCCAGTCTCCTTTCTCGGGATTTTCGGGAATCTGGAAGTAATAGACGCCATCACCAGAGGAAAGTATGATTTCAGGTTTTCCTCCAGGTATGATTTGTGCTAAGGTATAACCCTGGCCATTGACATGACCGGTTTTCGGTAATGTGCCTATTTTTTTAATTTTCCAGGAATTACCTTGTCTGTCTTCGGCCTCTATCCAATATACATCTGGCAGAGCTTCAGCGATAGCATCAGCAAAAGCATCGCCATCAACATCGACGACGAGCATAGCGTCTATATTGATGTCGAAGGTGACGCGCTGCCACGTGCCGCTCATATCACCTCCTGGATTACGGTAGAAATAACGGCCGGCAATAATGTCTTTGTATCCGTTACCGGTAACATCGGTCATAGCCAATCCGAAGTATCTTAACCATTTTGGCTTATCCCAATCGCCCCATTTGCCTCTGTTGCTGTCAACCTCGATGTAGTTCCAGTCATCGAGAGAAAGTTTGTTGTCACTGGTTTTATTTCTCCACATTTCGATTGGGGCGGTTTTATGATTGCGAAGACCAATAATATCTATATCACCATCATTATCGATATCTCCAATGTCCGCGCTGTAGTTACCATGGTTGGCAAGTAGTTGCTGCTCCCATTCGAGGGCGTTACCCTGGTTGATAAAAACGAGCACTGGATGCGGAGCCTCTTCCGGAAAATTGGGCATCTCGCCCGCCAAAACATCTAAATCACCGTCATTGTCGAAATCAGCAACCTGGAGACTGTGGCATTTGTCCACTTGGCCGATAACATGTTCGGTCCATTTGCCATTTTTAGGATCAACGGGAGCCTGGTACCAGGAAACGGGAAAGCCTTTGTTCTCGGCATTGCAGATCACAATATCCAGGCAGCCGTCCCCGTTCATATCGACAACAAGCACTTTGGAATTGTTATCATACCACTGGCCCTTCTCCCCGGTTTTTTGTGTGTACCATTTGTCATCAAAATCATGCTTGACCCACTTTCCGGTCAACGGGGCATCCGGAGTTTCGAGCCAGTAACCGTTAAGCACTATATCAGGATCGCCGTCCCTATCAATATCTCCAACATCCATACCGTCATGATGCGTTATATTTATGATCCTCTCTTTCCATGAAGAACCATCCTGCAAGTAGATATGAAGTTTGGCGTTCCTGGCTCGTGAGATCACATCTAATTTGCCGTCACCATTCAAATCTACTACTTCCAAATCTTTTGCATAAAAATTCTTTCCTATATTATGGCGTTGCCACTTATCACTTGCCGGATTTCCACTCGGTCTTGGATTCTCAAACCAGCAATTGATTCCGACTTTACTGTCCTTTGGTTTGCCAATTCTTCCCACCAGGTCCAAATCCCCGTCGCCATCTATATCAGCCAGCTCCATATCACAGGAACGGTAGGCCTTGTAGTCGCTGAATTCACTGATGTTGGCAATGGTATATTTCTTCCAGTCAGGATACTTGTACCATACTATCGAAGATTCTGGTTCAGTATTCACAGCTGCTATATCATTGAAACCGTCTCCGTCAATATCACCGACCTCTCTATGCCCTATAGCATCTTTGTCAATGACAACATGCTCGAACTGTATCTGTCCGGAAAAGGCAGAGGCAACGAAACAGAAAAAACTTGTCAGAACCAATATTCTCTTAACGTTTGTAAGATGTTTTATTGTACGCATTTTCTTTGCCTCCAAAAGTTTGCAATTGAGCGGATATTTGCGCTAATCATTCAAGACAGGTTTATTTCAATCTGGCTCCAATCAGCCTTCGGGTTCATTGTATTTTACCATTAAAACCATACCCGGCCACATGACCTCGATTCCGTGATGTTTCGTGTTACTGTAGGTAAAACAGGTATTGACGCCGCGTTTGATTAAATTCAATGGGACAGCAAATTCGTCATAACTTAAATCGTGGTCTTTGCCAACATTGTTAACTACCTTAATACCATTTATACCAATGACCCTCGCACCCAAACCGTTCCAGGTAGCCATCACAATTTTTGCGTCAATTGCCTTGCTGAGGTCATCGGTTACATCGACTTTGCAACTGTCAATGTCACCTGCACGGGTCGCCCAGCTCCTGGGAACCTGATAGGGCTTGTACATTCCGACCGTTTTGCGGCGGGCAAACGAAATATTATCGACGGCCTTAGTCATATAGCACATACCGGTTTTGTCAACGATACGTGCCATGATTTTTATTGGTTTGGGCTGTGTTGGGATCCAGTTGTTGTCCCATACGACTTTGTAGGGTCTGCCCGTCGCGGTACCAATATGGTTTTTAATATCACCATACAGGTAGCGATAGTGCCATTGACGGTAATTGCCGTCTCCTTCCCAGTTAAAATCCTCGTAGAAGCCGATGAAGTCCACTTGCTTAACGCCGGCAGGGCTCGAGGCCGTCGCTTGCAAACTCGGTAATTCGCCGATGACAGAGCCTGCTGCCGGATTCATGACAGCACCTGCCGGATGAGGCTTGGAATCGTTATAGTAAACCCTGAACGTCGCTCCGTACACAATCCACTGAGGCCACCATTTTCCCAGCCCTGTACCGCCACTGCACGTAAACTCAAACGTATTGTCCCCCTTTCGCAAATAATCAAGGGGGACTTTCACAGCAGGGTAACGCATATACTGATATTCAGTATCGGGAGGGCCGGTTCCGGTATCGCCTGGAATATAGGCTGACTCCGGGATCGGGAGCCATGCTTTTTTGTTGACCCTGATTTTTTTTTCGACAGTGCCTGAGTGACACAGCAGCATTTCGATATATACTTCAGCCTTGACAGCACCGTCGAGGTCGTCAATATTTACCTTATTTATGGAATTGGGCAGATGCTTTCTTGCTCTTGGTTCTTTAACTTCAGGCCCTGTCACTCGCTGCCATTTCGTATCGGGGCGCCACTTGTATTCACGAAAGACATCGCCCGGGCCGGGGCCGGCCTGCACCGCAGAGTTTGCCAATAAGAGTAAGCTCAATACACAACAACAAAAACCCAACTTGAATTTTACTGTATTGTCCATTTTTGACCTTTTCTAAATCAGCCAAGGCCGAGAATCTTTTTGTTTGTCTCGGTATCGGTTCCACCGCCGGCAAAGTCGTCAAAGGCAACTTCGGTAGCTTCGATTATATGGCCTGCTATAAACGGTGCTCCTTGCGTTGCTCCCTGTTCGGGACTCTTGACACAACATTCCCATTCCAGAACGGCCCAGCCTGCAAAGCCTGCCTCTGTAAGCAGGGTGAATACACGGCTAAAGTCCACCTGCCCGTCACCGAGTGACCGGAAGCGTCCGGCGCGTTTGGCCCAGGACTGATATCCGCCGTAAACACCAACTCGCCCCGATGGTCTGAATTCAGCGTCTTTTACGTGGTATGATTTAATGCGCTCGCCGTACAACTGGATAAACTCAAGATAATCCAACTGCTGAAGCAGGAAGTGACTTGGGTCATAACACAGACACGCAGCAGGGTGATTGCCGGCAACATCGAGAAACATCTCGAAAGTCGCACCGTCATAAATATCAGAGCCTGGATGCAGTTCGTAAGATATTGCGATTCCATTTTTGTCAGCCAGGTCCAGTATCGGCTTCCAGCGTTTATGCAACTCTTCAAAAGCCAGGTCAATCAATCCCGGCGGCCTTTGAGGCCAGGGGTATATCATATGCCATGCAAAGCCGCCCGAGAGAACCGGAATGCTGTTCAACCCCAGGTTCGCCGAAGCGAGTACGGTCTTTTTCAACTGGTCTGTTGCCCACTCGATTCTTTGCTTGTCATCCAAACCATCCGGATAGAACGGCTGAAAGGCTATCTCGTAAGCCGGGCCGATAGCCAGGACCTGGCCCTGCAGATGGGCGGCAAGTTCGGTAATCTCCAATCCTGCCTTTTTTAATTTCCCTTTCAGGTCGTCACAATAACTCTTCGATTCAGCGGCTTTATCGAGGTCTATGACACGACCGTCCCAGGCCGGAATCTGTACTCCCTTATAGCCGAGACCGGCTACCCACTTGGCGATATTTTCAAGGTTGTTATAAGGTGCTTCTTCTCGTAAAAACTGGGCAAGAAAAATACCCGGACCTTTCATTTTACTCATATCAAAATCCTCCTTATTTGGCTTGCCTGATACAATCCCGTATTAATCTGGACATTTTCGGGCCGTCACGGCCGTCGGCACGCAATTCAGCGGCGCCTTTTTCATTCATTAAATCAACAACACTCTGGGCAAACTCCAGGTTTTCGACCGAGAGTTTCATAAAGTCTATTGGGTCGTCTCTGTAGGGGAACAAGTCCAGGCCGAACCAGCCATCGTAGTCGGCCTGGTCGAGAACATACATAATGCTGACCAGACGAATAAAATTAGCACAACCCGGCGGAATGTCACAGTCGGCCTGCTGGTCATTGTCATCAAAATGTGTGTGGAACAATTTTTTTGCTCTGAGAACCAGCGAGAACATATCCTCGGTGTTTTCTTTCGCAATCAAACTGTGCCCCACGTCGATGTTGACGCCAAAATTGGGGTCATCAATTTCCTGGGCGATACTCAGTGCAGAGGCGGTCGTCCCCATCATAATCCAGGAGCGTGGTTCGAAGGGCTTGGGTTCGATACATATTTTTGTTTTATAGTTGTTCTTGTGAAGGTAATCGAGGATTTGACGCACCGAATCCACATAACGGTCATAAAGAGCAACGTAATCTGTTTGCAGCGGGAAGTCATTTCCATCGGTCGCGGGCCAGAGTACACTTATCGGCACATCGAAGCGTGCCCCCATATCCAGGGCAGACTTGACCCTGTCTATGGCGTTTGACCGGACTTTCTTGTCACTGTCGCCCAGTGCCCCGTACTTGTACTGCTTTTCGGTCCAGGTATGGCCGCAAAGCTGGACCATTTGCAGATTATAATCACCGAGCACCTTTTCAATCTCATCGGCATTCGAGTCATCAATTTCCGTAGGTACATGCAACTCGATTCCATCGACACCTTCAGTTTGCCCCACAATCTTGATGCGATCTATAACTGTCACTTCCTCGCCGAAACCGTTAACATTAAAACGGTCCCGCAGATTCGTCATCCCCCATATACCCATGCACACCTTGTTCATTATCGTCCCCTTTATTAAAGAAAATTCCTAAAATCAGAATCATAAACACGTTCGATATTATTATTGTTAAATTCCTCAATATCCTTCGGGCCCACAGGCACAGTCGCTCCTTTTTGTGTGCACACAATAGCACCGAGAATATTGCCGAGTTCGCAGGCTTCGGTCAGGGCCTTGCCGCGAATAAGAGAATATATAAATCCAGCGGTAAAAGCGTCACCTGCCCCGAGAGAATCAACCAGCTCAACTTTGAAACCAGGGACATAAACCTTCCGGCCCTGGTTTGAAAGTGCGAAAGCACCTTTGTGGTCCAACGTCACCACGCAATAATGAAGATTGTATTTTTCTATGAAGTCTCGGCAAATATCGGCAATCGTGCCGCCGTTTATGCCCACCATCTGTGCAACTTCCAATACTTCGTCGGCGTTGAGTTTTAAAATGTCAGCGTTCCCAAGGGAACTTGAAACAGTCTGGGGGCTGTAACATTTTTTACGCAGATTTATATCCAGCAGCTTAACGCTTTTTTCGGCAATTTCTATAAGCTGCTCAAGGGTACTGCGTGTTTTAGCAGACCTTTGCACTAAGGTGCCGAAACACAAACAATCAGCCGTCTCAGCAGCGGCAATAAGGTCGTCGGTCAGCTCGATCTGGTCATACGCAACGTCCGGGACAATCAGGTAATCGGGGTTGTTATTTTCATCAAAACTGACCTTGACAGTGCCGGTCGGTAACTGCTCGTCTACCTGCAAAAATTTTGTTTCCATCCCAAGCGCTGAAACCTTATCCAGCGCCTGACGTCCAAAGTCGTCGCTGCCGAGACGGCTGACCATCAATCCTGTATCACCAAGTGAATTGACCCTGTAAACAAAGTTGAATGGAGCACCGCCCAGGGCGGTATGGTCCGGCAGCAGGTCCCACAAAATTTCACCAAATGAAAGTATTGTTTTTTTCATTACTTCGGCACTTTTTTCCAATCCTGAGCGAACTCCGCCAAGCCGGAATCGGTGAGCGGGTGTTTGAACATCTGGAAAAACAACTGGTCATTTATCGTTACTATATCAACGCCGGCACGCAGGCACGAAAGTATATGGTTCTGGGTCTTCATACTGCCGGCGATAATTTCTGATTCAAAACCATAGTTGAACTTAATCCCGGCCGCGTCTTCGACAAGGATATGGCTTTCGTTGGCTATGGCGTCAAGACGGCTTAGAACGATACTGACATAACTGGCGCCAGCCTTCATGGCCAGAAAGGCCTGTGTGGAAGAAAATATCATCGTGACATTGGTTTTGATATTTTTTTTCTTTTCCAGAACAGGGACAGCTTTGAGACCTTCCGGTGTCATTGGGAGTTTTATTATCACGTTCGGCGCAATCGAGGCCAGTCGGCCGGCTTCTTCGACCATCCCGTCTGCGACCTCTGACAGTACCTCTGCACTAATAGGGCCGGGTACTATCGAACAAATTTCTTTAACAACCTCCTCGAATTTCCTGCCTGTTTTGGCGATATGACTCGGATTCGTTGTCACTCCATCCACAAGGCCCGTATCATAAGCTTTTCGTACAGCCTCGACATCTCCGGTATCTAAAAAGATTTTCACAAGTCACTCCTTAAAGATTAATTTTTTTCCAATATATTTTTAATGGTTTCCATGTCTACCTGAATGCTCGGTGTTTCACCTAATTCCGAAACCACCGAATCGGCTTCGGTAAAATTTTCACTCTTAGTATAGCCGTTTGTTGTGATTACGCAATACATACCCGCCGCTTTGGCCGCCAACAGGCCGTTTCGGCTGTCTTCAATGACAACGCACTGTTGGGGCTCGAGCTCCAAACGCTCTAAAGCCAGATTATATATCTCTGGGTCGGGCTTCTTTTTCGATACAACGTCACCTGCTAATATGGCGCTGAAATGACGGCTGCGTTCGGGACCGAGAAGCTTTTCGACAATGAGCCCGACCGCACGCTCGTTGGAAGTTGAACAGACAGCGAGGGTAACTCCATCATTTATTGCCTGGTCAACAAGTCGTGCCACGCCGGGACGCAGGGCCAGCTCACCTGATTCGATAATCTGCATAAAAATATCAGTCTTGAGCTTATGCATCTCTTTAATAAAGCTGTCTTTGTCCGTAACGTCACTGGGCCAGGTGTGGTTATTAAAGTAATGTTTCATACGCTCTTTGCCGCCGGCCACTTTTAGCAAGTCCCCATATAATTCCACACTCCATTCTACATCGCATCCGGCTTTCGCAAATGCCCTGTTAAAAGCAACGCGGTGTCCGTCGCGTTCGGTATCAACCAGGACACCATCACAATCAAAAATAAGAGCTTTCATTCTATGTATTCCTTTGCTATGCACCAAAATTTTCAAGATTGTCTTTAATGGTATTTAAGAATTGTGCCGCGACCGTGCCGTCTACCGTACGATGGTCGCTGGCAAGAGCCAGTGTCATTATATCACCGGCGCCAATACTGCCGTCTTCAAGGACAACGGCACTTTTTTTGATATTACCCACACCAAGAATGGCACATTCGGGGGGATTGATTATCGGCAGAAAACCGTTGATCGAATACATACCTAAATTACTAACCGTAAAGGTCCCGAGAGCTTGTGCTTTCAACAGCCCTTTTTTGGCGCCTTCGGCATTTTCAGCGGATATTCGGCTGATTTGTTCAATGTCGTTTTGGTCGGCATTGGGTACCACCGGAACAATCAGGCCGTCATCGACCGCAACAGCGGTGCCGATATTAATATCTTTGCGCAAAATAAGTTTGTCCTCAGCCATATGGGCATTAAGCTGTCTGAATTTGGTAAGGGCTAAGGCCGCAGCCTTTACAATCATGTCATTGAACGTGATTTTAACCTGGGCCTTCTTATTGTAATCGGCCCGCCAACGACAGGCAGCGGTCATATCAACATCCAAAAACAAATAGAAATGCGGTATGGTTTGTTTGCTATGGGTCAGGCGCTGGGCTATTCTTTTGCGCATCTTTGAAAAGGGAATTTCTTCGTCCCCCGCGGCAAGATTGGCCGTCTCTGAAGCGCAGGGCTGTTCTTCAATAGCCGCCCCTGCCGCTGCCAGCACATCCTGTTTGGTTATGCGTCCGCCCGGCCCGGTTCCTTTAATTTCAGCAAGGTCGATTTGACGCTCTCGTGCAATGCGCTTCGCTGATGGTGACACAGAAGCACCGGGTTTGGCGGTTTGAGGTATTTTGTTCTCGCTCTTTTGCTCAGCGGTCGGGCCGGCAGGGGGTGCAGTAGTTGAAATTTGCGGCTCTTGTTCTATTTTCTCGCCGGGCTGGCCGATGTAGGCGATAGGCTCAAGCACCTTTGCGTCGTCACCTGCCTTATAAAGAATTTTCAGTAAAGTGCCGGATTCATACGCCTCCACTTCGAAGGTCGCCTTGTCGGATTCTACAATTGCAACGACATCACCTTTTTTTATCTCGTCGTTTTCTTTTACGCACCATTCGACAATGACGCCCGTTTCTATATCCTGTCCCACCTGGGGCATAATGATAGGTTTTGCCATTTTTTCTGTTTTCTCCTAAACCGCTTGTCCTGCACTGCCAAACAGTTTTATGTTTTCGCTGACAGCCTTTTTAAGCTCGTCGTACTGGGCAGCCAATCCTTTAAGGGGATTATATTCGCTGCTGTTGGCATTATGATAAGCTACGAACGAATCTATATGGGCATACTTCAGTTGTGTTGATATATTTACTTTGGCACAGCCAAGGGCGATGCACCTTTGGAAGACATCCTTGGAAAGGCCGGTACCTCCGTGAAGAGCCAACGGCTTGCCTGTTTTTAGCGCAATTTCTTTCAAAATTTCAAATGCGATTTTGGGCTCACCTTTATAAAGGCCGTGCGCCGTACCGATGGCAGGGGCGAAACAGTCTACCGCAACCTTTGAGCAAAACTCCACCGCCTGGGCGGGGTCAGCCAGATGCGAGTCCTGCTCTTTGACGTGAATATCGTCTTCGACACCGACAATCGCTCCCAACTCAGCCTCGACAGAGACATCTTTCGGCTTGGCCATTGCCACTACCTGCTGACTTAAATCCAGATTCTGGTCAAACGGTTTCGACGATGCGTCAATCATTACCGAAGTCCAGCCGGCCTCGATACACTCTTTGATTAAGTCCATGTCCTTGCAGTGATCGAGGTGCAAAGCGACCGGCACCTTCGAATCACAAGCCAGTTGCTTTACCCAGCAGATAATCGCAGATGCCCCCCAGAATACAACCGTCTTCGCTGAGGTCTGGATAATTACAGGAGCGTTTAACTCCTCGGCTGCGTCTACAACAGCCTTGGCCGAATTGTAATCCAGAATATTAAATGCGCCGACGGCATATTTCTTTTCCTTAGCTCTGGCCAGCATTTTTGACATATTTTCAAGCGGCATATTAATACCCTTTGCTTAAATTATTCTTTGTGCCCCGTATAGTAATCAAGTTTCTTCAAAAGCGATTTCACGAATTTAAGCTGCTCTATGTTGCGCTTGTCGACTTCATCCAGACCGGCTACTTTGTGGTCCTTGGCAATAATCGGGGAGCACTGCTCATAAGCGAGGTATCCTTTATATCCTATTTCCTTGCAGGCCTTGAAAAATACCTCCCAATTGCAGGGGTCTTTTTCATCGCCTGGCGTAACCTCGTCCCAGCCAAACACGAATCCACCGACCGTTGCTTTGGTCGCAATGGCAATACTGTGAGAATGAACCATCAAACCCTTCATGCTCAGGACGGTCTTTCTTACGAATTCGCTTTCCTGTGATTCCATTAGCGGCAGGTCCAGTCCGACCTTCAAATTGTCGGCGCCCACTTCATCTATCATCTCTAATGTCTCTTCATTATTATTGGTTATCTCCGGATGGGTCTGTAAAGCAAGGGTTATGTCGTAGTCCTTGGCTATTGCCGAAACTTCTTTCAGGCCCGTTCTTACATAGACCCATTGTTCCAGCCAATCCTTATTTTGCGAGACCCTCATCGATCGCGATTGAAACGCCGGATTACCATACCCCACACTGGCATATTCATTCTGAAAATATCCAAGAAAGCCCGCCAGAATCCTTACTATTTTTATCCCCATGTCACTGGCTAATTTGCAGGCTTCTTTCACATATAGAATCTCCTTTTCCTGCGGAAAGATAAGTGCATGATTCGACATCATAAAATTGGTGCAGCACTCAACGACGGCAAGTTCCAGGTCCAGAGACTTTGCCAGGTCTACGATTTTTTTCCTTCTGTCGGCATCGAGGTCCATAGGAAACGCCATAGGACGATGAGCAAATACGTCTATCGCGTCATAACCGAACTTAGCCGCCCTTTTCATGGCTTCTTCAAGCGAGATATGTTCGCCGTTAGTAAAATATCCACTATAGCTGACAGTATCCAGGCTTAATTTCATAACATGCTCCTTTCGTAACAAACGTTACTTTGCGCCAACGGCGCGTTTTATCGCATCAATAATATCATTTTCCTGTGGCACGCAGGCCTTTTCCAATTCGATATTAAACGGTATGGGTGTATTTTTACCAGCCACTATTTCTATGGGGGCATCAAGATAATCGAAAGCCTCCTGCTGGATATTCGAAGCTATATCTGACGCTATTCCTCCTCTGCGAATGGCCTCCTGGACAATTACAGCGTGTTCGGTTTTTTTGACGGAGTTTATTATCATTTCCATATCCAGCGGCACTAAAGTGCGCGGGTCGATGACTTCGACATCGATACCCTCGGCCGCCAGTTTCTCGGCAGCAGCCAGCACGCGACCTACCATGCCGGACCAGGCGACAACCGTTACGTCATTGCCGGCTCGTTTTATGTCACCAGTGCCCAGCTCAATAGCGTAATCTTCTTCCGGGACCGGGCCTTTGGTCATATACAAAAGTTTGTGCTCGATAAAGATAACAGGGTCGTCGTCTCTGATGGCGCTTATCAAAAGCCCTTTTGCGTCATAAGGGTTCGAGGGCATAACAACTTTAAGTCCTGGTATATGATAGTACCATGCTTCAAGGCTTTGAGAATGCTGAGCAGCCAGGCCGTTACCGCTGCCGCCCTGCGTTCGCAACACCATCGGCACTTTGCCCGTACCGCCGGTCATAAACTTGTACTTTGCAGCCTGGTTTACAATCTGGTCGATAATCAGCGAAGTAAAATCTACGAAAAGTATCTCGATAACCGGCCGCATCCCGGTAATAGCGGCGCCTACACCTGCGCCGGTGAAGCTTGCTTCCGATATTGGGGTATCCATCACGCGCTTAGGGCCGAACTCATCGAGCAGGCCAACGGTAACTTTGTACGAGCCGCCGCGGCCGGCGATGCCCTCGCCCATAAGAAACACCGTCTGGTCACTGCGCATCTCCTGGAGCAATGCCTCGTTGAGGGCTTCTCTATACATAATCACCCTGTCAGTTTGTTGCTCGGCGGCATTTTGTAGATTACTCAATTCTGCTCAACCTCCTTTAAAAATTCTTCCAACGAGGGTTCGGGGCTGTTTTTGGCAAATTCAACTGCCTGATCCATCGCTTTTTCTACCTCTTTTTCGATATTAGAAACTTCGGCCTCAGTGCAGCCTGCCTGTTTCAACAGCAGTTCACGACCAAATTTGACCGGGTCCTTGGCCATATAGTATTCCAGGCGGTCTTTTGGCATATACAGGCCGGGGTCATTGACGTGGTGGCCGCCCTGGCGATAGGTCTCGGCACAAATCAGCACCGGGCCTTTGCCACTGCGACATAATTCAACCGCCTTTTTAGTCTTTTCGTATACTTGCAGAACGTCGTTACCGTCTATCTTCGAGGATACAACGCCATAAGCTTTGCCTCGCTCGAACAGGTCGGTAACTCTGGTACTTTCCTCGATCGGGGTTGAAACCGCATACTGGTTGTTTTCCAGAACAAATATCACCGGCAGGTCCCAGATAGCGGCCAGATTAAGCGATTCAGCAAAGACGCCGTTATTTGACGCTCCGTCGGAAAAGAATATCACCGCCACCTGGCTTGTGCCGCGAATACTGATGCCAAGGCCCGCCCCAACACCGATGGGGATTCCGGCGCCGACGATACCGTTTGCTCCGAGGTTGCCAGCCGACAGGTCCGAGATGTGCATTGAGCCGCCCCGACCACGGCAATAGCCGGTTTCTTTGCCGAAAACCTCAGCTACCATCTTTTTCAGTTGAGTGCCTTTTGCAATGCAGTGGCCGTGGCCTCGATGTGTACTTACGATATAATCATCCGGTTCAAGTGCAGCACATACCCCAACGGCGATGGCTTCTTCACCAAGATATGGATGAAAGTATCCTCTAATGAAACCCTGGCGATAAAGCTTGATACACTGGGTCTCGAAGATACGAATCGTGTAAAGCGTTCTGAAAAGTTTTTCAAGAAATTCCTTTGAATACATATGTCCTCACAAAAAATATTGAAAAATAGTCATCCAGCACTTAAAATTTTCAAGTGCTGGGTTCCGCAATTTTGCATTTTAATTTTTGATTTTTGATATCTCAAACTGACCACCTGCTGCGACGGGCGCCAGCACGGCGAGTCGGTCAGTTTGAGTATTAATCTGCCTCTACGAAAAAATGATACATATCTCCACGGTAAATCGATTCTTCCATTTCCACAATCAATTCCCTGCCGCAGAATGTAACGCCTTCGACACGAAAAGCTGGAATCGGCTTCTCAACGCCAAATATCTCCAAATCACCACCTTCAAGCATAACAGCGCTTAGCATCTGGCTTGCCCGCTCAAGGCCGATACCATATTCGGCGTTATATATTTCATACAGCGAGCCTTCCAGATTCTTTTTTTCGATACCGGTGCAGAACTTGGTTGAGATATATCGTGTTTCCTTCATCATCGCAATGCCATCGGCAAATCGAACCCGTTGAATTCGGCACAACGGCCCTTTTAAAGTGTATCGGCGGCCGCGAATAGTCACGCAGTGCTCCGACCGCTGTATCCTGACGTCAACGACTTTGGTTGATGGGACTCGCCCCTCTTCAAGCATGTTCCTGGTAAAACCAAGGATACGATTAATAGAGCGACCGACCGAATCGCCGCGAACATACGTGCCTTTGCCCTTGACTCGCTTGACCCACCCGGCCTTTTCAATTTCATGCAGGGCTTTGCGGGCGGTCGTGTTGCTGACTTTGTACTTTTCAATGATCTGGTTTTCAGAAGGTGCCTGCTGGCCGGTAGCCAGCTTCCCATTGCGAATTTTCGTAATTATATCCCGGCTGATTTGATAATACTTGGGAACCTGCCGTTTCTTCAAGACACACTCCGATTTTACTTTTTGGACTTAACGCTCTAAGTTACTTAACGCACTAAGTCTACCATGAAAAAACAGGCGGTCAAGATTAATTTCTGAATTTGGCTAAATTTTATAGTGTGGCAGAAGTGGTCACAGTAAGGTTTTCACTGTCTTTGTGGGGTCGGCTTTGTTCTGGTGCAGATGGCGTAGAGGCCAGTGTCTCTTCCAGCAAAGTTTCGTCTGGGTTACCGGCCTGGGCCGCGTTTTTTACTTTTAGTAACGCTTTGAAAATATTAACTTCCGTTACCAGGCCATGTACTTTGCCCTGCTGGTCCGCTACAGGCAGACATCTGACACGACATCGGCACATATTTTTTATTACAGCCGCTAATGACATCTCGGGGTTTATGATGTGAACCGGCCTGCTCATTACCCATTTGAGCTTGATTTGAAGCGTAGCGTCATCCAGGGGCCTGCGCCATTTGGCAAACGCAGGTCGCAGATACGGACTAAGCGATGCCGACAGGTCGGACTTTGATATAATACCGCTCAGTGTATTGCCATCTCCGACCATAACATAATCTGTGGTGCACCGCTGCATTGTGGCAAGAGCGTTCACAATGGTTTCATCCGCCCTTGCCCAGACAACGCCGGCTTGCATAATGTCCTTTGCACACAAATCCAAAGCCGCCAGTGTTTGCTGGCCCGGAAGAACAGCGGGTGAGTCGACCATCTTTCGAATAGCTTGTGAGACTGCGCCAGAGGCCAATTCGGCTTCTGTCTTGAGTTTTGCTACCAGGTCTTCGTGCTCAACTTTGATTTTAGCTGTCTGTTCTTCGCCCTCGGTCCTGATTTTAGCCATCCGCTCTTCATATTCAGCCTTGATTTTTGCTGTCGACTCTTCATGCTCTGCCCTGATTTCAGTGATGGCCTCCTGGCTTTCTATTTTAGTCCTGGCTATCTGTTGGCCATAGGTTTTTTCTCTCTGGCCGGCTTCGGCCTTAACCTCCGCGACAGCTTCTTCGCCATCAGCCTGGGTTTTTGCTACCCGTTGTTCAGCTTCATCAACTTTGGCCTTTTGCTCGGCCATTGCTTCTTCGGCTTCGGTTTTGACTTGGGCCAGCGATTCTTCGGCTTCAGCCTTGAGTGTCTTTATCTGCTCTTTGTGCTCATCTTTGATTTTAGCAATTGCCTCCTGGCCCTGAGCCTTGGTCTCGGCTATCTGCCGGGCATAGTCCTTTTGCTTCTCTTTATGTTCAGCCTTTAATCTATCTATGGTTGTTTCGTAATTTTTTTCTTTTTCTTCGGATTCGGCCTTGACCTCGGCGACAGTCTGTTCAGCCTCAGTTTTGACTTTTATGACTAATTGTTCGGCTTCATGCGCTCTGGCCTTTTCCTTAGCAATTGCCTCTTTGGCTTCGGTCTCTATCCTGGATAACATATTCCCAAAAAGAGACTCTATCGCATTTGAAGCCTTGCGACGACCGTCTATATCCATCATGTCCCGCTTTGGAACAAGCGGTTCGGCGCTTGGCGGTCTCTTTGATTTTTTTCTCGACAATGTTTTGGTGGTTCCCATTGCTTATCTATTACACTCTCTGAATAAACAGCACCACTACCCGTTTTCGCAGGAATAACATAGAAATTTACCGGCTTTGAGCATATTACCACAGATATTATCGGCCGAAAGAACCGTCCTTCTTGAGAAAAATAAAAAAACGCTTGTAAAAAACACGTTGTCCCTTCAAAACAAATGAATGCTGGGGTTCAACACCGGAATTCGGAGTCTTTTTGCTTTATAATACACTTTTAATCGGCGATTAAACTGCACAACATGCTGTTTTCTCAAGTTAAAAACCCCTTTTGTCCGATAATGTTTATAGTGAAAGCAGGCGGCAAAGAGTTATTGAGCGCCTCCGACATACTTGTGTAAGCAAATAAGCGGGCCGCTTCCGAAAAACAGGGGAGTTGTCCAGCATTTGATTGTACGACGGCGTCAATGGTGGAAAGATGGGTGTTGGGAATAATAAGTTATCGCGACAGTTTGTGTTGGCACATGGTCGCGATTTAAATATTACGCGTATAGTCCTTGACGCATGGTGCGGCTAACAAGGG
>SDBV01005391.1_pt1 | contig 18079 bp, 17 predicted proteins | sample 2277081 | NCBI WGS metagenome assembly SDBV01 (sample SAMN10402039, study PRJNA504765) | marine sediment metagenome | isolation source: marine sediment core GS10_PC15, 223 cmbsf | place: Arctic Ocean: Southern Knipovich Ridge | collected 2010 | reverse complement strand
TGCCGACGGTTGAGCGAGGAGCAAGAAAAACAAATTCAAATAGCCATCCAAGAGAAATGTCCAGACCAGCTAAAATTGCCATTTGCGCTGTGGACCCGAATAGCTGTGCAGCAACTGATCCGGAAACTTTGGCATATCGAACTGCCTATTCGTACCGTTGGTGATTACCTCAAGCGATGGAACTTTACACCACAAAAGCCGTTAAAGCGGGCTTATGAGCGGAATCCCAAGACCGTAAAAAAATGGCATGAGGAAGAATACCCGGCAATTGAGCAAAAAGCCAAGAAAGAAGGTGCCGAGATCCATTGGGGTAACGAAACCGGTCTTTGCAATGACACTTATTATGGCCGAAGTTATGCCCCCCGTGGTAAGACCCCGGCAATCATCCTTTCAGCCAAATGTAAACGGGTAAACTTGATATCATCGATAACGAACCAAGGAAAAGTTCGTTTCATGATATACAAAAATCGCATGAATGCAGACACATTCATAAAATTCATGAAACGGCTGATCAAGGATTCCGACCGAAAGATATTATTAATCATCGATAACCTTAAAGTACACCATAGCTATAAGGCCCGAGACTGGCTTTTGGAGCATGAGGATCAGATAGAGGTATTCTTTCTCCCATCCTATTCACCAGAGTTGAACCCTGATGAGTACTTGAACTGTGATTTTAAAACAGGCGTTCATTCAGGACCTTCGGCAAGAAATCAGGAGCAGTTGAAAAACAAGGCTCTATCTCATCCGAGAAAACTCCAAAAGCTTCCGAAACGAGTGATGAAATACTTCAAACATCCAAAAATAGCTTATGCAGCATGATCAGATATTTAATCTCCGGGTTAATAATATCATTAAAATCTCAGCCTCTGATATGTTTCCATAAAAGGTAGAGACCATGACTTTATGCATTTATAAGATAACATAATTTGTGATCGTCATTCTCAGACACCCCGGAATAATTACGCTACTCGATTCATATCGTACAAAAATGAATTTGGAAAATGGAAGTCCGGCCAATTCTCCGTTTGACTTGTTACTCCTTACGTGGTGCAAGCCGTAAACATGCGCGGGTTAAAGGTCATGCTTTGTGCCTGAAGGATTCAATTTTGGTAGGTTCGAAACTAGATATTGAAATCTGCATTTTTTAGCCTCTTTCTTTTGTTCTTGACAACGGGTTCGGGTGCCGCTAAGTATTGCCAATCAGAATACAAAATATCTCAATCAGACAATATGTTTATTTTTTAATCTGATGACACATCGATTATCCCAATTTACACCAATTGCGGACGCTATTGTTAAGCTCTTTTATCCGCATGCTGAAGTCGTTCTCCACTATATTATAGATGACCCAATCGCCTATATTGGAAATCTATTTTCAGGAAGGGCGGTTGGAGATGTATCACATTTAGGGTTAGATCCTAAAAAAACCCAGCTTAAGAAAAAATGTGCTCGGGCCATACGAAAAGGCAGATAATAAGGGCCGGCCGATACGATCCATTACCGCGGTTCTTCGAAGTGAGGACGGTAATCCGACTGGCATTCTGTGTATTAATCTTGATTTTTCGGTTTTAGAATCGGCTTTGGAGATCTTGGAAAAGTTTGTTCGATCTCCCGATATCGACGCTGTTCCAGAGGCCTTATTTCAGAAAGATTGGCGTGATCTAATCAAATTTGAGATCCGCTCCTATCTTCTCGAAATGGACAAAACTTTGAATATGCTCGGTATTAAAGGACGTATGGCGCTGCTGAAAAGATTAGATGAAAAGGGGCTGTTTTACACACGCAAATCGGTGCAACAGGTCGCTCATACCTTAAGTGTTTCCCGCGCCACGGTTTATAAAAATCTAAAGGAAATTCGCAAAGAAAACGTAATAATACGATTGGGCCGGCCTTAGACTCCAAACTTTAAAAACCGGAGGTGGGAAGTGACACATATATTTGATTTAAATCAAATTAAGAAAGTTCTGCCCACGCTTGATTTTGTCAGGGATTTGGAAGAGGGATTTATCGCCTATTCCAAGGGACAGGTGGTGGTCCCGCCTGTAGGCGAGTTGAGTTTTGAGGATCCACCGGGCGATACACATATCAAGTATGGTTACATCAAGGGTGATGACTACTATGTCATCAAAATTGCCTCCGGTTTTTATGACAATCCTAAAATCAATCTGGCTTCAAATTCCGGACTGATGCTGCTGTTTTCCCAAAAAACCGGTCTGCCGGCCAGCATCCTGTTGGATGAAGGATTTCTCACCGACGTGAGGACAGCGGTGGCGGGTGAAATTTGTGCAAAATATTTGGCACCCAATGATATTCATCGAATCGGCGTTTTTGGGACAGGTGTTCAAGCAAGAATGCAGGTCGAATATCTGAAATCGGTAACCGATTGCAAGGATATCATCGTATGGGGCCGTAACAGGAGCGGATTAGACGCCTACCAAAGAGATATGCAAGAGATCGGGTATGCAGTTCAAACTACTCAGAATGCCAAGGAAGTTGCTGAAAGTTGCAACATGATTGTGACAGCGACTGCGGCAAAATACCCGCTACTACATGCGGGTCAAATCCGGAAAGGAACCCACATCACCGCCATGGGCTCCGATACCCTCGAAAAACAGGAATTAGACCCCAAAATCCTGCAGACGGCCGATATTGTGGTTGCTGACAGTATCGAACAATGCCTGTTGCGAGGAGAGATCCATAAAGCCTTAGAAGCCGAATTGTTGAACAAAGAGGACATTTTTGAATTGGGCAATGTCATTGTCGATAAAGAACTTCAAAGAACCTACGCTGACCAGATAACCGTCGCGGATTTAACCGGCGTAGCAGTCCAGGATGCTCAAATCGCCAAAGCGGTTTATGAGGCGCTACGTTAATCGGATAGCCGATCATTGGGGTTTAAATATCGCAACCGGATCCCCAACCATCAGGAGCGATCACTAGCGGCGCTGCACCATGGCGCGGGTGCGTGCGATAAAACAGAAACTTCTATAAAAGGAGGACACTTCATGAAAAAAATGTTGCTTTTACTTTTACTGATCGGTGCGTTGATATTCGTGTTGGGAGTCTATGCCTCGGCGGCAGAGAAGATTAGAGTGGGGGCCGAATGTACCTATTTCCCCTTTAACTACCGTACGTCGGATGGTGTACTCACCGGCTACGATGTTGATGTTGCTAAGGGTGTCCTTGACATAATCGGCGCTGAGGTCGAGTTTGTTTGCCAGAAGTGGAGCGGTATGATCCCGGCCCTTCTTGCCAATAAGTTCGATTTGGTCGTTGCATCCATGTCGATTACAGACAAACGCAAGAAAAAAATGGCTTTCTCCATCCCTTATCGGATTTCGGTGGGTCGGTTTGTCGGTAAGGACAGCGCTAACCTTAATCTTTTTAATGCGGACGGTTCGGTCAATGCGGCGAATTTCAAGGGCGTCAAGGTGGGTCTGGAACGCGCAACGACTTACTCCAACTGGATTGAGGCGAAGGTACCGAATGCCACGGTGCTGCTGTATGATACCAACGAAGCCATGTATCTCGATCTCCAAAACGGCCGCACGGATGTCATCATGACCAACCCCATGAAGGCCTTTCTCAAATTTCTCAGCCAGGACGTGGGTAAGGGGTTTGGATTCGTAAGCCCGCAGCTTGACGACCAAGAAATTTTCGGAATCGGTGTCGGGATTGGCATCGCCAAGGGCAGAGAGGATCTCCTCAAACGTATCAATAGCGCTCTAGCGACGTTAATTAAGAACGGCTCACTGGAAAAATACGCTCTGAAATACTTCCCGTTCGCGATCCACAATGAAAATTGGCAGGGTGTCCAATAAGAAACCGCAAGGTGCTCGGTGGCGTTAACTGCGGTTAACGCCACCGTGATTTCTTCACTGTAATCAAAATGGGTGTGGGTGTCCGTCTAATTTTATAAAATATTCCTGTGGTTGGTTATTTAGACCTTTCCAAGCATGGCCCTTTGTCTAATGGGAGGAAACTTTTGTGTCTGATCTAATCGGGTGGGCCGACGACTATTTCTGGGGTGCAATGCTTGTGCTCAGGATTTTTGCTGTATCCTTGGTAATGGCCGTGGCCTTCGGATTGATCGGAGCTGCCGCCAAGCTATCGAAAAGCCGCATCGCAAATACAATAGCCAGCGCCTATACAATTGTCTTTCGCGGAGTGCCGGAGCTTCTCGTTATACTGATTTTTTATTTTGGGTCGGCGATTACGCTGACCAGCATTGGGCGTGTCTTTTATCCCCAAACCCAGTTTATCGATATTGCTCCTTTCTGGGCTGGCGCCTTTGCCATCGCTTTGATTGTGGGCTCCTGCGCCACAGAGATCTTTCGGGGGGCTTTTCTTGGCGTTGATCCTGGGATTGTCGAGGCGGCGCGAGCCCTCGGACTCTCGAATCTGCATACATTCTTCTATGTTCGGGTACCCCAAATGTGGCGCCTGGCCCTGCCAAGCGTTGGCAATCACATGCTTTCACTCATGAAGGATACGGCATTGATTTCCGTCATTGGACTTGAAGAAATCCTTTTTGTGGCTGAAATGGCGACAGCAGTGACCCTCAGGCCGTTTACGATGTACATGATCGTGGCCGTAATCTACCTTTGTATCACGACCGTAATTACACTCGTGATGATGGCCCTGGAAAAACACGCAAATCGGCATCTGGCGGATGCTTTATGACATTTGACATTTACCTTATCTTCGATAGCATCCCCAAGATGCTGGCGGGCATTGGGGTGACACTACAACTTTTGTTCCTATCATCCTTTCTGGGCCTGGTCCTCGGCATCATTACTCTTCTGATGCGCATCAGTGGTCGATGGTACCTCTCTTTTCCGACCTTTGCCTACATCTACTTTTTTCGTGGCACGCCGATCCTGGTTCAAATTTTTATCATTTACCATGGTCTTCCCCAGTTCGAGGCCATTCGCAACAGCGTATTTTGGCCGATCCTCAGGGAGCCTTTCGGCTGCGCAATTCTTGCGCTTACTTTGAATTCCGGCGCCTATGTTTCGGAAATCCTGCGCGGTGGTTACCTCGGTGTCGATAAAGGACTGCATGAAGCGGGCAAGGCACTTGGCCTGTCGACGATTCACCGATTCATTTTCGTCACAACGCCCATCGCTATTCGGCTCGCCATACCCGCCTATAGCAACGATTTCATCAGTATGCTCAAGGCGACCTCGCTGGCAAGCACGATCACCTTGCTCGACATGACCGGTGTGGCACGTACCATTGTGGCCCAGACGTTTGCACCATACGAAATTTTTATCGCGGCTGCGATTATTTACCTGGTAATGACATGGTTTCTTCAACGGGGCTTCGGCTTGTTCGAGAGGCGTATGAGCCGCTATATAAAACAGTGAGGCGTGATATGAATGAAAGCAACCAAAAGCCAATTATCATACTGGAAGATGTATGCAAATTTTTCGGCGACTTCCAAGCGTTGCGGAACATCAATCTCCAGGTGAAAAAAGGCGAAAGGGTTGTGGTGTGCGGGCCTTCAGGGTCCGGCAAATCGACCATGATCCGCTGTATCAACCGACTTGAGGAACACGACAGTGGAAAAATATTTGTTGATGGTAGCGAACTGACAAGCGCGGTTAAAGACATTGACGCCGTTCGCCGCGAAGTCGGGATGGTCTTCCAAAGTTTCAACTTATTCCCGCATTTGACGGCAATCAACAATTTGATGCTGGCACTAAAGCTGGTGCGAAAGGTCAAAAAGTCAGAAGCACGGAAAATCGCTATGCGTTTTTTGGAACGTGTCCATATCCCCGAGCAGGCGGACAAGTGGCCGAGCCAGCTTTCCGGCGGACAGCAGCAACGCGTTGCCATTGCTCGCGCACTTTGTATGAATCCTGAAGTAATGCTCTTCGATGAACCCACATCTGCCCTGGATCCGGAAATGATCAGCGAGGTTCTTGACGTGATGACCGAACTTGCCAATGAAGGTATGACAATGATCGTCATTACTCACGAAATGGGTTTCGCGCGGTCTATCGCCGACAGCATCGTTTTCATGGATTACGGTGAGATTGTCGAGTCGAACTCGCCGGAAGAATTTTTCCAGAATCCGCAATTCGACCGAACGAAACTTTTTCTGGCGCAGATCCTTTAGGATTAGCGCAAAGGGAAAAGAAGGCCACAGAGCATATTCATACCTTGCCAAATCATCTCCCATTAAGCCGGAGGATGTTATGAACGCGTCAGAACTCAAACGGTTTGCCGCATGCGGCGTGCGGGTAGTTAACGCCAGCGGTGCCCTCATCCGGGAATATAACCGCAAACCGTTCCATGTCGAAATCAAGGGTGACGGCAGCCCGGTTACCTCGGTCGAACAGACCGTTGAGGATCAAATGCGAAAAATTATTACTGCTGAGCATCCCGACCACGGTATCATTGGAGAGGAGCGCAAGGCGTATGCTCCCGACAGTGAATTCGTGTGGGCGATTGACCCGATCGACGGCACACTACCATTTCTCGCGGGCATTCCGGTTTTTGGTACTTTGCTGGCGCTGCTCCACAACGGGGCTCCGGTTCTCGGAATCATCGATATGCCGATAACCGGTGAGCGCTGGATAGGCGCTGACGGCCTACAAACGACACGAAACGGCAAGCCGGTCCGCTCGCGCGCCTGCGCGGATCTTTCGATGGCGCTGATGTCGACCAGTAATCCCGATTTCTATGACCACACCAATGCCGCGGCGCTGGAGCGATTGAAAAAAGCCACCCGTTTTACGGTCTATGGAGGCAGCTGCTTGTTCTATGCCCAGATCGCTTCGGGGCGCGTCGACATCTGCATTGATGTTGGATTTGAAGCTCACGACTATTTGGCTTTGATTCCTGTCGTTCAGGGTGCCGGGGGGGTGTTTACTAATTGGGAAGGGAACGCCGCGGGGCTATACTCCGGGAGTCAGTACATTGCAGCGGGTGATTCGCGCGCGCATGAGCAGGCCCTTAAAATTCTATCATCGAAAACGGCTCTTTTACGCACGGAAATCGGTGGAACACTTCGCCAGTTTCCTGAAAATATTCCATGCGACAGCGTACAAGGATCTAAACCGAATCAGAAAAAGTAACCATAAAATGTTCTGAAACCGTCGATTTGTTCAAACAGTGCCTATGGCGGAATTTTAAACAGTGAAAGGAGTTGTATGATCCAATGACACATTTTGTGAGTACTAAAGGTGGCGTGGCCCCCTTAGATTTTGAAACGGTCGTATTGCAAGGTTATGCGGCCGACGGAGGGCTGTTTGTACCTGAGGTCATACCCCAGGTTGCTCCAGAGAAACTGCAGCAATGGTCCGGCTTAAATTTTGAGGATCTGGCGTTTGAGATTCTGTCTCTGTTTATCGATCGATCGATCATTTCGGCCGATGAATTAAAACTGCTTCTGCACAACAGCTTCAAGACGTTTGAGCACCCACAAGTTGTCCCGGTGGTGCCACTGGGTACCCGGCGCGGGCTGCATGTCATGGAGCTGTTCCACGGACCGACGCTATCTTTTAAAGATATGGCCATGGGGTTTATGGTCAACTGCCTTGATTTTTTCCTCCAAAAAAAAGGCTCTCGGGTATCTCTTTTGGTGGCCACAACCGGAGATACCGGCCCCGCCGCGGCGCATGCGTCTGCAGGCAAGCAAACCATCGACTGCTGGGTCCTCTATCCCCGCGGGATGATTTCAGAAGAACAGGAGCGTCAAATGACAACCCTTGAGGCGCCCAACATTCATGCAATCGGGGTGGACGGCTGTCTGAACGGCGGAGATGACCTTGATTGGGTGATTACACGAATGTTTGCCGACGAGGGTTTAAAAAAACGGCTGCAACTTTCAAGTGTGAACTCCATCAACTGGTGTCGCGTGATGGTACAAACGGTGCACTACTTTTTTGGCTACTTCCGGGTTGTTGATACAGTGGGCGAGAGAGTTATCTTTTCAGTACCTTCCGGTGCTTTTGGCAATCTGTTTGGCGGTTACCTGGCGCGCACGATGGGGCTGCCCGTGGAGACTTTTGTTTGTGCCAACAATGACAATGCAACGCTTCACAGGATTTTTTCCAGTGGAAAATTTGAAAAAAAAGAACTCAAACAGACCGTATCCTCCGCTATTGACATTGTCATTCCTTACAACTTCTGGCGGTATTTATACTTTGCCTCCGGGTGCGATCATAACAAAATCAGACAATGGATGAGTGATTTTCAGGACCGCGGGGAGGTGCAATTAGACCCCCATACCACTAGCGAGGTCAAAAAAGGCTTCATTTCGACTTCGATCACCGACGAGCAGACGATTTCCACAATAGCTGCCGTCTATAAAAATCATGGTGGATATCTTTTAGATCCTCACGCGGCAGTGGCGGTGGCGGCGGCCGACAAGCTTTCAAGCGAGTTTAACCCGGATACGAAGGTGGTGTGTCTTGCAACGGCACATCCAGCCAAGTTTCCGGACGCTATCCGCAAAGCCCTGGCACTGGATGGACCCCTACCGGAAGGGGCTAAACACAAATCGATCGAAGCGGCTAAGAATTTATTTCAGCGCTGCCGATCATGCGATTGCCATCAACTAACCCATGCCCTTCATCACGCGATGGAGTCTGTAGCTAAGTTGCGAACCATGTAGGAATTTCAATAGTAAAAATCCGACCACGGAGCGACATTTACAAGGGATAAATATGGAATACCAGACAATTAAGGAAAATGGAAAAGTAAAATTTGTAGTACTACCTGTCAACACATTCCTGGTGATTCTTGACCGCAGAGAAGATGATTCCGATCTGCGAGACATTCGTGAAGCCAAGTCTGAACCGCTATATGATCAAAACGAAGCGGAAAACTATATCTTTATGAATTCTGTCAAGCGGGAGCGCCTCGAAAAGGGATGGACCCAGGAAAAACTTGCCGATCGAATCGGAGTCAAACAGGCTACCGTGGCAAAATGGAAACGAGAAGGAGCTGTTTATCGCAAAGCAACCAGGCAAAAGTTAGCTAAAGCCTTTGGAATCAGCGAGACAAGTTTCTTTTGAACATGAAATATACGTATGCTGTAGCCTCTTCTTCTCCCTATTCCTAATCCCCTGTTCTCTGCTCCTTCGTTCTCTGTCTTCCATCTTCCGTTATCAATCGTCCGTCCTCCGCCTTTCAATTCCCCAGGCTTATTAGAGATTCTTAATTATTTTCGGATGAAACCGATAAAACAAGCATCGTCTGGAGTGAAATTTGAGACAGAGGGAACGTTCTTGATTCACCTTGGGGAGAGTTACACCAAATCGTTTGGCGTGGGATATCCGGCCGGCGGTAAAAAACAAGTGGGTCCCAGATACCGGGGGGGGGGTTGCCCGGGTAATTTGCAAACCCGAACAATGTGGGGCTTAACGCCCGGATGAATAGGTCGGGGACCGGTTTAAAACCGGTCCCCGGGAGGTTAATGGCCTGGTTCTATTCCTCGTGAGTACCGTCGCAATATGGCGGGTTTTTGGTTTTTCCACAGCCACATAGCGAAACATCCTGTTCCTCGGTCACTTTGAATTCCACTGGAGTTTTATCGGTTCCGGTGTGGGATCCGTCACAAAACATCCCTGTTTTGGATTTGCCGCAAGCACACCAGTGATAAGTTCCAGGTTTTAAGATAGGCATTTTAATATCTCCTTTTTGATGGTGAAGTTAAATAGTGTTCATTCTTAAATCGCGCCTGATTTTTGCAAGCTGTGCGCTACTCGCCCAGGCAAAAACTTGCGCATTTTTAGTATTGAACACCCCCTGTTGTTTATTTTAAAATCGTTGATTGATTACTCTGCTTTACTTAGGTTTGTGTCAGCATCGATGTGTTGAATATCGAATGGACTACTTGATAATCAAGGAGCCGATGGCCGATGTTCATTTTGTTCTAGCCGGTCCAAGCCTAATGTACGACACAAATATTTCAATTGAACCTGCTCTTTGGGTGTCAGTACGGCGAATCTGTTAACTATTCCTGCCAGGTGACTGGGAAAAATGCTTGCAAACAACCGGCGGCCCTTATCTGTCAGTCTGACTTGGATTCGGCGACGATCGTCCGACAACCGGTGCCGCTTCACAAGATCTCGTTTTTCAAGATTGTCGATAACCGTAGTTAGATTACCCACACTTTTTAATATTTTGGCGGCGATATCACTTTGATAAAGTGGGCCGAGGTGAAACAGGGCGTCCAAAACGCCGAACTGGCTGATCGTTAAATTGACATCCGCCAAATGACCATGGGTGTTAATTGTAACCGACCTGGAGGCGCGCATCAGTGTGATGTACGCGTCCAGGGCCATTTTTTCTGCTTCAGTAAATTTACTTAGGTCGCTCATGATATTCCTATGTCGAATTGTTCGATGTTAAACTATATATCGAATACAGTTTTGTCAAGTGCCGGAGATTAAAATTAGCTTTTACCTTCAATCCGGCCCGATATCGGCTTCTTTAAGCGGGTTTCCGGTTACGGCGTACAACAGGTACGCCTTGCTGTTCTGTTTTGCAGGTATCGCAAACCCTTGTGCGGCCTTTGCAAAAACTTTCGAATTTTTAAAATTGGCCACCTCTCTTGTTTATTTTAAAGTCATGGATGGGCAGTATGTAGTTTCCATTCACGGCTTTAAAATGAATCCGGTATCGGAGAGTTTTCCGAGCCACTCGGTAAATGATAGCGGAGTGGATGATGATCACCGAAAACGGATGCTGTTTGAGACTATTAGGGATCGTTTTGAATGAACGACGCCCTCGCGACGACTTATCATTTATACCTTTTATCAGGGTCAACCGTCATGCCCTTTTAAACATCACATTGGTTCATTAATTACGAACCCTTATGGTCGAGTTCATCCGTTTTTGGTGATGATTATCCACGGAGCGATGGTGCTGAAAAAACTACCCGATTGACCCTTAACTATTAATTTTATTGCTTTTAACAACGCCTGATCTTGTTTTTAATACAATTTTAAGTTATCATGTTTGGCAGTAAAATAAGCGGTCCGACCAGCCTGACCAAGCTGTTGCCATTCGACAGCCAGATAATAATCGAAAAAATATCCAAGGAGGTTAAAGATGACCAAGGGATACATAACCATTTCCGGATTTGTGTTTCTCTGTGTGGCGTTATTGCATTTATATCGGGCTATCTTTGGCGTTCACCTGCAAATCGGCAAATGGATCGCTCCTCAATCGATATCGTGGAGCGGATTTATCGTGACCGCATTATTGTTTCTGTGGGCCTACGGTATTACTCGAAAAAAGAAAAAGTAATACCGTTTAACCCGTCACTTTTTGTGTCAGCGCACATCTACCATTTTCTTTTTTTGCCTTAGTCCGCTTAATGAACTTACTATATGTTGTGGTATTGGTAAAATAAACCACAATATACACCGCACAGAGATTGAATTGATTTTGGTGTTAAGGTCATTCCATAAATAGCGCCTGAATGAAAACCTGGATATATTACGCGTTTATAGAATGGGTCATCTCTATTATCTATTTTAAAATCATGGGTGGACACTTTCTAAAATACCAATTCTCTTGATTTCTTTTTAATTTTATGCTTTAATAAGATATCGATTCCAGCAAACTCCTCATAATCGGTCATTTTCGTTAAAAGATTTCCTCGCAGCTCTGCGCCGGGATCATTTACCAAAATACAAATTTCTTAGGGCTCACACAGAAATAACTTCACTGAATTGGCGCTTGGATCGGGTTCAGGCTAAACTGAACCAAAGGAGTAAAACCACAACAATTACGGACTATTTCAAAGATTTGGTGAGCGAGGTATCGGCGAAATGAAATGGCGCCGGCGTGATACCCCGGAACTCATACCATCGATCGCGTTGATTTCAAAGAATCATTTTTATTTCAAAAATGAGTGTGCTTAATAGGATAAAGGCAGGGCTTTTATTATCATGTTTAAAGAAAAGCGAACATGCCTCAGAAAAGACGTTTCGATAGACGCCCGAATTACCGTGAATGGCCGTTCCTGCGAGGATAAAATTAAGAATTTATCCGTCGATGGCGCATTTATTGATACAAAAAATAGGTTTTTTAATGGAGAAAAAATCTTAATAATTTACGATTCACCTGTGTTCGGGAAAGAGAAAAGGACTGCCACGATCAAAAGAATTACTTCTCATGGTATTGCCGTTGAGTTTAAATTCCCCAATCAGAATAAAAATTTTTAAAACTGACCACTCTTGAGACCATTTTGAATAAAAAAAAGCCCGTGGAGCTTATTTTCCAGGGGCTTTATAAATCCAAATGGAAAAATAATGTTAATGAGGCCTGTGTTTTAACTCATTATCTTCTCTTCCATTTTCGCCAAAATAACACTACAAAGTGTTATGTCAAGAAAAAAATGTCGAAATGTCAAAAATTTAGAAGAAGCATTGAATAAATAATATCAAATTAATATCCTGGAATTTAATGTCACATCTTCGTGAAAATCTTAAATTGCCGATAAAATTGTGGGCGGGCATCTGTTAGCTTTATATCAACCTTTCTGTTGCATAAAAAACCCCATTGTTGCATAAAAAATATACCAAAACAGGTTTAAAAAAGATCACCGCAAAAAATTAGAGATGATCGGCCTAAGTTTCTGGAAACGGCCAGTGGCGACATCTAAAATATCGAGTTAACGCATAGTTGTAAAAGCGTAATCCATGGCACCATCAACTTTTACAATGATAGGATTTAAGAGAGATACCCGTGAATAAATTAATCAAGCACCCCTATTATAAACACCTAAAATGGTATCTTATCTTTCTATTGATACCTTTTATTGTCTCCTGCACGCCGGCCATGCGAGCAACATACTCGATGATCAAGGGTGAATCAGCTCAATTTCACGATAAAAATATAAATGAAGCCCTTGAATATTATGAGCGTGCTATTTTGGAAGATCCAAATCATGCAAGAGCATATGCCAGAGCCGGCTGGCTTTGGTATGAGAGTAAAAAGGACTCCGATAAAGCGATTGATTATTTCGGCAAAGCCTTATCCATTAACGATTCATTGGGGAAAGATAAATTTTTATACATTTATAAGGGCCTTTGGGGCGCATATTATCGAAAAAACAACTGGCGTGAAACGGTTAACTATGGAAAAAAAGTATTAGAAGTCAACCCGAACGAAAAGGATACCCCTCATGTTCTAAACGGCATCGGTTATTCTTTAATGAACCTGGGAGATTTTCAGTCAGCACTAAAGTATTTCCACCAGGCGATTAATAAAAATAAAGCCTATAAATACCCGTACGGCAATCTCGCATTTTATTATTTGAATACGGGAAACCCTAAAAAGGGGCTTGAAATTCTAAACCAGGCATTGGTGATTTCACCCGATGATTCGATTTTACTAAACGCCCGTGCCTGGTATTATGTCTTGACTGGAGAACCTGAGAAGGCTTTGGAAGATTGCAAAAAATTAATTCAAGCAGGGCCGGCGGATGTGGAGAAAAACTTTTCAAATATTTTTCATATTCGGGGTAGAATTTATTTGGAATCAGGGGAATTTAACAAAGCAATCGAAGATCTTAAAACTTCCGGAGAAAAAAAAATTTTCATTTATATTGACCGCGGTTTGGCGCACCTCCGAAGCGGGAGTTATGAAAAGGCAACTGATGACTACAACGCGGCTCGTAAACTTCCCAACCCATGGAGACTCTCGTTTGAAGGAAAACAGTATATAAATCGATTATCTCTTTTGGGAAAAGAGCTAAATGAGATAAAAACGATTACTGAAAAAATAATTACTGACTAAGGTTTAAGATCTTAACCAGCCGATGTTTTGCTCCAAAGTTTTCAGCTGCTTCTATTTTCCCGGCCGCAAACGCCACATCAACTTGTCCGTTAAAATATCTCTCGTTCATCCGGTCGGTAACCGTGCAGATGCCATACCCCTCCACCTCCAGCTTCGTACCGAATGGAAGTCCGTTGGCGGCGCATCTTTTATATCCAAGGGCGATGGCCGTGCAGATGTTTTCACCACTGGCTGCGATACACGGGGAATCGTCTGTTTGGGCCTCGACACCGGCATTATAGGCGGTTACCTTAGCATAATACTCATAAACCGAGTCGGAAGGCTCGGTTTTCACTTCAATAGCTAAAGACGGCAATGCCTTGATCATTTTTCTGGACGCATATAGGTCATCTATTGTTTTTGCCTGTAATATAGAATAGACTTGCGGTACCGTTATAACGAATAATATCATGAAAATTACGGGGTAATTTCTCTTAAGACTGTTTTTTATTTTTGTTTTCATTTTGTAAGTTAGTGTCCGTCCACAAATGGTAGATATTGGTTCAGAGCAAGGCTTGAGCAATTTTGAAACCGCAGACATAGCGGGCTATGTCGAGGATTTCAAAAGAGCGAAAACGCCGCTCTGGGCCAAAAGATGCCGTTTGTGGATGGGCACAAGTTAAATGCCGGATTCGCTTTAATATCGATCATGCATTTACTAATTTTCCTTATATTAATTTGAGCGGGTTAACGAATCCTTTAACCCAAAAATCGATTCAAAACCGTTCTTAGCCCTGAAAATATTTTTACAAAAACGTCCCTGCTTTCGTTCAATGACGGTTTAACGAAATCGCGCCCATCCCCCGGTACTGATCCGAGGTTTTGAAACAGATCCTTATAGATAATTCATATTTGTTTAAAGTCAAATTATGACGCCTATATTAAAAATTCCTTTTTGCATGAATCGAGAAATTTAAGAATTACAAATTTTTATAAGCAGTTATCGCTAAGCACATGACTCAACCACCCGAACTTTCAGACTTTTTACGAGTTTGCTAAATTTCAAAGCAAAATAAAGGCACTGACATACCTTAGGCTTTATACCCTAATGGTGAACAGGACATTTTCAATCAGTAAATTATTGATTCATTGCGCCGGTGGTGATAGAAATTCAATATCAAATGATGGATGATCTTTCCGTCTGAGCGATCCCGGTAATTGATGGTTAATCAATATAAGATATTGAAATCGATTCTAACTTTTTGATTTACAACGCAATGGAAGGAGAAAAATTATGGCTTCAGATCGGGTTTTGGTAAAGATAAGTTCAGAAAGGGATTCAGAAGATGCCCATTTCAGAGCGCAGGATGAAAAACGAATAAAGGAACTGAGGGAAAAAGCGGCCAAAGAGAGCAATGAAAAATATTGTGAGGCGCATAAAAGCCACTGTTTTCGATGTGGTACGAAAAGTTTGGTTGAAGTCGACAAAGGAGATACCCAAATCGATATCTGTGTCAATGATGGATGCGGGGCGGTTCATCTGGACCCCGGAGAATTAGATGCCATCCTCAAAGACAATAAATCCATCTTTGCCATCAGAAAATCCATTATAGCGGTGTTCAAATAATTTCAAAGAAATACCGCTGTAAACAGAAAACTAGTCGATTTGCAGGCGATCCTCGCTTAATATTTTATCCAGGGTATCCACTGTCTGCTCTGCGTTGGCCCGGGTCCAGACCAGGGGCGGCTTCATTTTCAGCACATTTTCCATGGGTCCGTCCGTGCTGATCAAAATGCCGTGATCCTTCATCCGGTTGATGATATGATCGGCGTGAGCCGTTGCCGGCTCAAGGGTTTGTCGATCTTTTACCAGCTCAACACCCACGTAAAGCCCCATCCCTCGAACATCGCCGATCAGCGGATACTTCCGTTTCAATGCCTGTAAACCGGAAAGCAGCACTTGCCCAACGGTTTTGGCATTTTCCTGCAACCCTTCATTTTCAATGACGTCCAAAACAGCCATGCCGATAGCGCATGATACCGGGTTGCCGCCAAAGGTGTTGAAATATTCCATGCCGCTGGCAAAAGCATCTGCAATTTCAGGTGTGGTTATCACAGCCGCAACAGGATGGCCGTTCCCCATGGGTTTGCCCAGTGTGACAATATCCGGGATCACATTCTGGGTCTCAAACGCCCAGAAATGGCTTCCCACACGGCCAAAACCGACCTGAACTTCATCCACGATACACACTCCACCGGCATTACGGACATGTTTAAATGCTTCTTGCAGGTAATGGTCCGGAAGAACAATCTGCCCGGCACACCCCAGCATGCTCTCACTGATAAAAGCGGCTACCCCTTGGCTGTTTTTTTGAATCTGTTCAATGGCCTCCTTCACATATGTAGCATAGCGCCTGCCGATATCAGCTGTGAACCCTTTGTGGGGTCCCCGGTACCCATCAGGCATCCGGACCGTATGAACCCAGGACGGACTTCCACGCCCACCGGGGCCGTCGTGCTTATATGGGCTGATATCGATCAGCGCCTGGGTGTTCCCGTGATAGGCGCCGTCTATGGTGATCAGCTCCTGTCTGGCGGTGTATGTGGTTGCCAGCCGCAAAGCCAGCTCGTTGGCCTCACTCCCGGTACAGACGAAAAAGCAAACTCTGAGCGGATCCGGAAATGTTTTTAACAACCGTTCGGCATAGGTGACGATATGGTCATGAAGATAGCGGGTGTTGGTGTTTAATACAGCCATCTGCTTCTGACCCGCGGCCACCACATGGGCGTGACAGTGACCCACATGGCAGACATTGTTGACGCCATCCAGATAAATCTGCCCAGCCTCGTTGTAAAGGTATTGTCCCCTGCCCCGCACGATTTTAAGCGGCGTGTCATAGGTGATGCTCAAATTTTTGCCGAACCGGTCCTTCCGTTTGAGTAGAATTTCTTGTGAACTTTTCTCCAAAGCTCCTGAGCAGTGCTGTGAAATGCACAGAACCAGATTCGGATCCGGGGAAATGGCTGTCCAGATATCCCTCTCTGAGGGTCGGGCGACCCCGGCAAAATTTCCGGTCTTATCCAACATATCGGTGATAATTTGAAAATGAAGATGCGGCGGCCAGCCCCCGTTCACATCCATGCCCCCAATACGGCCGATGATATCACCGCGCATTATCGGCATCCCGGGTTGAAGTCCAGCCAGAGCCTCCAGGTTCAGGTGGCCGTAAAGGGAATAAAATATAATGTTATCATCGGTTTGATGCTCCAAAATGATGGTGGGTCCATAATCAAGCGGTTCTGAATTGTTGTTGAAACTGTGAATTTTACCATCCAAAAAGGCGAATACCGGGTTGCCGGGCGCCATGTGTAGGTCGATACCGAGATGAATACTCCGTTGCTCCTGCATTTCATCGGTGGCTATTTTGTACTGATCGGCAGTGTAAATAGCACGGGCTTCATTATATTTTCCAACACCGACCCGCACCCCGGCCGACCGGATCTGATCAAACATGATCCGGCTAAACCTTGAAATACCGGCATCCGTGGCGTCTCCTGGTATGAGCGCACTGCCGACGCTTAAATCAAACACCAACTGTTTTTCGGATTTTAAATCCGCATCCACCACCGACGCAAAACCATCGGCATTTTGTTTTAACCATTTAACGATCTTTTGGGTATGGGGCACGGGCGAAAATCCGCATGCATGTCGAAAAACATACTCGGCAAACCGCGGATGAATACTGGAAAGCCGATGCAACAGACGCCACGTCGACTGGTTTGAGATCATCAAATATTCGTTTTCCGGGTTTGCCTGATACTGGTGCGCGCAATGGCACACACTCATACACAACCGCATGCATATCAGATCAAACAATACCTGCACCTCTTTTTCGGTTAAGGAAAATGCGCTGTGGTAACCCGAAACAACATGCGCGGCGGCTGATAATGGATCCACCCGGTCCAACATGGCGTAAGCACATGCAATGGCCACTTCATTGACCGTGTAAGTATGGATCATGTCCCCAAAATCGATCACCCCACTGACCCGGTGTTGCCACCGGCCCACCGGTTCCACCAGTACATTGTTGTCATTACCGTCACCATGCACCGTACTGGTCCGTAATTTTAAAAGCTGCGGCTCGGTTTTTATCTGAAATTGTTTCAAAAACCGGTCGAGCAAGGCGCGGTCGTTCGAGTCTTGGATCAATCCTTGATAGCACGTGATGATGCCGGCTGCGTTTTTTAAATCCCAATGAAAATCACGATGGGCCGCCGGATGATCAAACCCTGATAGCATGGCATCCAGTTCTCCGACAAACCGGCCGAG
>SDBV01005390.1_pt1 | contig 18081 bp, 19 predicted proteins | sample 2277081 | NCBI WGS metagenome assembly SDBV01 (sample SAMN10402039, study PRJNA504765) | marine sediment metagenome | isolation source: marine sediment core GS10_PC15, 223 cmbsf | place: Arctic Ocean: Southern Knipovich Ridge | collected 2010 | reverse complement strand
AACAACGGGTATTCATGATTCTAATTCTTCCTTGCTTCCATACCTAATCAGGGGAGAGAAAAATTTTATCCTTAACTCAACGGGGACATGGTGTGTAGTGATGCATCCTACAAAAGAACTGTCATTTACCGAAGAAGAACTTGGGAAGATGGTATTCTACAATATTTCTGCCAATAGAGACCTGGTAAAAACAGCCATTTTTATGGGGGGACTGGAATTCGAAACCTATATAAAGATTCTTCAGAAAATACATGGAAGGGAAGACTATCTGGGTGAAGAGATGGACCATATCCAGGAAATAGTTAACCGGAATGAACATTTTATCCTGCCTGGGGTTGTAAAAGGAGCCGGGCAGTTTCCCGATTCAGATCCCAGAATAATAGATGATAGACTGGAGTTTTCGTTAAAAGAAGTGACAGAAGAAGGTGTTATTCCCCCATTCTTCAGGGACTACAAAGAGGCGTATCTTGTCCTTGTACTTTCCCTTGTTATGCAGACCAAGGTTGCAATCGACAGGATAAATGCCCCGGCTGGTTCGCCTATCTATATAGAGGGAGGATTCAGACACAATGAAAACTATGTTAAACTCCTGGCGTCTGTTTTTCCTGAGTCTCCTGTATATCTCACTAATATTAATGAAGCCACTTCATACGGTGCAGCCTTGCTGGGAAAAGCGGCCTACGAAGGTAAAGACACAGGGGATTTGAAGGATTTTGTAGATATTGAGTTTAAGCATATAAAACCTGCTAAAATAGATAACCTGTATGACTATGAAAGTGAATTCATTAAACAGATTTAGTTTAATGTACAGTCATCAGAGCCCGCCATCTTTCATATGGAGTGTCCAGAGACATATTTAGTTTTTCCCGGTAGGAATCCAGAACGGTATCGTTGAAACGAATGAACGGGTTAACCTTTAATTCCATTTCCAGGCTGGATACAACAAAATCAGGATTATATTTATTTCTATAATCATCCAGATACGGGTTTACAGGATCAATATTTCCGGCTACTCCAATAGCATAATCCACCAGATCATGACCTGCAAAAACCCGTGTTGAGGGAGGATAGCTTAGGATTTTTTCCAGGGAATTGAAGTAAATTTCATACTTACTTGAGTAGCAGTTACCTACTGTTCCGTTAAAAAGTGTATCTCCGGTTATCAGCCAGTCATCACAGCTGAATACTATGGAATCCATGGTATGTCCCGGTGAGGGAAAAATATCTATACTCTGACCGCCTAATTCAAGAGTTTTCATGGCATATAATTTACTGGTAGAGATAAACTTCGCCCCGGTTTTCTTTAAGAGAGAGCTGTTGCCGGGAGTATGGTCCGCGTGGTCATGTGTATTCAGCACATACTTCAAGTTAAAGGAGTGTTCCTTCAGAAACCTGAGGATTCTGTCTGCTGCACCGCCGTCAATGGCTGCAGCTGTCTTTCCGTTGTAGACCAGGTAAGCTAAATTATCCTCTCCGTACCGAAATTGTTTTATTTTCATTTTTGTATCCTTAGTATTGATATAAGATTATACCTCATTATACAAGAGTGTGGAGAATCAAAGGGCAGCACCGGATATTTGAGGGTGAAAATGTATGGAATGTCAGATCACACAGCGGTTTTGACATTATCCTTGAGCTTGACAGAAATCCGGCCAACAAATAATATTTTGTTTAACCCTTTTGTAAAATCGGGAAGAGATTACACAAACGACGGGAACATAAAAAACAGCATCTATCTGAAACCAACTGAAATTAAGTCGGGAGAAAATTTTTGATCTATTACAATGAACCGCTTTATCGGCCCCCATCGGAGGCAGACAGTCTTATTATACAAGCCACATTGGGATGCAGTCATAACCGCTGTACCTTCTGTTCAATGTATAAAACTAAAAAATATACAGAGAAAAGCTTCAAACAGATTGCAGATGATATTGAAGCTGTGTCTTCATATTCTGAAGTACGGCGGGTCTTCATTGCTGATGGTGATGCCCTGGCTCTGGATACAGCTCTGCTGTTAAAGATTTTTAAAAGGCTTCGTGATACATTCCCTAAACTGCGGCGTATTTCTACTTATGCCAATGCCGGAAATATCCTGAATAAAACAGATAATGAGCTTGAAAGTCTTGTCCGGGGCGGATTATCGCTTATTTATCTTGGATTTGAATCCGGTTCAGACTTTATTCTTGAAAAGATTAGAAAGGGAGCCTCAAAAGAAGAACAGAGGCAGGCTGTAGTAAGAGCCCAAAACTGCGGCATTGATGTTTCCGCAACTATTGTTACAGGTCTGGGCGGGAAAGAGCTCTGGAAAGAGCATATCGGGCAAAGTGCAGAACTTGTTAATACTACTGCACCTAAATATCTCTCCACACTCTCATTGATGATAGCTCCCGACTGCCGGGAAAGATTTATATCCGCATTTGAAGCTGGATTTACTCCCCAGGACGATAAGGGGATGCTGGAGGAGGAAAGGCTTCTTATAAGTCTTATCAATTCCCCAAACAGAATTATCTTCAGATCCAATCACATATCAAACGCTCTCGCCTTAAGCGGTACCCTTCCGAGGGATAAGGAAAAACTTATTACACAGATAGATCAGGCGTTAAAGGGTGAATCAGGAATCCGGCCCCGGTGGATGAGGGGATTATGAAGGATAGAAGTAGCTGCAGATTCAGAGTATCGAGTACGACAAAATATGCTAAAGAGATAATCATAGTTATACTTTTTCTTAATGAAGCCTGATCTCTTTTTCAATCCTTTCCGCAAGAAACATCTTCATAAGTGTCTGGTATGGTACATCTCTTTTATTCGCCAGTAATTTCAATTCTTCAATCATGGATTCCGGAAGACGAAGAGATATTTTTTTAACAGACGGTTTCAGATTAGAAAGGATCATTCTCTCTGCTTTGCTCCAGTCCACATAATCTGCAGAATCATGTACTTCCCAGGTATTGATAAAATTAACATTTTCCTCTGTCATAAATTGCGGCCCCTGAAAGGTATGGAAATTATTACCTAAACAGTTCTTTAAATAAACCAAGGAGAGAAACCTCTGTTCAGATTATTTTCTTATTTCTTTAAAAAATGTATCCAGTATAATGGTACATTATTTTTTTTATGATATTCTCCATAAGGACACATCGAAGCAATATATGAAGTATACGGCGAGTATTTCTCAATAAAAACATCCAGACTTTTTGTTCTGGATGTCCGCATCCCGGATTTTACTTCCAGAGGAATTATTGAATCTTCATCCTGAAGTAAAAATTCAATTTCTGAAGTTCTTCCTCTCCATGAATACAAATCATTCATTCCATAGGAAATTAATTCCTGGGCTGTGAAGTTCTCAGCCAGGTAGCCTTTATATGTCCCGAAATTCTGCTGCAGAATGTTTCCCAGGGACAGATTATTCATGCTGTTCAGTAAACCAATATCAAGCAGCATCAGTTTGAACAGATTTTCTTTCCTATAGGCTTTCAATGGAATTGCCGGGTGTTCGATTACATATACCGGATGGCATAATCCTGATTTTACCAGCCATTCTATAGGGCCAATTAACTGACTATATTTCGAATATCCCGGAATTACATCTTTAAATCTATACCGCCCTACCGAAAAATCTGTATTTTTCATGATCTGCACTGGAATATTTTCAAATACCCTATTGATATGATTTGCGTTCACCTTTCCTGCATGCTTCGAAAAATCACTCTGATATCCGGTAATAATCTGATTTTGGATATATCTGATTTCCTTAAAATTTTCTAAGGTCAACTGTCCTTCTGCATTGTAGATTTTATTAACCTCAGGCATTCCACCCAGGGTAAAATAAACTTTTAACAGTTCCAACAATTTGTTATGCAGAATCCCGGGAATAGGTTCCGGTTTTTCAAATAGCTCCAGCATTTCCCGATGATTATTAATCAGGAATTCCTGGAAATTCATCGGATGCAGTATAAAGGTATCAATCTTTCCAACCGGAAAAGATGTTTCAAAACGGGTGACCCCAATATGAGAACCGGCGCAGCAGACTGCAGTTTGAGGCATTTTTTCAAAGAAAAATTTTAAACTGGTAATCGCTTCGGGGCATTCCTGGATTTCATCAAAAAATATTAAATCTGTTGTTATATCAATGTTAATTGAATAACTTAGCTCCAGAGTTCTAATGATATTCACGGGATTCAGAGATTTTTTAAAAATACCCGATAAACCCGGCTCTTCCTGAAAATTGAATGTGTGAACAGCCTTAAATTCGTTCTTCCCGAATTCCTCTAGTAGCCAGGTTTTCCCAACCTGTCTGGCACCTTTTAACAGGAAAGGTTTTCTTCCTTTCTTTAATTTCCAGGTTACCAATTGTTTGTAAAGAAATCGTTCCATATCTGCTATTTTATCAGTAAAAACCTGTTTTTACAAGTATTTATAGACATATTATACTATTTATGCAAGCAATATCAGAGTTTTTACTCTTTTTTTACAACTAAAAAAAATATTCCGCTCTAACATATATAATTTAATAAGATAAGCGTAATTTTCACCTTCCCCGATTATCAGACAGCTTCGCCCTGTACTTCTCCACTTCCCAGGTGTTGATAAAGTTGACTTTTTCTTCTGTCATAAACTGTGGCCCCTGAAAGGCATACGAAATGCGTATAACCCGTATTGCATCCAGCATTAACATCCGGGCTGTATCGGAACTTTTTCTGCTGTTACCCATAGAGATAAAACCTTTGCCTAAAATCAAAATAGATTTCGGTTCCTTTCCCCATTTTTCTGTAAATACACCATATCCTTTTTCTATTGCAGGGATAAGCTGATCTTCCGGTAGATCATCATAAACCAGAGGAGTGTGTCCCATGTATACAATATGATCCGGACTTAGGGAATGCTGCAAATTGGAGTAAGCCTCTCTGGATTCAAGAACAGTTCGTATTTCTCCTCCAGTAGTAAACTGTGCATGACCGTTAGTTCCCGCGAACTGGCCGATTTTCTGAAGCAGTTTATCCGAGACAGATTCTCTAGCATCAACCGGGGTTGCCTCTGAATCAGAACATTCAGCTTTAAGAGTCTTAATAAGGCTTTCAGACTTTCGGTCAATCTCTTCGGAATCAGCTCCCCACAGAAATACCCCATGATTAGCGAGAAAAATATAATCAGGCAGTGCTCCATTGTGATCTGCTGTCCATTTGGTTAATTCATCATCTATAGTTTTTGCAAGGATGTATCCCGGATCAACAAAGGGAATCCAGATAATGCAGCCTCCGAAAAGTTTTTCTGCGGCCTTTTTCCCTTCCACAGAGCAGGTTAATCCGTTAACTATTGCCGGATGGGTATGTACAACATACTCTGCAGGAATTAATGCATGAAGCAGGGATTCCACACTTGGGCGTCCTGTTTCTCCAGGCAGCCGGGAATCCATAAGATCAGCCAATGCGCATTCTTCCCTTTCCTCTCTGCCTTCAGGATATTGCTTAGTGCGGATGGCTTCCAGTTTTTTCATACTAAGTGTAACAAATCCAGTTTTATCAATATTCCCAAGTTCTGTACCCGAAGCCTTTACAACCATAACATCTTCAGATTTCCAGGATGTATTCCCTCCACCGGCCAGAACATAATCAGGATCGCAGCCGTATTTTCGGGACATGTTTATAAGCCCATTTAATTTTTCCGGGAGTACCGTATCCACTACCTTCTCCCGATGAGTACATCTTTTTCGTATTTCATAACATCCGCTATTAATTCGCTGTCTTTTGGTACACCGGAAGTTTCACAGTAATAATTCCATATATCGCCCACAGGCATAAATTTAAGTTCCTCAAGAAGAGCAAGCCTTGCAAATGAATTTTTTTCATAATCATATTTACCGAGCTTTTCCCTGGGTTCCAGAAGTGCAAGCAGAAGCCCTTTTAAGGTAGTACGAGCACCAATTGCATAGGCCCCTATTCTGTTCATTGTACCATCAAAAAAATCCAGGCCGATATGAGTTTTTTCAAGTCTGTCACATCGAATAATCTCTTCTGTCAAATAACGAAGGTCGTCATTGAGAATTACAACATGATCACTGTCCCATCTTACAGGTCTGCTTACATGAAGCAAAAGTTCATCAAAGAAAAGATATAATGATGAAAGCTTATCTGCAATAAGCTCAGTTGGGTGGAAATGCCCTAAATCAAGGGTAACTATTTTATTGTTTTTTGCCGCATAGCCCATATAAAATTCATGGGATCCTACTACATAAGATTCACTTCCAATACCGAAGAGTTTTGTTTCCATTGCATCCTTCATCTCTTTTGAAGAGATAGATTCGCTGTACATTTCATCTAAAGAATCTTTTAAAATTGAACGATATTTAAGTCTATCGACAGGCAGATCCTTCATACCATCAGGAATCCATGTATTGAGAATTGAGGGATCATTCTGCTCCCGTCCCATAGCAGCGGCAATCTTTCTGCTTCTTTTTCCATGTTCAATCCAGAAATCCCGAATATCTTTATCAGGATGGGAAAGTGTAAACCCGGAAGCTGCTTTTGGATGGGAAAAAAAAGTTCCATTAAAGTCGAGTTTAACATCTTTCTCCTTTGCCCAGTCCATCCACCCTTTAAAATGTTCAGGCTCAACAGCATCTCTGTCTACTTTCTTTCCATCGAATTCACCATATATTGCATGAAGACTCAATCGATGTTTTCCCGGTAAAAGAGAGTATGCTTTATCCAGATCGGCTCTCATCTCTCCGATGGTTCCGGCTTTCCCCGGATAATTTCCTGTAACCTGGATGCCGCCGTCTGTGAGTTCTGCATCGGGAGACTCGAAACCACCAACATCATCGGCCTGCCAGCAGTGAAGAGATAGAGATATATTTTTTAGTTTCTCGAGAGCTTTATCTGTATCTATTCCTAATTCTGCATATCTTTCTTTCGCAATTTTGTATTGTTCCTGAATGTTCATTTTATATCTCCAAGTGTTGTAATATCAGACTCTTTAATAATGATCCAAATTAATCCTTAATCAAATCTACTATAGCAGACAAGGCAAAGTGACCAGCCTCTCAGCTTCAGTCTCAGTCACAAGATATCCATCCTCAATCCTTATCCCGCCCCAGGGAGTGTTGAACATTGGGATATCCACCGAAACGATCATACCCTTTTCCAGAACAGCACTGCTGCCGGGTCCGAATATTGGGGGTTCAAACTCTATTACTCCTACACTGTGTATTCCTGAATATAGAAAATATTTGCCTAATCCTGCATCTTCCACAATCTGTCGGCCTATTATTTCAACTTCCCGACCTTCTATCCCGGGCTTAATTGCTTTATAACAAGCTTCCTGCGCTTTAATGGCTATATCCATAGCTCTTTCGATCTCCCCTCCCGGATTTCCAACCAGAACTACCCTGCCTATAGCAGCATGATACCCTTCATAACGCGGAGCTACTGTAAGGAGTACCAAATCATTTTCCTCTATCTTTCGGAAGGTTGAACGGGCCAGAATAGGACGTGAATTAGGACCTGAGGCAACAATTGTATCAATCCCGGTACCCTCAGCTCCTGCCCTGCGCATGGCAGCTTCTATCTCTGCAGCAACTTCTCTTTCGGTTATTCCTGGACGAATAGTTTTTACAGCCGCTTCTATACCCGTCTCTGCAATTTTATAGGCCCGACGGATAACACATAATTCTGATTCAGTTTTAACAGACCTGAGATCACACATTTCATTCTCTATATCCACCCATTCAACTGAAGGTAAAGTTAATTTAAAAGCATTAAGAAGATCTGCTCCCATTAAGCCCCTGCCTGCAAGTCCAATTCTGTGGATTTTGTTGTTGGTAACGGATAAATCAGAGATAATTTCCTTTAGACTCCGAATCTCTGAGTATGGATAATCCTCATCCGGGTGGGTAAACTCTTTAAGTACTCTGATTTCACTGATCATTCCTCTAAGTCTGCAGTACTCATCACTCTCCGGCCCGCAAAGTAAAACAGGCTCTCCAGAGGCTGGCACCACAATGCAGACCGGCTCAAAATGTACAGGAATATCAGCAAGCCATCTTGCATGGGCAGGTCCAAATACGGCCCTGTCATCAGCATAGGCAAGAATAATATTGAGATTCAACTCTTTCATTAATCCCTGTACTCTTTCCCATCTTGCGAGATATTCACTCTTTGGAATAACAGGAAAATCTTCTGACATTACATCACTCAATTAAGTATAGAACCCAAACTCGTAGGCTGCATCGTAAAGTGCAACAATATTCTCCGGAGGTACTCCATGCTGAATGTTATGTACATTGTTGAACACATATCCACCCCTGGGTTTAAAGAGCTCAAGGTTGACTTGAACCTCATTGCGAACCTCCTGTGGTGAAGCAAAGGGAAGCGTATGCTGAGAATCGATGCCGCCGCCCCAAAAAACCAATTGGTCCCCATAGTTCTTCTTAAGAATGACCGGCTCCATATTTTTAGCGCTGATCTGGACTGGATTCAGTATATCGATTCCATTATCCATAAGATCCGGAATGTACTCACTACACGCCCCACAGGTATGATACCAAACCCTGGCGTTTGTCAGGGATTTGATATGCTGCACCAGTTTTTTCTGTCGGGGCTTTACTATTCTACGGTAGAAATCAGGAGAAAACAAAGGTCCGTATTGTCCTGCCAGGTCGTCTCCAATCATCACAACATCCACGAGGTCACCAATCTCACCAAGTAAACCAGTTTCGAAATCAATCCAGTACTGCAATACTTTATCGAGCAGTGATTCACAAAACTCCGGATTCTCGATGGTATCCATAAACCAGCGTTCAAGGCCACGCATGTACCAGCAGATCTCATACACAACTCCGCTGATGGTCGTACATATCCCATATGAAGTATCTCTTCGAAGACGTAATGCCTCTTCACGAACTCCTGTAAATCTGGTCGGGTCGCTTCCAATTGGAAAGGGATAGTCTTCCAGATCTGCGACCGTAGCCTCTGCCAGAGGGTGGTGGCTTATATCCATGAACAGCTGTTGTTCCTCAGGCATCGACCAGACTACTCCAAATTCATCCTTCAGATCGCTCCATATCCGACCATCACGTTCTACCTTCTCTATCTTCCCGTTGAAGTTTTGGGGGGCATGAGCACCAATATAACGTGTATCTATATGAAAGCGTTCTAAAAGCTGTTCGGAAGGTTTTGCAAGCTGCTGCACCGGATCCAGAATCTGCACTTCATCTTCCATATCGAGATATTCAAGAAGCCCGGTGTAGGCTTTTTTATGGATTCCTGTTTGAAAACCACCTAAATCCAAAGGTACACGGTCAGGAATCTGGTGGTTAAGGGTTTGTTGTAAACGTTTGCGGGAAGTTAATGTTTCTTTACCTGCCATATATACAATCTCCATAGGCTCCCATGGTTCATTATTACACTATAAAAAACTATTCTATTTAATAGCAACAAGGTTTGACCTGCCTCTCAGAGAAGGAGAGACAGGTCAGGTACTGGTCGGTTCAGTACTGGATTAGTAGACTGTTTTCCATTCGGCAATATTTGAAGGCTCAAACTTAAATGGAGCACCAAGCAGGATCTCGGTACCACCGTCACTGGCTTTAACAATCTCGAAAGAACCTAAGCGGCTGGCAGAGAATTTTTCGCCAACCTTACCTGTGATATCGCCTTTATTCGCAGCTGTTGCAGCAAATGCAGCGAGATAACCGACATCGATCGGGTTCCAGAGGTACATAAAAGGACAGGAACCATTCTCGATGTATTCTGCCATTTCGGACGGCAGACCAAGACCTGTCACATAGACCTTACCAATAAGACCGCGGTCTGTAATTACACGACCAGCCGCGGCTATACCAACAGTAGTTGGAGCAATAACAACTTTCAGGTTCGGAAAGCTCTGCAGAAGGGCTTCCATCTCACTAACCGATTTATCACGAAGATCATCACCATAGGCGACACGAACCAGTTTGAGGTCGGCATATTTACCGGCATTCTCAGCCAGTTCCTTTTTCATCCACTCGATCCAAAGATTCTGATTGGAAGCCTGACTGGTAGCTGATAGTATGGCAATATCACCGGCACCATCCGCTATCTCATAAGCACCCTGAATCAGGGTTCGACCAATCATCTCAGAATCTGCCTGATTGACATGGGTTATTCTGCTTGCTGGATTTACAGCTGAGTCAGCAGAAAGGACTGCGATACCGGCGTCCATGGCCTTGGTAAGAACAGGCTCAAGAGCATCATAATCGTTGCCTGTGATGGTGATAGAAGCAACCTTCTGGGTAATCAGCTGTTCAATTATCTGGATCTGAGCTTCCGCTGTAGGTTGATCAGGAGCTCGGGTTATTGCTTCAAACCCCTGCTCTTCAATACCATCAGTAAAACCCTGCATTTGCTTGTCCCCGTAAGGATTTCCGGTATTCTTGAAGATAAATGCATGACGCTCCACACCGGGTTCCCTGGAACCACCAGCAAAAAGTGTGGAAATCGGTGCAAGAACGATTAGAATTACCAGCAGCACAAATAATGTCTTTTTCATAAAGACCTCCTCAAATTATTACTCAGCCTTCATAGCAACGCTATACAGCTGAATTTTTCCTGGAAACTGAAAATCTGACCTTTATCGCCAGGACCGATAGGATCAGTAGAAGCCCTATAACGACGAGTACGACAGGGGCCTGCATGTTTGCCAGTCCCATCCCATAACTCAGATACCCAAAAATGAAAACAGCCAGTATCGGTCCGGCAATGCGGCCGATCCCGCCACTTGTGCTTACACCGCCCAATACCACCATTGCTATAACCTCTAATTCATATCCCATGGCGACATTAGGCCGTGTACTCCCCATGCGCGACGACAGGAAAATGGCTGTAACTCCCGCCATCAGGCCTGCCAGAGTAAAGACAATCATCGTAACCCGGTTTACTTTGATACCTGAGTATTCGCAGGTGGTTTTATTGAACCCCATCCCGGAGACTATCCGTCCGAAACTGGTTTTATGGAGAAGTAAACCAAACAGGACGGCTGCAGCTATGAAACAGATCACAATAAAGGGGATACCCATTATGGAACCCCAGCCTAAAAAGGAAAACCACTTTGGGAAACCCCCGGCGGCCTGATCTCCAAGGAGAATGTACGCGATACCCCTATATATAATCATAGTGGACAGAGTAATGATAACGAAAGAGAGTTCCTTGAATTTCACCATCAGAAGACCGTTAAGAGCACCACCTGCAGATCCTGCAACCAGACAAAGGACAATGGCCAGGGGCATAGGCAGTCCGGCATTGTAGGAAATTGCCATTATCACTGCCGAAAGAGCCACGTTGGAACCAACGGAGATGTCGATTCGACCCAGCATAATCACCAGCATCATAGGGAAAACAATGAAAGCTTTATCCAGAAAAGTTGAAGGAGTACTGATAAAGGTACTTAAGGAGAGAAAATACGGAGACAATAAAGAGTTTACTACAATCACAAGAAACAAGATGACTACGAGAAACCATTCCCACTGAAAAAAGAATCTCTTCCAGCTCCAGGGACGCTCAATGCTGATCTGCAGCTTCCGATTTGGCGTATTGATCATTGAACTCTCCCTTTTATCGGTCATATTGATCTCCTGCTCAGTGCGGAACGGTCAGTGTTGCGTTTAACCAGAACATTGGCTATAACTGCAGCAAGTACTGTAACACCTTGAATTCCCATCTGCCAGAAAGGGGAAACATTGATAAGAGGAAGGGCATTGTTCAGGAGACCAAACAGAACAGTCCCGAGAATTAATCCTGACAGCTTTCCAATACCCCCTGAAATACTAACCCCGCCGAGAATGCAGGCTGCAATTACCTGTAATTCATATCCACTGGCAGTATTACCCTGGGCGGATGCAAACTTTGCAACCCAAAGGACCCCCGCCAGACCAGCGAGACCGCCCATTATGGAATAAGAAAGAAAAACAAGAGTTCTTTTTGGCAACCCTGAAATCCCGGCTGCTTCCGGATTCGAACCAACAGCATAAATCTGCCGTCCTGTACGGGTATGATTAATAAAATACCCGGCTGCGATATACACGAAGAGAGCGATAACAATCAAATTGTTAATTCCCAGTATCTTTCCTGTTGCAATAACCTTGAACCCGGTGGACATCTGGTAGGAACTGACCCATTTACCATCTGAAACAACATAGGTCATCCCTCGAACAACGTTCATCATTCCAAGGGTGGCAATTATGGGCAGAACCTCGAAACGTGCTACCAGAAGGCCTGTCAGCATACCGATAACAACACCGATGATTGTTCCTTCAGCCAGGGACAGGAGGGGAGGTATTCCGGGAAATCGGGCTACAGTCATGGCTGTTACCATTCCTGTGAAGGCAATTATTGCTCCGATGGAGAGATCTATACCCCGTGTAATCAGTACCAACATCATTCCCACGGCTAATATCCCAAGAATTGCCGTATTGGTCAGCAAGGATGTAATGTTTGAAACAGACAGGAAAACAGGATTCCTGAATTGGATAATTAAACTCAGGAAAACAATGAATATCAGTAAACCAAGTTCCCTTAAATTTTCAGTGAATACAATCTTACGTTTATCCAATAGATTAGCCCTCTTTCTCTTCTACAATGGCCGCCGTTTTTCGAGGCGTTTTAATGACCATAGCAGCATTTAAAATCTCTTCCTGAGTACTTTTCGCAGTATCCAACAGTGCAGTAACATGCCCCTCTTTCATAACCACAATTCGGTCACTCATTCCCAAAACTTCCGGCATCTCCGAGGATATCAAAATTATTCCATATCCCTGTTCCGCAAGGTCCCCGATAATCTCATAGATAGCCGCTTTGGCACCGATATCGACACCCTTGGTGGGTTCATCCAGTATTATGACTTTCAAGTCAGTGGTAAGGATTTTGGCAACCACAACCTTCTGCTGATTTCCGCCGGAAAGTGATGAAGCCCTGTTGAATATACTCCCTGTCTTAACACCTAGTTTGCCCGCCAGTTTCCCGGAAACGATCCTCTCCTTTTCTTCATTCAGCCAGGTATGACTGGTAAACGAATCCAGGGAAGGAAGAGTAATGTTCCTGCCGATCTCCCACTCAAGAATTAAGCCTTGTTTCTGACGATCCTCAGGAAGAAATCCAATCCCGGCCTGTAATGCTGTCACAGAATTATCAACCTTTATTTCACGGTCTTCAAGAAAGATCAAACCACTGTCCACAGGGTGTATACCGTAGATCGATTCACACACTTCAGTTCGACCGGCACCGACAAGGCCTGTCAGGGCCAATATCTCCCCCCGGCGAATTTTGAAAGAAACATCCCTGAAGTATCCGATACGGGTCAGATTCTCCACACGAAGGATCTCATCTCCAATATGGATCTGACGTTTTGGGAACATCTGAGTAATTTCCCGGCCGACCATCGCTACAATAAGTTTTTCCTGAGTGATTTCCTTAATAGGCCAGCAACCGATATATCGTGAATCTCTAAGGACTGTAACCCGATCCGCCAGTCGAAAAATATCCTCCATTCGATGTGAAATAAAGATTACTGAAACTCCACTGTCCCTAAGACCTTTAGTGATGCGATAAAGTTCCTCACTCTCATGCTGTGTCAGAGCAGCCGTCGGTTCATCCATGATGATGATTTTCGCATGGGTTGAGAGAGCCTTGGCAATCTCGACAATCTGCTGCCTTGCTACTGAAAGGTTCCCCATGCGTTCATGTGAACTAAACTTGGCATCCAGCTGATCTAAAAGAGACTGGGCTTCCGAATGCATGATGTTCCAGTCGATCCGCCTCGAAAACTTTTTCACTTTCTCATGGCCCATGAAGATGTTTTCAGCAACACACAGATCAGGATAACATGTTACATGTTGATATATAGCTGCAAGTCCCATCTTCTGTGCTTCCATTGGATTATTAAAGGAAACCAGCTTGTCATCTATAAAGATCTCACCAGTATCATGGCTGTGAACACCTGTAATAATCTTAATAAAGGTGGATTTACCAGCGCCATTCTCACCCATCAGTCCGTGAATCTCTCCAGGCATCAGATCAAAATGTACGTCATCCAATGCTTTGATCCCGGGAAAGGATTTGGATATATGTATTAATTCCAAAATTTTTTCAGACACTGAACTTACCCCTTAACAGTTTCCTTACTATAAAATTACATACAAGATTTCATTCTAAATAAAACATCTCTTCAAGATTGGATATCCTTGGAGAATCGTCAGGATTAGTCTCCATAAGATCGGCCATGTAAGTCCACCATTTCCTGACAATATCACTCTCAGAAAGCCTGTCGACAGAATTTGGCTCCGTCACTTTTTGACTGGCAAATAGAGTGTTTGTCCCGGGATCAAGGAAAATAACATAATCACGGATTCCCGCTGATTCCAGTTCTTTGGCGAGCTCCGGCCAAATCTCATCATGACGACGTTTATATTCCACTGCATTTCCAGGTTTAAGATGCATAGCAAACCCCATCCTCTTCATCGTACTTCTCCTGGAATTATATGTATTAACATACTGCCTCCACAGGAATTCCCAGAAGGATTCCAAGTTTTTCAATCTCTGATGTGATATGTCCTACTCCAATAGCACAGTGATGAGACGGCCCGTTCCCTGACCAGGCTTCTACAAAATCACGAGCTGAAAGAGAAAACCTGTACCGACTGTTTGTATTACCAATGTTAAGGACAGGTCCTGAAACACACTCTCCCTCTGCTACTAGAAGAAAGACACCATCACGTCCCTCACAGACAGATAGCAGGGTTACAGGTCCATGCCTGACAGTCATTTGAATAGAGAGTCCTTTTCCAGGTTTCCCATGATAAACTGGTAGAGGTACAAGACCAACATCCCCCTCAGCACTGGCAAAATGTGCAGGTCCATCATGACCGAACATGACAATATCATCATTAAAATCCAATGCATAAAACTCGGAGAAAGATCCACCAGCACCAAAGCTGTCCAGAATCTTCATTGCCTGGGCGTTTTTTATCTCACATTCTCCTGCAACCGGAATATGACGTCCCGTAAGCATTGTATTCCCGGCAATGATCGATGTCACAATATTTTCATGCTCTGAACCGCTCGTTCCCTCATAATAATAAGCCAGTGAACCAAGATGATGTTTTGACACAAGCTTATCCAGAGAGACAGAGGTTCTGGCTGCACGGTCAATTTCATTCGTTTCACACTCTTTTGATACTTTAAATATTGTTTCGAAAGCTGAACATTTTTCAACGACCTCTTCGTCAGTAACACTCTTCCGCAGTTCTGCCAGTTCGTCTATTTCGATAAAATCAACATGGCCGCCGAAAACTGCTATCTGCCGGGTGATGTCAGTATAAACATCAAGCATGCCAGCATAGTAATGTCCAATAATGCCAAGCCGGTTGTTTTTCATGATCTTGGCAACTTTTGCAGCCCTGACCCATTCCCCCAATAAATTATTTGTCCTGCTCTCCCCAAGATAACCGGTTAACAAATGATATTCGATATCAGCACGATTAAACACATTTGCAATTTCCGGTACAGAACAGGCCTGACAATGAGCAAGCCACTCTCCGGTCATTAAGCCCCTGTCACTTAGATTATTAAAGGATTCATAATCAATGGCGGCTACTGGTTGAATATTCAAAACTACGATTGGAACACCTGTTGCCTGGACAACAGGCAGAACTGTTGAAGAAAGGGCATAAGTTGAGATATACAAAAATATTATATCAACCTGCTGCTGACGGAAAAGAGCTCCCACTACTCGCGCTCTTTCAGGGTTATCTACAAGTCCTGTATCTATCAGATCAACATCCCCAAAAGAAAGTATTTCTTGTGAAATTTCGTGCTGATATCCTTCTAAACGCTCTTTCAAACCTGGAAACTGGGGCCAATAAGTGTCTAAACCGATACCCAATATACCGATATTTAATTTTTTGGCGACATTCATTCCGGTTTTCTCCTTCGTTTATTACATGGTAAACCCGGTTCCAGGACATTGGAATAGACATTTTTTATTAAATGATATACATTTTTTTCATGACCAGCCATGTGAACACGTTTTCACGATATCTTCCTGTCAACACCGAAGCGCTGCTTTGGGAAATTTACTGCAACGATGCCGGTTATGCCCAGGTCCCACCGGGAGCCAATTATCCCATGGAACCGGAGAAGCATCCGAGGGCTTATGCAGCCAATGTTGTAACCGGGAGAATCCTGAGAGAATATCAGGTAGTATATATTACCTCAGGCAAAGGATGGTTTGTGAATGATTTATCAGGAAAGCACAATATTAAGGCTGGCGACATCTTCATGCTGTTCCCTGGTGTGAAACATTCTTATTGCCCCCTCGCCGATACAGGCTGGCAGGAATATTGGGTCGGATTTTCAGGAGAACATGCAGATAGACTTTTTAAGAACGGACTTTTCAATCTTGAAAAACCTGTCCACCATATGGGGCTGAACCAGGAAATAATGGTTGATTTTGAACAGATCATACGATTCTGCCGTCAGCAGCCTCCCGGCTTCCAGGTCCGTCTGGGTGCCATGGTCCTTCAGCTTCTTGCTCATATCCACACTTCAAAATTGAGTTCACAGACAACCCAGAAGGACAGTGAACTCGTGCAAATGGCACGTGCAGTCATGCAGCTGCACATAGATGAAGGAATAGAAATAAACCAGATTGCTAAAGAGCTGGGAGTGGGATACACATACCTGCTTGGTATTTTCCGGCAATACACAGGACTTACACCATATAAGTATTTCCTGCAGCTCCGCATACACAGAGCTAAAGACCTACTTGAGAATCCCTCACTGTCTATAAAAGAAGTTTCTGCAAAAATGAATTTCGAAAATCAGTACTATTTTTCCCGTATCTTTAAAAGGAAAACCGGTTGTGCACCTTCACAATGGAGAGCTTTGACCTGCAATAGGCCTTGGACTGAAGAAAAGGAAGGGGCTGATTAAGAACAATATCTTGCTTGACATAAGCTATTTGAAGTATTACTATTACCAGTAATACTTATTACTGGAGATATTCTTATGAGAGTAACAACAAAAGGACAGGTCACAATCCCTCAACATATCCGTGAAAAAATGATGATAACTCCATCTACTGAAATTGATTTTGTTGAGGAAGCTGACCGTGTATATATAGTGAAAAAAAAGGATGAAAAAGACTCAATTCGCAAATTTTCAAAATTAAGGGGTATTGGCACTGTAAAGATGACAACAGATGAAATTATGGCCTTAACAAGAGCAGACAGTTGAAAGGAATCCTTGTCGATTCAAACGTTATCCTGGACATTTTCCTTAATGATCCTGACTGGGTCGATTGGTCTGAAGCCAACCTCGCAAAATATAGTGCTTATACAAGGTTATATATAAACTCTATAGTGTATTCAGAAGTTTCTATAGGTTTTGAGCGAATAGAAGAACTGGAAGCAGCTATTATAAAAACTGGATTTCAGATACTGGAGATTCCTAAAGAAGCTTTATTCCTGGCTGGAAAGGCTTATCTAAAGTACAGAAAAGTTAAAGGAATAAAAAGATCACCTTTAACGGATTTCTACATTGGAGCACAAGCCGCAATCTTTGGCATGGACTTAATCACCCGGGATGTATCCAGATACCAAACTTATTTCCCATCAGTTAATTTGATCCACCCTGAGATTCATTAAGGGAGTCGTTTTTATAACAATGAAAATAACATATATGCTTTTCTCATGACAACAAAAGCAGGACCTTGTTATGGAACCGTTTGTCAAGCCGGGAGGACAGGTCGGCAGAGATATTGGTGTCTGGCGGGATATGATGCCAGGTGCGGATCTGGATTCTGAGGCAGCAAAAGCGGTGGAATTTGTAAGAAAGACACTGTGTTAACAGTTAACTGTTAACTGTTCACTGAGAAATATAAAGAATAGCATAGAATAAGCACTGAGCCAGAAATATTTGAAGTAAATATAATACAACCCTTTAATTTGAAGTAAAAAACATATATGCTCCTTCTTATGCCGACAGAAGCAATACCACGACTTGATGATGATACTTTTAGAAAAAAAATCCTGCCCCTATGCCGTCTTAAGCCGGG
>SDBV01005389.1_pt1 | contig 18081 bp, 17 predicted proteins | sample 2277081 | NCBI WGS metagenome assembly SDBV01 (sample SAMN10402039, study PRJNA504765) | marine sediment metagenome | isolation source: marine sediment core GS10_PC15, 223 cmbsf | place: Arctic Ocean: Southern Knipovich Ridge | collected 2010 | reverse complement strand
GGTGTGGAGAACGATGTCGTCGTAAGGTGGTTCTCCACCACCGTCCAAGGGGTCGTCGCTGACTGTAGCATAGATATGGATGTCACCCCGCTTCAGGGCCTCAATGTGGATTTCGGAAAAGCCCTCGACCCATTGTTGGCCGGTAGAGCCTTCATATACCTCGGTCCAGCCAACTTTGGGGTATGTCGCTGGGTTTGTCGGGTCGACCGTGTTCTTTATTGGGGGGGGGCTCGTGTACACGACATCTATGGGGATTTTGACCATGATGTCAGTCGGGTCCAAATCCACGCCGGACACCAGCGACCACTCGATGTCGTAAATGTCAGTACGGCCGTCCGCCTCAAGCAAACCCTTGACGGCGATTGCATGCTGGGCGCCTTTGACATTATAGGCAATGTCCTCGGGAATAATACCCAGCACTCTAATCACTTCGATGGTGTTATCAACGTTATTGCCTCCAGCGTCCGCAACGTCTACCGTAAGTTCATACCACCCAGGGACGGAAAAGGTGCGCGCCACCATGATGGTATTATCGTTGGTGGGACCTATATTGGCAATCTCCAGCGCGGCAATGTCGGCGGCGCTGAACAGCAGAGGGTAGGTGTCTAGGTCATAGTAGGTGCTGTCACCCTCGTTCTGCTTATACTCCCAATCCTCGAATTGGTAGGTAAGGTCCCCCTCCGCGCCAACCACTACAATATCAATTTCAACATCCAGAGGAGGGTCGGCAAAGCCAACGTCCGGGGTGGCAATGACGGTAACAGAACCAGTGATAGCACCCACCGGCAGCACTGGTATCATAACCAAGCTCAGCGCCAGCATGAAGGCGACAGCTCGGTACATCACCCTATGCCATCTTTTTTTAGTCATTGTTAGTCCTCCTTAATGCGTATCTCTATCTCCATGCACACTTAACCTGATTGCTTACGTATATGAAGATAGATTATTTTGGTTTATTAGGTTATTTTTGGTTGCTTATTTCGTTTATCTCTCCCTTTCGGGCTCTTGCCATAGCATCACCTCCTTTCCTTATTATATATAGTACCATGCCTTGTCAAGTAGGCATATAACCAATATAACATAAAAAATTTATTTGTCAAGCTCCTGCCTATTATAATACCACACCTTGTCAATAGGTGTACCACCAATATAGCACAAAATGTTCATTTGTCAAGTGCTTGTCTCTTCCGCTTCTCCATTGAAGGAGGTTAATCCAAGGGGTGTCTCAGAGGGGCTTCGCCCCTCTCTTTAATATCGTCCCCCCTCTCCTTTGAAGGAGAAAGGGGGATAAAGGGGGTGAGGTAGATAACGGTCTTTTACATCTCCTTGGTCAGGTTGGCCAGGAACTCGGCGTTGGACTTGGTCTTGCGCAGGCGGTCGAGGACTCGCTCTATGGCTTCAGTGAAGTGGACCGAGTCAGAGGCAATCATAGACAACATGCGCCGCAGTAGCCACACCTGCTTTACCGTATCTTCATCCAGGAGTAACTCTTCACGTCGGGTGCTGCTGCGCGCGATGTCCATTGCTGGGAAGAGTCGGCGTTCAAACAGTCGACGGTCGAGGTGAAGCTCCAAATTGCCCGTTCCCTTGAACTCCTCATAGATGAGCTCATCCATGCGGCTGCCGGTATCAATGAGGCAGGTGGCAATAATAGTGAGGCTACCGCCCTCCTCAGTATTGCGGGCGGCACCGAAGAAACGCTTGGCTGGGTGTAGCGCTGCCGGGTCAATACCGCCGGATAGGGTGCGACCACTGGAGGGCATCGCCAGGTTGTATGCCCGGGTGAGGCGGGTGATGCCATCAAGGAGTACGACCACATCCTTCCCACTCTCTACTAGGCGCTTGGCTCTATCTAGTGCCAGTTCGGCGACACGGGTCTGGTTCTCCACCGGTTCGTCAAAGGTGGCACCTATCACCTCTCCCCTGATGGAGCGAATCATATCGGTAACCTCCTCCGGTCGCTCGCCAATGAGGCATACCATGATGTGAATATCACTGTAGTTGGTGTTAATGGCACTGGCGATAGATTTGAGCAGCATTGTCTTACCGGCCTTGGGTGGTGACACGATTAAGCCTCGCTGTCCCCGACCGATAGGGGCGATGAGGTTCAATAGACGGGTGGAGAGATTATCAGACGAGGTCTCCAGATTAATCAACCGGTTGGGGAAGATGGGGGTAAGGGAGCCGAAGGCGGGTCGTTCCTTGGCCAACTCTGGGTTGAGGTCGTTAATTGCCTCCACGCGGAGTAGGCTGTAGTACTTTTCACTATTTCTGGGTGGTCTGCCCTGGCCGGCAACCATATCACCATTGCGTAGACCGAAGCGGCGGATCTGTGACTGGGAGACATAGACATCATTAGAGCCAGGCAGTAGGCTGTTTTGCCTGAGGAAGCCATAGCCGTCACTCATGGTCTCCAGGATACCGCTACAGTAAATGTAGCCCTGCTGCTCAACGTTTACCTGGAGCAGACGCATAGTGAGTTCCTGCTTCTTAAGGCTGGCATAGTTGGAGAGACCCATCTCCTTAGCCAGCTCAATCAGCTCGTCTCTGTTTTTCTTTTCTAGTTCGATAATGTTCATTTTCTTAACCTCACGCCTTAGTGTTCCTCTTTGGAAAAGGAACAGAAATGGATGGATATTATTATAAATTAGAAGAAAGGGGTAGTGGGGGTTGAGCTCCTTCTCGTAGTATATTGTTGGCTACGCCAATAAAATTGCGGAACAGGGGGTGGGGACGACCGGGACGAGAGCCGAATTCAGGGTGGAACTGGCAGCCAACCATCCACGGATGGTTAGCCAGCTCACAGAGTTCTACCAATTTGCCGTCAGGGGATACTCCGCTATAAATCATTCCTGTCTCTTCCAGTTGGGTGCGAAACTCATTATTAAATTCGAAGCGATGCCTATGGCGCTCATAGACCAGGCTCTGCCCATAGGCTCTGGCCGCCCGGGTGCCGTCAAGTAGTTGACAGGGGTAGTTACCCAGGCGCATGGTGCCTCCTTTGTTTTCTACCTGCTTTTGTTCCGGGAGGAGGTCAATAACAGGATAGGGGGTGGCGGCATCAAATTCGGTAGAATTTGGCTTAGCTGAGCCCAATGCATAGCGGGCAAACTCAATTACCATAACGTGCAGTCCCAGGCATAGTCCCAGGTAGGGGATTTCATTGTTCCTGGCATAACTAGCCGCCTTTATCATACCCTCAATCCCTCTGATACCAAAACCGCCAGGAACGATGATGCCCTGGACGGAGCGCAGTAGAGCCTCGCCGCCATCCCTTTCTAAATCCTCAGAGTGAACCCAGAGAAGGTTAAGCTCTCTATTATGATACAGAACAGCGTGATGTAGCGCTTCACGGACTGAGTAGTAGGCGTCCTTCAGTTCCACATATTTGCCTACCAGGGCGATATTAACTGGCTCATGGCATTCCTTAAGGCGCCTGACTAGTTCCCGCCATTGGCTAAGCTCTGGTTGCTGCGATTTAAGGTTAAGTCTGTCCACTATCAGCTGTCCCAATCCGGCATCTTCCAAAAACAGAGGTACTTCATAGATAGTTGGTACCGTAGGCAGGGGAATGACCGCCTGCCGGTCAACATCGCAGAATAGTGATATTTTGTCTCGTATCCCTTCCGAGATGGGATAGTCACTGCGGCATATGATAATATCAGGCTGGATACCAATACGCCTAAGCTCGTTAACACTGTGCTGAGTGGGCTTGGTCTTTAACTCCTGAGTAGAGGCGAGATAAGGCAGCAGGGTAACGTGGATATATAGTACATTCTCTCTCCCAACATCCTTTCTCATCTGTCTGAGGGCTTCTAAGAATGGCTGTCCCTCAATATCGCCGACGGTGCCACCTACCTCTATAATGACCACATCAGCTTTGGAGCTTTGGGCTAACCCTTTAAACCGCTCCTTTATTTCGGTAGTAACGTGGGGCACTACCTGAATAGTGCCACCCAAGAAATCACCACGCCTCTCCTTGGCGATAACGGCACTGTAGATTTGCCCTGAGGTAACATTGGACTCAGCGGTAAGGTTCACGTCAGTGAAACGTTCATAATTACCTAAATCAAGGTCAGTCTCGGCACCGTCCTGAGTAACAAATACTTCCCCATGTTGGTAGGGTGACATTGTTCCCGGGTCAACATTGAGGTAGGGGTCTAGTTTCTGAACAGAGATAGTGATTTGGCGGCTCTTCAGAATGGTACCAATAGAACCGACGGTGATACCCTTGCCAACGGAACTAACAACACCACCAGTAACAAAGATATACTTTGACATAAAGGAAAACTAAACTCTACGGATTTTATCCCACAAACGACCTTGCATTAGGTTATTGAAAAAGGGTAAGGAGCAGGTTTCTCTTTATTATAATCAGTCGAATATCAATTGTCAAGTCAATGTGCTGGAAAAGTTGGTTTCCTCACATCAGTTCCCAGGACCACTGAGGTTTCAATCTGTCGCTGGGGAATGCCCCAGTAGGTTTTTAGGAGCGCATCCTTGTCGGCCAGGAGATTGAAGCCATGTTTTTGGTAAAAGCCAATCGCCCAATGGGCATCAGCCCATGTCCCCACCAACAAGCGAGAAGTGGTAACCAGACCCTTAAGGTGATTCAACAATCTCCTGCCTATTCCCCGTTTCTGCCACTGAGGTAATACATAGGCATGGCGGATGAGGGTAACATCTCTAATTGGTTGAAACCCCATTATCCCAACCAGCTCACCGTTTACCTCCCAGCCAAAGAAGGCCATTTGCTTCATTTCCTGCTCAAGCTCATCCATAGGCATATAAGGTCGATGGTAACAATCAGCCGGTATAGTCCCTTCATATGCCTTGGCGGCCTCATTAATGATAAAATGTATCCTGGCTGCATCATCTGGCTGGCAAATACGAATCATAAGCTATTGTAACACATGTTGGTATTTAGCTATAATATCAGGGATTAGCCATTTTGATTAACCTGCGAGAGTAGTAATATGCAGAATACTCTTACCGAAGAGTTTAAGCCAAAAAGCCAAAAAGGATAAAGGATAATCCTTCCGAGGAGGCACTCAGTGCATGGTCCCTGAAACCATGCAGCTACCCGTTGTTATCACACCGGGGTCAGATGGTTGTGTACCAGGAGGAACTGTGAATGTTATTGGGCTAATCGGGGGCATGAGCTGGGTATCCTCGGTAGAGTACTATCGGCACATTAACGAGTTGGTTGCCGAAAAGCTGGGTGGTCTTCACTCAGCCCGCATAATTCTCTATAGTCTGGACTTTGATGAGGTACAGCAAGCTCAACACGAGGCTCGCTGGGATGATGCCACTACTATCATGAGCCAGGCAGGCGAGGCACTGAAACGGGCTGGTGCCGACTTCCTGTTAATATGTAGTAACACCGGGCACGAGGGCGCTGATGCTGTGGCAGAGAGGGTTGGCTTACCGTTGCTTCATATCGGCGATGTAACCGGCAATGTTATCACAGAGCGTGGTTTGTGTAAGGTGGGGCTACTGGGGACAGAGTTTGTCATGGAGGGGCAGTTTTATCGAGGGAGACTCCGAGAACGCTTCGGTATTGAGGTGCTTGTGCCTGGGGAAGAAGAGCGAGCTATAGTCCATCGGGTAATCTACGATGAGCTTTGCCAGGGAAAAGTAGAGGATTCTTCGCGCCGTGCCTGTCTTAAAATTATCGCTGGGCTGATAGAGCGAGGTGCCGAGGGAATTATTCTCGGGTGCACTGAACTGCCACTACTTATCCGCCCTGGTGACATACCGGTTACTCTGTTTGATACCACTCGGCTCCACGCCGAAGCGGCAGCGAAACTGGCACTGGCTGAATGAAAATAATAATCGTCTATGACGATTGCGTAAGCAAACAGGGGCTAGAGGCAGGGTGGGGTTTTCATCTCTTATAGTAATTGGAGAAGGCATCACACTAGTCTAGGATTTAACGAGATAATGCCTTACTACTTCATAGAATTCCTCAGGGCTCTTATCTATGGATAATTTCTCCATGGGACACATGTCTTGCCCGGCATGATTTTGAATATGGGGTACGATTTCAGTGACATGGTATTCGATGTCATAGTTGCTCAGTGTCTTGGTAGCAAGTTCACTACCTAAAGGGCTATAAACTTTCCGGCAAGCAGCCTTAACTGATAGTAAAGCAGCGGCGTTACCCATTATTTTATCAAATATTACTACCTCCTGGTGATATGGAGTAAACCTATCAACGTATTCAATTAAGGGTAGCAATCCGTCTTTTTTTGATGTAAAGAGTAATTTCTTACCTTTATATACTTGAAGTGTGTCATTGCTTATTAAGAATTCGTTGAATAGATGGGTGTCCATTTAGAAACCTAGCCACGACTTTTTTTCGGTGCCACTCTTTCCAGCAGTTTCATAATTAGTGGTATCGACACCACTTGGATAATGATGCCAGGCCAACCCAGCTTGATTACAGACCAAACAACAGTCAGAGTGTTCGCCTCTCCACCGGCACCGGTGTAAATACTAAGAGGGCTATAAATTTCTCCGGCAAGGTATATTATTGATACCGTTAAAAGTAATGCCAGACGCCCAGCTATCATGGCACCAATTAGTGACCAGATTACCCGCAGGTTAGACTTCTCGCGTAGAATTCCAGCTGCTAGACCGTAGGCGGAAAGCTCGACTACTATTTGGGGTAAAATCACCAAAACTGGCATTCCCGATATTGCATGGCTAACGAGGGGAGTGGACAGTCCAACTATTAACCCAGCCCGCCAGCCAAATAGTAATCCAGCCACCAATATGAAGATATGCATCGGTAGAAAGGTAGGTCCGGCTAGATAAAACTGGTGAAAAACCCAGGGTGTAAGTACCGCTAATGAAATAAAAACGACTGTAAAAACATAGCTACGTATATCGGTATATTTTAGTACCTTGGGAAAAGGCAGATATCCAGAAGTCAGAATATTGTTCATAGCATTCACCTCACTGCAGCATTACTACATTTAACTTCAAGGATTAAATTATTTCATCTCTCAGACGGCTTCTCCCATAGCTCAGGAAAGTATTGAAGTGTGGCGTCGGGGATAACGGCTACTCTTGCCTTATCACCATAGCTTGTCTTGAGCATATCCAAAATCTCAGACCAGCTATTGACTACAGTAATCATTTCCGGCGGTCCTAACAAGTCGAGTCCAGTCCGATCCACATAGGGGCCGAGCACTATCATTCTCTTGGTTCGGCGAGGTAGCCTCTTGCGGGGTCCCCATAGCCGACCACCGATATTCTTTCCAAAACTGCGAATCAGGTAATGGCATATTTGACCCTCGGGGATATTACAGGTAATTACCAGGTCACCACCTTCTTCTTTGAGCAACTTATCCCCGATTTGTACGGCAAGGAATGCTTCATTGGCTTTGCTATAGGCATTAGCCACCACTATGTCGGCCTCGCTTGGTTTCTTTGTGGTGTAGACCTTCCTGGCAAGTTTGACTCCTTCCCTATGGGCAGCAACTAAGTCACCCACAAACAACCCTACGGTATCCCGGTGTAAATTCACTACAGCGTTGATAGTGATGTCAAGGCTGGCTATTCTGGCTGCCTCCTCCATATCCAGCCGTAAATCATTACTTTCCACTTTACCCCAGCCAACGGATGGGGTAAGCTTCACGAAGCTGTTTTCTGGCGTTGGCTGTCTACGTCCACCGACATTATGGTGATTAGCCCATATGGTATCCATATGGGCGACACCGGGAAGAATTGACTTGCCGCCGCCGCCAAAACCAGCCGTGGGATGAGGTACTATGGCTCCGATAGCAATCTTCAAGTCGCAGGACATGACTTCACTATTTATAGAGACCGGGGTTCCGCGCGAGGTGGTACCCAAGTAAGTACAATTCTCAAAAGGATTATGGTTGTAGACCGTGAACCTCTGTAATACCTCGGGACCTAATTTTTTGATGAAGTCCATAAACTTCATCGCCCCATGGGCTCCGATGGAAGCAATAAATCTTATGTTGTCTTCCTTAATGCCGCCCTCTTTCAGTTCTTGCAACACGCAGGGCACTAATTCGGCTACCTTGGTCGGTCGGCTCAGGTCGTCAAAGATAATAACCACCTCTTTTCTGTTCTGAGCCAGCTGGGCAATTCGGGGAGTGCCGACAGGGTTAAGAAAGGCGTTTTGTATTCCCTCCTCACTAAGTTTAGGGGCATTCTGTCCTGCCATTTGGCAAACAACTACTTCCCAGGAGTCAGGGAAGTCAAGCTCTAACTCAGTATCACCATACCAGGGCATCTGCGGCACATTAACAATCATGGAACTACCTCCAGGGTTTTAGGTTAAGGTTAGAAATTTTATTTACCTGGTCAGATGCTATATCGTAGGTATGATACATGATTTAGTAGCATTAGGCAATGTTTGAAACGAGCTGTCCAAGCTTGGGAGCTTTTGGACATTCCGTTCTAGTAGAACTTGACAAAGACAGTTCAGCTACCTAAAGTGCCTGTGTTGTGCCAATATGGCATATAAAGGCGGAGAAAGGGGTGTAACCTGGCTACCTTTGAGCAGACTGAGGCAATGAAGCGCCGGGAGTGGGAGGTAGCTGCACCCCTGATCCATCACGATGTTCGGGAGGCTTATGGTAGCGTGCTCACGGTAAAGCGCTGAACTGACATCATCGTAGCCCTGCATGACCCTGCCTTCATTGGTGGAAAGACGATACCCTAATTATAAAATAGCTAACTCTTCGGAAAGTCGGTTGGTGATGAACATACAACCAGGTCGGTGGACAATCATGAAGGGTATCTTGGATGCCATGGCTACCTTTGATAGATTTGCCCCGGTTGCCCACCAGAGTAGTATCTCACCGGGCTGAAGGGGAGCCGGGGGCCAGGGAACAGGGGGAATCCACCCGCTATCTGACTTACCCAGGTCTTTTACGCCAACGGTAGCCGGGTCTCCGATATGAATGGGTGGGCCGTGCGCAATCAGGTGTCGAGATGAAATCTGGATAGCCCTCACTGCGTTTTGGGCATTTTTAAAGGCACGAGGGGCAGACTGCATCGGTCCCTGGAAACGTCCGGCGGGAACGAGTTGTCGGTTGATGGTGTAGTCAGAGAACAAGCGGTAGTGTAGATTGGCAGCTTGTAGCGCCCAATCAAAGCTTTGACTGCACCCTATCAAGAAGGTAACCAGGTCATCTCGCCAGTATTTAATAATATCAGTCGGTTCGCCAATAAGCTCTCCATCCTGGAAAACACGATATCGGGGCAAGTCAGTGCGTAGGTCGGCTTCAGGTGCTACCAGCCTGGGATGGGGGTCGCCTGGCTCGGTAACATCAATGACATAAAAGGCTCGCGGGTTACGGTGGGCAAATAGAAGGAACTCAAAAGCATAGTCTTTAGGAACGATGGCGAGGTTTGCCTGAACATAACTTCGGCAGGCAACAGCCGTCACCTCGGTGAATTCCCCCCGTCTAACAATATTACGGAACTCTTCGGGACTCATTTCAGCCAGATTACTTTTCTGGGCAATAACATTGAAATCCTCTTCTACTTGCTTATTCATTTGTTCCCTCCTTATAACTGGCAGCTTTTGTTACTCAATCAAAGACATAGCGCCAGCTGGGCAGATGCAGGTGCAGATGCCACATCCCCGACACCCATCGAAGACCAACCTGTTGCCCTCTATCTTGATGGCGTTGTAAAAGCAGGCATCAACGCATTTCTCGCACAGGGTACACAGGTTTTCATCGACCTCGGCGCTCTCTTTGGGAAATCTCTCCATTTCAGCGTAGCTAAGAGTCTTTTTAGCCGCCAGGCCGACTATTTCCTGAGCCGTCTTATAGCCCTGTCTATCCAGAAATTCGCTAAATCCCCTTATGGTTTTGGCAATCCAGCCGTACCCTTGAGCCATAATGACGGAACACATCTGCACCGTGGTAGCGCCGGCCATCATGAACTCGGCGATATCCTGAGCATCATAAGCCCCATTTGAGCCGGTAATAGGGATACCGAGGTCTTTATAGACCTGGTAGACCCACCTCAGGGTCAACGGCTTCACCCATGGCCCTCCGACGCCGGCAGTACCGTAGATTAAGGGTTCAGCCCGTTCTGTATCCACACAGAAACCGACGAAGCGATTCATAATGTTAACCGCCGAAGCCCCAACTTCCATTACCGCTCTGGCCACTTCGGTCATATCTGCGACCTGAGGGGTGAGCTTGGCGATTATGGGAATGGAGATATTCTGTGTTACAGCCCTGACAATCTCGGCGGCCAGTTCCTTATCCTGACCCACCAGCATCCCGGTCTTGGTGTCCTCCATCTGAGAAGGATGAGGACAACCGAAGTTTAACTCCATCATCCTAACCCCGGTCTCCGCCATCATCTTGCCTAATTTCACCCAGCCGGGTGTATCGGTAGAAGCAATACTGCCGATAACCACGCAACCTTCTGAGTCAGCAATTTCTCTAGCCTGCTTAATATCCTGCAGCCAGGCGTTGGTGTCCTTATCCTGTAGCCCTGCCCGCCCGTACAAGGTAAAAAGCCGGGGAACCTCACCAGCACAAACCTGGCGCTTTTCATCTAAAAATCTCCATCTCGTCTGCAGGCTCAACCGCTTCAAGGATTCGGAGTCGGTAAGGGTCTTGACCACTAATCCCCCGGCGCCACTCTCTATCACTTTCCGCATGTTACTTAGTGAGGCTGTGGGTTCAGCCGAAGAAGCTAGTACCGGATTTTTGAACTCAATTCCTAAAAAGTTTACCCTTAAATCAGGCATCTTGCCGACCTCCCCATTTGGACTTCTACCGGGCTTTTCGCGCATTTCTACGGTAACAGTCTTGCATAATGTCTGTCAAGGCTTGAATCGGTTCCTTTTTGGGAGGCAACTCCTATTACTATATGACTATTGAAATAGCTAGTTTTTAGTGATTTAATAAACCGAAGATGAATATCTGAGCAGCCTTTAAGAGAACCGGCGGCTAGCGAGATAAGAGAGGAGGCAGTGTGAAATTCAATGACCTTGCCTGGGCAGCACTTCTGCATTACTACAAGTCAAGTGGAGATAGAAAATATGTGAAACTTTTTCGGGATAAGACGTTTCTCTCTAAATTGCGAGAAACGCCGTGGGATGTCTCCTATGAAGAATTTGAAACCAGGGTTATCGCTGGTTTTGTCAATAGTATCGGTCTGCGGCTGCCAGTAGGGACGAGGGGTGGTAACATACTGGCTGAAATAATTAAGCTGCGTCGCTGTATATCTTTCCTTCAGGGTGTACGCCTGCTTGATTGCGATTTGTCAAATGAGGATTTACTGAAGAATATAAGGCAAATTTACAATGGACTTAATACAGTTGATGGGTTCTGGGTAACCGGGATAAGCAAAATTGCTCACATACTTAATGACGCTCTATTTGTTGTGCTCGATGGGAAAACATCAAAGTACTTTGGCCTGCGTGGAGAGGCTGATGATTATATAAAGTGGCTAGGCATTGCGCAGCAGCATGCGCTAGAGGTTGCCAGGGATTTTCAGACGCTGGGACTTCCCGGTTCGCTGGAGACATTCCTTTCCGAGAAGCTAGGTCTTAGTCATTATGGTTGTCAGAAATCACTTGCCAGATTTATTGATGAATATTTTTGGCTGACAACTAGTGAAAACCTGTCTGTCCCACCCAATTGGGTACCGTCGTCATTGTAATCATTTTTTGAATATATCTCCGCTAACAATGTACCATCTATTGACGGCGAGATGTTACGGTGGTAAGCTATGCTTTGTAAAAGTAAGGCAGCGAGGCTGGAGTAAAGCGACAAGGGCATTAAATAACAATTTTGGAGGTGGATATGGAAATTGGCAAAATAAAAAGACCCCCGCAGGAGATAATTGAAGGTTTCAGGGAGATTCCAACCAGCACCATTAGTGATGTTCTGGATAAGATGGGGATAGAAGGCATCATTAATGGTTTCCAGCATCTGGTGCCAGGAATCAGAATCGCTGGGGCGGCCTTCACCGTGAAAGAGACGAGTGGGGTGCGGGGCACCTACACCAAGCAGGATGTTCCCTTCGGCGAACTCTTTGATATGTTGGAGAAGGGTGACGTCATGGTCGTTGACAACGCTGGTCAGCAGATATCTACCCTTGGTGATATGGCGTCACTAGCACTGAAGTTAAAAGGTGTGGCTGGGGCAGTAGTCGATGGGGGGGTCCGTGATGTAGAGGGAATCGTCAGGGTAGGCTTTCCTGTTTACACACGTCACACTTGTGCCACTACAGCGGTGACCCGGATTAAGTTTCTTGCTCTAAATGTCCCCGTCCGAGTAGGGGACGTCAAGGTCAACCCCGGCGATATAATTGTGGCTGATGACACGGCGGTGGCAGTAGTTCCTGCCGATAAAGCCAAGGAGATTCTGGAGCAATGCCGGCAGATTGAGGAGATAGAAAAGCAATTTGAGGACTTTGTGCGAGAAGGTGGGACCTTTCTCCAGGCATCTAGAAAATTTGGCAGACAGTAGGAAAGTCATTTAGCAATAATCGCTGACCATTTCAGTCCGTCTCTTTCGCTTTGCTCATGACGAACAAGAAGGACAGTGACCAGCCGGATGTCTATGAGGAAAACGGGCATCAGTGATATTAGCTTTATCTATAAAAGCTCTGTGCCGGCGGCAGTAGCTGGTTTCGGCCAGAGGGAGTGTATAAAGAGGGGGGACAAATGGCTCGCTTCAAAAGTGAACAAGCTGAAAAGGACGCAGTAAGGATGACGGCTGCATTAATGGCGGCAAGTGCGCGAACAGCTCCCAAGGCAAGAGGTATTGATGCCACGGAAAGCCTGATTCTGGATGGGGATGACTTGGAAGAACTGGCGGTTGCTATGGAACGCAAAGCGGAGGAGAAGCCACCCTACCTGTCTTCAGGTTACAAAAGGGATGCGAACAATGTTAGAAACTCCAGTGGTGTGTTGTTAATTGGAGTTACGGGCGACCCCAAGAAGATTGGACAACCACTCGACTGCGGTGCGTGTGGGTATGAGAGCTGTGAGCACTTGGCTAAGGCGAGGAAGCGGACAAAGGATACAAGGGATTTCAAAGGTCCTATTTGCATATTCCAGGCAATGGACTTGGGTATAGCCTTGGGTTCCGCTACAAAACTGGCTGGCGAACTCAACGTCGATAATCGAATGATGCTTACGATTGGGGCTACAGCGAAAGCATTGCGACTGTTGGATTCGGATGTGATTATTGGTATCCCGCTATCGGTAACTGGCAAAAGCCCTTACTTTGACAGGTAGCAGGCTATTATTTCTGACGGGCCAGTTCCCGGCATATGCTGTAAACTGCACAATATGAAGTTTTGTTCAGCTTAGACTATCTCTTATATCTAGACTATCTCTTACATCTGAAAGTCTGAGACAAAGGGTCTACTCTTGGCCTGTATGCACAATTTCCAGGGCTGCTCCGTTTGGTATTTTCAAGGTCAGCAAGAAAGGGGTAGTGGCTCGTGGAAACTTTGGAATCTTACTTCCCTGAAGAAGTAGACCATCTGCACAGAAGAGCACGCTCCGGTCTAGGAGGTTCTAAACCAAGCCTGGCAGGTAGAAGCGCGGAAGAAGCTCAAAAGCAGGACAATAGAGGCAAGAAAAAGGTATAATAGCACTGTCAGGAGTGGGGCTTTAGAGCCTTAGGTATCTATTACTGCCGGGGCCAGAATATTCCCCGTCTTGTAGACGAAATACAGGCTGATAGTCAGGACTAGCGTGATGGAGGCAAATATGGAAATTTTCCAACGCCTGGGTCTAGATGTAAAACCAATCATTAACGCCGCAGGCCCGGTCACGATGTATTGCGGTGGCTCAATGCCACAGGAAGTAGTGGATGCAATGTCTGAGGTAGCTCACACGCCGGTACGTATGGATGAGCTTCAAGCAGCCGCTAGCAAAGTTATAGCTAAGATAACTGGTGCCGAAGCCGGCTATGTCACCTGCGGCTGCTCAGCAGCTCTCACTGCGGCCACCGCTGCTTGCATAACCGGCTACGACGTAGACCGCATCAATCGCTTGCCGGACACTGCTGGTATGCCCAATGAGATTCTTATAGCCGCCTCTCAGCGTTGTGGGTATGACCACGCTATCCGCGCCGCCGGTGCCAGGATGGTGAGCGTAGGCATGCCAAGTGGCCCGCTGGCTCCCGGTCAAATGTATCACCCCTTAGCGGAGGATTATGAGGTCGCCATAACCGGTCATACTGTGGCTATTGCCTACTTTTACTACGGAGGGGGCACCCCTCCCCTGGAGGAAGTCGTTAGCGTGGGCAAAAAATATAACATACCGGTAATCGTAGATGCTGCCATGCAGGTGCCACCAGCAGAGAACTTGCGTAAGTTTATTGCTATGGGTGTTGATTTGGTGGCCATCAGTGGAGGCAAGGGGATTCGTGGACCGCAGGCGAGTGGTCTCTTATTCGGGCGTCGTGACTTGATTGCGGCTGCGGCCTTGAACTATTTTGTCCCCGGCTTCGGGGCAGGGTTCATCTCCTACCATGACTGGACGCCGCCGCCCTCACTCGTTCCTAAAGAAAAACTCCGAGGCCTACCCTATCACCCTATCGGTCGAGGACTGAAGGTGAGTAAGGAGGCAGTCGTTGGTCTTATCGCTGCTCTTCAGATTCTCGCTGACGAGGAGAAGAATGTTAGAGAAATGAAAAGGCTTAGGCTACTACTGGAACCGATTTTTGAGCGTCTCCAGGGGCTCCACGGAGTGCAAGTAGAGACGAGTGAAAGCCCCCCCGGAGGATTACCAGTAGTTACCGTGAAAATAGATGGGTCAAAGCTGGGTCGTAGCACTAGCGAAGTCTTGCAACGGTTAAAGGATGGCAACCCTCCTATCTACGTTTTTGCTCCGCGAGTATTTACAGACGAATTTGTTATTAATTCCTGCAGCCTTAACGAAGAGCAGGCAAAAATAGTGGCTGAGCGCTTATATACTGCCGTCACCAGATGACGAGGAAGAGGTAAACGCGGGGAAAAATGATTATCACTAGTATTTTTCAGGAGAGGCATGACTGAGTATATCGTTAGAGTGAAAAACCTGGTCAAAAGATTTGGTGAGCTGGTGGCGGTGGATGACATCAGTTTCAGTGTGGCACGGGGGGAAATCTTCGGCTTCTTGGGCCCTAATGGTGCCGGTAAGACCACTACTATTAACATCCTCTGTACCCTGTCTAAACCGACGTCAGGGCGAGCTATCCTTAATGGCTTTGATGTCGTGCGCCAGCAGAGCCAGGTACGCCAGTCAATCGGGCTAGTGTTTCAGGACCCTAGCCTTGATGAGCAACTTAGCGGATTACAGAACCTGCGTTTCCACGCTATGGTGTATAACATACCCGCCTCGGTTCGCGAGAGAAGGATTGAGGAAATACTAACGATGGTTGAGCTATGGGACAGGCGCCATAGCCGGGTTCACACCTATTCCGGGGGTATGAAACGCCGTCTGGAGATAGCCAGAGGGCTGTTACACTACCCTAAGGTGCTATTCCTTGATGAGCCCACGCTGGGGCTAGACCCACAGACGCGCAACCGGATATGGGAATACATACTAGAGCTGCGACAGCGTGAAGGGACTACTATTTTTCTGACTACTCATTATATGGATGAGGCCGAGAAAGCCGACCGAATTGCTATCATTGACTACGGAAAGCTCGTGGCTATAGACACTCCGGAAGGGCTCAAGAAGCTTGTCGGTAAAGATGTCATCTCTGTGAAGACTGACGATAACAATAGAGCTGCTGAAGAGATCAAGCTTCGCTATGGAATTGAGAGTAGACATGGTAGTGATGGGCTTACTTTCGAGGTAGTCAGAGGCGAGGAATTCCTCCCCACTTTCATCAAGGAATTTAGCACCAAGATACTGAGTATCAGCCTGCGCCGTCCCAGCCTGGATGATGCCTTTCTCAAGCTAACCGGGCGGGAAATACGGCAGGAGGAAGAGGTTAGAAATACCTTCAAGGCGATGGGGCGGCAGCGTGGCCATCACATGAGGCACTAGGAGACAACGATGAATAATCTACGTGGAGTGTACACAATCTGGTATCGTGATATACTCCGTTTCTGGAATGACAAGATGCGCATGATTGGCTCTATAGCCTTTCCTCTATTGTTTTTATTCGTGTTCGGTAGCGGTCTCAGCGGTATGATGGGTTCCCTTGCTCCGGGGGTTGATTTCACCCAGTTCATTTTCCCCGGCATTATTGGCATGACAGTTTTGATGAACTCACTGATGGGTGCGATGTCTGTAGTCTGGGACCGAGAGTTTGGCTTTCTCAAGGAAGTGTTGGTAGCACCAATCAGCCGTGTCTCGGTAGCTGTGGGTAAAACACTGGGTTCAGCTACAGTGGCGTTGTTTCAGGGAATGCTTCTTCTGCTATTGAGTCCACTAATTGGTGTCTCCCTTTCAGTATGGACAGTGTTAGCACTTGTGCCACTGATGCTTCTACTCGCCGTTTCCATGAGCTCTATGGGTATCCTGCTGGCAACACGCATCAAGTCCATGCAGGCATTCCAGGTGGTAATGCAGATGCTGATGTTTCCTATGATATTTCTTTCCGGAGTTTTCTTTCCACTGCAGGGGTTGCCGGCGTGGATGGATATCTTGGTCAAGATCAACCCCGTTACCTACGGTATCGCTCCAATCCGCCAGGTAATGCTGGGAACATCCCCTGACTCACCTTTCGCCATCAACCTACTGGGGCACACAATGTCACTCTGGGACAACGTTATGGTGCTGGCAGCATTTGGGGTAATTATGATCCTTCTGGCGGTGTGGTCTTTCAGCAGGCAGGAGTAGCCTTTGGCATTTTAGGTGAGGTCTCGCTAGTTAGAGTGTCCATTATTGAGTTGTGCCAATATTGACGACGGTACGTACTCATGCCTAGATATACCTGCCCACCGATTTGGCGATTGGTCTAAGCTCTTCCATCAATCTAGCGAAGTCTGATGGTGTGAGGGACTGGGGACCATCCATTAAAGCTTCCTTTGGGTTGGGGTGAACTTCAATAAGAAGCCCATCGGCACCAGCAGCCACCGCTGCCTTGGCCATTGCTGGCACCAGTGAGTAGTGGCCAGCGGCATGGCTAGGGTCAACAATTACTGGTAAGTGGCTGACTTTCTTAACTACCGGTATGGAACAAATATCCAGAGAAAAGCGAGTGCTGTCCTCGAATGTTCTGATTCCCCGCTCACATAGAATAACCTGGTTATTCCCCTCTGCCAGCAGGTAGTCGGCTGCTGTAAGCCACTCGGTAACAGTGCACGAAAACCCGCGCTTCAGGACAACAGGACACTTACTTCGGCCGATATTAGTCAGTAGAGCGAAGTTCTGCATATTCCGGGCACCAACTTGCAGAATATCGGCGTACTTGGATACCAGGCTGACATCGTGAGGGTCTACCACTTCGGTGATCACGGGGATATTGAACTGCTCCCTGACTCGTGCCAGCAATTCTAGTCCGGCTTTTTCCAAGCCATGGAAGCTAAAAGGGGATGTGCGTGGTTTAAAAGCGCCACCACGCAGAATACAGGCCCCGGGCTCTTTTATCGCCTTGACCGCCTCCCTGAGCTGTTCCTCACTCTCCACAGCACAAGGTCCTGCTATGACTACGATACGCTTACCCCCGATCTCAATCCCGTTGATGGAAACCAGGCTGTCCTCTGCCTTGAATTCACGGGAGGCGAGCTTGTAGGGCTTCATAATCCGGGTTACACGCTCCACCCCGGGGAGCACAGCAAAGATATCTGTGGATAATTGTCCGGTATTACTTCCCAGTATGGCGACCACCTGTTTGTCAGTACCTAAGTTCAACTGGACGCCCAGTCCCAGTGACTTAGCCCTCTGCACTACACCATCTATTTCCTCTGTATTGGTGCCGGTTCTCATTTCGACTATCATTGCGCCTTACAGCAGCTCCTTTATCAGACGGGAGTACTCATTTTAATTTACCACAGCGTGATTCTGTAATGATGATACACACATGACATCTAGCCGTCAAGCTCACTCTCCGGTTCGATAAAGGACAAACCTTTGCCGACGGGTGTGGAATTAAATAGGTTTGAACTGCTGGT
>SDBV01005388.1_pt1 | contig 18083 bp, 13 predicted proteins | sample 2277081 | NCBI WGS metagenome assembly SDBV01 (sample SAMN10402039, study PRJNA504765) | marine sediment metagenome | isolation source: marine sediment core GS10_PC15, 223 cmbsf | place: Arctic Ocean: Southern Knipovich Ridge | collected 2010 | reverse complement strand
ATTCTGGTGGAGGAAATAGGTCTTTGTCTCTTCCACCACCTTGATCACATCAAAGGGGCAAGAGCTCCTCAAGTACTCATGCACTTTCTCTTGCGTCGCAAATCGTTTTCCTTGGCAAACGAATGCTCCATCTCGTGTTTCAAGCTCAATTGTTGTGTAGGTACAAATCATCATCGGTCTTTCTCATGGTTTCTATAACTTTCGCGCTAAGGTTACTCCCTTAAAAAGAAAACTTCAAGGAAAAACAGTGTTCTAGTTTTTGAGAGAGAGAGCTTGGTGATGGGAGTGCTGCCGGGTAAGCGTGGTTGTTTTCGGGGTATTGGATTTGGACGGGAGAGATGAGGGGGCTTTCTTCGGTTTCTCCGGGGGAACGGCAGATCTTTTGGAAGGAGGGCGCAGACTCCGTATTTTCTCCCCTCAGTGATGAGAGAGTCGAGGGCTTGGAGTTTTTGGAATATGGGGAGCTCATCGATGATGAACCTGATCCGTCTTTGGAGATAATGCCCAAAAACTTTTAGAAAAGAGGGCCAAAGGAGGAAAATCATCCAAAAGAAGTGCTAAGGTTGAGTTTTACAAGGTCTGTTTGGAGGCGAAGCGTTGGAAGAGGCCGGCGTGGGAGGTGAGCTCTTGGAAGGTGCCAGAGGCGGTGATTTCCCCCTCTTCCATGACGTAGATCTTGTCTGCTTTCTCGAGGACATTGAGGCGGTGGGAGGTGAGGAGGATCGTTTTGGAAAGAGAGCGAAGGTTGGCAAGGACTCGCTCTTGGGTCCGGTTGTCGAGAGTGTTGAGCCCTTCGTCGATGAGGTAGATCTGAGGGTTTGTCAGGATGGCGCGTGCTAGGAGGAGTTTCTGTTTCTGCCCTCCTGAGAGGAGCCCTCCAACGCTTGAGAGTCTGGTATCGAGTCCCATGGGGAGGGAAGCGAGCTCCTCATCAAAGGTGGAGAGGGTAAGAGCTCGTTCGATTTCGTGTTTGGTACACTTTCGGCCGCAGGTAAGGTTGTCGTAGATATTGCCTTGGAAGATCTTGTTCTCCTGGAAGATGAATCCAATCTGTTTACGTACCTTGAAGATATCGAGCTCAGTCGCATCTTGGTTGTCGTAGAAGAGGGCGCTTCGTGAGACTTCTTCAAATCCAAAGAGGATGCGGCAAAGAGTCGATTTTCCACACCCTGTTTTCCCAACAAGTCCTACAAATTGTCCTGCTTTGAGGGAGAGATCCACTTCTTTTAATATGAGGGGACTTTCCGGGCCATAGCGAAAGTGGAGATCGTGTACTAGGATCTCTCCTTGAAGAACTCCAGGATCAGCTTTGCCCTCACCCTTTTCAACAGGGGTGGTCAGGAGAGGGGAGACCCTTTTCCAAAAGGGGATAAACTCGCTTAAGGATGCAAGGGTAGATACAGCTTGTAGGAATGACTGGGAAAAAGGGGAGAAAGCTGCCAAAAAGGCAAGAAAGCTTCCAACTGAGATAGCGAGAAAGGCGACATCCTCCTCTTCCAATTTCCCTTTTTTATAAATGACAAAGCCATAAATACAAAGAGGAAGGAGGACCGTTATAAAGGATTTTGAGGCGTTAATGATATTCTCTAAGTTCAGAACTTTTAAAGTAAGGGATTGGTTAAAGGAAAAATCTCGCATCCATTTAGAAAAGAGTCTCTTTTCCAAAACAGCTGTTCGTACTTTGGGCATGGCGTGGATCACCTGAATCAGGAAGGCTTGGATCTTGGCTTCAGATTCGAGAAGTTTTCTTTCAAAACCGATCTTCACGAGGAGTATGAAGAAGGCAAGAATGCTCCATAATAGAATTAGGCTTACTCCTATAAGGGTCAATTGCCAACTAAAGATCACCATCACAATGATGTAGAAGAGGCTGAAAAAGCCATTGACTAAGATGGTAAGAGTCTGGTTTGAGATCCTTTCCTTGATTTGGTTGAAGATCATCGTTCTTTGGAGAAGATCTCCACTCGCGATCGTCTGAAAGAAGTTCACGGGGAGGCGAAGGATCCGGTCCCAGAGTCCAATCTGGATCGAGTTTGTCAAAAGCCCTTTGATCCGGACAAGAAGCAGAGTCCGGAAAAAGAAGAAAATAGCCGAGCTTGCGACAATCACTGGAAGACCCATAAAGAGCTGGGTGTAGATCGTATAGTTGTAGTTGGGGATGATGTAGTCATAGAGGATCTTGTTTGTCAACGGGAAGGCAAAGCCGAAGAAGATCATCACAAGCCCAATGAATAAGACCGAGGTATACTCCCATCGAATAGCGGAGAAAATGGCTGCAATAGTGACATGCAGCTTGTGTACGTCCTCTGGCAATGGAGGATAGAGCATGTAGGCTTCTTCAGAGAGAAGTGAGGCTGTCTTTTCGTCTACAATCGTGTGCTTCTCTGTTTCAGGATCGACAATATGGAAGACCTTGTGGTTGGCAAAGATCACAGCCACAGGTTTTTTTTCTAATCCAAAGAAACCGATAAATGAGCCTCTATCCTCTTTCCACCAATCGGTTTTTAGGGAAATCTCTCTGTAGCGAACCTTTGCTACTGAGCAGATCTCCTCTAGGGTCGGATTGATCCGATCAGGGAGAGGAAGAGTCCGATTCCAGCTGCCAGCAAGAAGGGAGCAGGCACGGTATAGGAGAGAGCCTTCCGTTTCAGGTGGCTTTTCAATGGAGGAGGAGGAGATCACTCCCTTCAGGTGGGAGAGTGATTGGTCTAAGAGCAGGTCTTCATTCATATTTTTTTTCTAAACCATATGAGAAATATTGCCAATGATCTAAAAAAATATTAAGTTGCAAAACATGAAAAGGAGTGTAACGAAAATCGGTTTTGCTCTCGCCTATCTTCCGATCTTGCTAATTGGGGAGATCTCATCGACCAAAGAGGAAGAGCTAAATGAGGCGCGAGATTTTTTTCAGGGAATGGATGTCCAGCCCCCTGAGGAGATCTTGGAGTGGCTTAAATCGAAAAAGATATTGGAGGAAAAGCCGATTGAGGAGTTTGGAGACAAGGAGCTTCCTCCCATAGAGCTCTCCTTAAATGAGGCTGTCGCCACCACCTTGGAAAATCAGTGGCAAATCGACATTGCCGAGAGTGAAGTGACTCGTAGATTTGGGGAGTGGCAATCTACAGCAGGCCCTTTTGACCCGGTGTTAACTACCTCTTTGAGAGGGGAGTGGCTCTTAGATCCTCAACAGATTGGGTTCAAAACAGACGACAAGGGGACGATCACGACCTTAAACGCTGTTGTCGAGAAGTTGACACGGCCTGGTACGAGCTTCTCGGTTGGGACAACGGTCCAAAGGGTTCACGACCCCTCTCTTGCTTCTGTAAGCCCCGGCATTCCCCGTTTTACCCAATCGACCCTTACCTTCCAGATGACCCAACCTCTTTTGCGCCGCTTTCTCTACAACCAGGAGTCAGTTGATGAGATCGTCTCTTCACTGCAATACGAGGCTGCTCAGTATCTTCTCGTCCAGACGATGGCAGAGGAGGTACTCAATACGATCCTTGCCTATTGGGAAATGGTAGCTGCGGAAAAAGTTGTTGAGATCAACGAAGATGCCCAACAAATTCTCGAGGGTTTAGCAAGTTCCACATTCCGGTTGGTTGAAGCTGAGCAGCTTGCTGCCTCAGAACTCAATGAACAGATAGCTGAGCTCTCTCGCAATCGTCGTGACCTCATCGCCTCTCGCCAAGATGTCTATGAGACTTACAACACTCTTCTGTTCCAGATGGGGGAGAGAAAGTGTGAGTTTAGTGAAAATCTCCCCCATTTGATCGTGGAGAACTTCACAACTCCCTTTCCCCATAAACGGGCATGGGATATCGACTGTCTTTTGCAACAAGCTTATCTCCATCGAGGAGATCTGATTGCAGCCCGGATTCGGCTCCAAGAGACTGATGTACAGCTCCGGCTTGCTCGGAACAATATCTTACCTGAACTCGACATGATCTTTGGAGTGGAACTTCTCAACAACACCGTGGGATCGAGTGGGCAGCGGTTCTTCTCTTCCTATTACCCAAACGATATGGAGAAGGATCTTTCTGCCGAAGTGCGTCTTTCAATCCCTTTTTGGAACGATCGGGCAAGAGGAGAGAGAACGCAGAAATATCAAGAGCGGATGCAAGCCTTTTTGGAAGAGAACGAGCTTTGGTCGGGGATCTATAATGAGAGTGCGGTAGCTCTTCGGGAGCAAATCGAACTTGTTGATGAAATCTATTATGCTAACAAAGCAGCCGAGTGGTATGAGATCGCGTTAAGAGATGAGATCCTCAGGACCAAGGCGGGCTACGGCTCTCTTTTTGTCGTGATCGATTTTGAGAACCGATTCCGGAGGATCCTGATCGAGCGGGTTAACGTCAAAAAACAGTATGCCCAGAACATCGCTCGCCTCCTCTTTTTGACAGGGACTTTAGTTTTGATCGATCCGGTCACCCATGAGGTGCTAGTCGATCCCCTTAATTGTGAACATTTGGTAAGACATGATGAGCAAAACTGACCAAGAGACAATCGATCGATTAGGCAAGCAGAGGGCCTTGCAAGAGCCTCTTTCCCTGCAAATACCCAAGAACTGGCCTCTCTTTGCCGTTCTGTTTGTTTTACTCTCTCTTCTCGTTCTCTGGGCCTTTTTGGGGAGAATTCCAACAGAAATCCGAGGAAAAGGGGTGGCCCTTAGCCCAGCAGGGACCTTTTTGGTCCGCTCTGAAACAGAAGGGAAAGTTGTCGATCTTTTTGTGAAAGAGGGAGAAAGAATTAAGAAAAATACCCCCATAGCGATTCTCTACAACCCGGAGTTGAAATCTCTTTTAGTTCAGATCGAAGCTACCGAATTCAAAATCGACCGCTTCCAAAATGGGCTCAAACTTTTAGAAGAGGCACTTGAGATCAACCAGCAACTTTTTCAAGAGGGGCTGATTGCCAAGCTCATTGTCGATGATACAAAAGCAAAAGTCTACGAGAAGCAGATTGGCATTGAAGAGGCGCAAGCAGAGATCAATACCCTCTTTTCTAAACTTGAGCTAGCCTCAGCTACCCCCAAAGAGGAGGTTTTGCAAGTCAAACAAGAACTTCTCGATGGGAAGTTTACAGAAGATCTCGCCTCCCTGGAAGAGAGGCTCACTCTCGTGAGGGCTTCTGAGTCAGGAACAGTTTTGGAGGTGCTGGTGGAGGCAGGGGACCAAGTCGAGAGGAAAGAGTCGCTCGTTTGGGTCGAACACCCACTAGAAGGGGAGCAAAGTCCATTTTTTTATACCACAGTAAATGCCGATGAGATCGGGAGGGTAGAGGCGGGGATGCCTGTGCTGGTAGAACCCCTTATCGTCAATCCCCAAGAGTATGGGGCAATCCGAGGGAAGGTGAAAGGGGTCTATCGCTACCCTGTCTCAGAAGAAGAGCTTGTGGAGACGATCGGAAATCCACAGATCGTAAAATTTCTCCTAGAGTCTTCTTCTGTTGCCACCCTTCTTCTTGTGGAGCCCCTTTTGGATCCAGAAACTCCGAGTGGACTCCAATGGACCTCAAAAAATGGGCCACCTTTCTCCATTCCAACTGGATCTGTTGCAAACGTCAAATTGATCATCGATGAGCAACCTCCTATCTCGTATCTCATCCCTCTTTGGAAGATCAAAGATCCCTTTATTGGCAGAGGAGGGGGGCCTTGAGTTTGCGGAAGACTAAAACCCCGCGTGTGATCCAGATGGAGGCTGTCGAGTGTGGCGCTGCGGCTCTTTGTATCGTATTGGCCTACTACAAATGTTTTGTCTCACTCGAGGAACTCCGCATCACTTGTGGGGTCTCAAGAGATGGGGTCAATGCCCACCAGATGTTAGAAGCTGCTCGCTACTACGGTTTAGAAGGAGATGGGTACCATGCTACCTGGGAAAATCTGGCTAAAGTCGAGACCCCTGCCATCTTATACTGGGAGTTTAACCATTTCGTCGTTCTCGAAAAGATCCGCGGCGAGAAAGTCTGGATCAACGACCCTGCAACAGGGCCAAAAACGGTCTCTCTTGAGGAGCTGCAGAAGAAATTTTCTGGGATTGTGCTCTTTCTCAAACCCTCTGCTGATTTCAAAAAACGAGGTAAGGATATCTCTCTGTTTAGCAGGTGCAAGGAGAGATTTGCTCCAGCTTTCGGGAGTCTTAGCTACCTTTTTCTTCTGGAGATTTTTGCACTTCTTTTAGCCTTAACCCTCCCCCCTCTTTCGAAGGTCTTTGTCGATACCTTTATCCAATCCTCCACCCCCTCTTGGGTGGCCGAGTTTCTCTGGTTTATCGGTGTTGTGATGGTGGTTACCGGGGTTGTGGCGTGGTTTAAAGGGCGCTTTGCCAATCGTCTTCTCGTGAGTCTTTCGATCCGCTTCAACACCCAATTCATCAAACACCTCCTCTCTCTTCCCCTCTCCTTTTTCTCTCAACGGTTCCCAGGAGAGGTTCTCAACCGGATCAGTCTCAATACGAGGCTTGCTACGCTGTTTACCCAGGGGATTGCACTTACCCTTCTCGATGTACTCTTGATCTCCCTTTATGCGGTTATTTTCTTCTACTACAATCAGCTCATTGCCTTCGTTGGGATTACAGCTGCTCTTTTCAACCTCTTCCTTCTCTATTGGATCAACAAGACCCGTGTCCATGCGTATGCTAGACTGCAGCAGGAGGAGGCTAAAACAGTGGGGGTCTCCTTCGATACCCTGGACAATATCGAGACGATTAAAGGGGTCTCAAGCGACTCGTTCTTTTTTGCAAGGATTGCAGGACACTACACCAATAGCATCAATGCCCTTCAATCGATCGGGAGAAAGGATGTCTTTTTGAGCACCCTCTCCTCACTCTCTGTCCAGCTGACTAATGTGATCTTATTAGCAGTGGGAGCTTGGGTGGTCATGCAAGGAGAGTTTACAATCGGGATGCTCTATGCTTTCCAACTCCTCATGAACCAATTTTTGGCTCCCTTTGGAAGAATGGTCCAATTTGGGGCCGATTTCCAATCTCTCAGAGTCGACATTGCCCGGGTGGACGACGTTTTGCAACACAAAATCGACCCTCTCGTCCAACCAAAAGATGAAGAGGGAAAGCCTGAAAAACTCTCTGGTCCTCTCGAATTCCGAGAAGTGAGTTTTGGGTATGCTCCCTTAGAGCCCCCTTTTATCTCCGAGCTCACTCTTACCATCCAAAAAGGGGAAAAAGTTGGGATTGTGGGGCCGATTGGCTCTGGAAAATCGACCCTTGCAAGACTCGGTTCAGCCCTCTACCAACCGTGGGAGGGGAGAATCCTCCTTGCCGGTAAAGAACTGATCCACCACCTGCGTGAGAGCCTCAAGATTTCACTCGGAAGTGTCGACCAGGAGATCAAACTTTTTGCTGCGACGATCTATGAGAACATCGCTCTCTGGGATCACTCGGTTACAGAAGAGATGGTCGAAAAAGCCGCAAGGCAAGCAGAGCTTCATGAAGAAATTGTTCGCCTCCCCTTCGGGTACCAGACCAAGCTCCTTGAAAGGGGAGCCAACCTCAGCCAAGGGCAGAAGCAGCGCCTCGAGTTGGCTCGGGCTCTTCTCTACCAACCCTCCCTTCTCATCCTCGATGAGACCCTCAACTCTGTCGATTCAGACACCGAGGAGAAGATCTTCGAGCACCTTAAGAGCCTTGGCTCCACCATCCTCCTCATCTCTCATCGCCTCAGCACCGTCCGCCTTTGCGACCGGATCATCCTCATGGAGCAGGGGAAAATCGTAGCAGACGGACCTCACGAGGAGCTCCTGAAAACCTCCCCTCTTTACCAAAAACTCACAACCCTCGAACTCCACCATTAACCCTGAATCTACTAGCGCAAAAAAAATCCCCCAATTTGGGGGATTCGCCTCATATGGTGCTTCTTAGTGCATTTATGTTGTGCCTTAAAGTTTCATGATGGCTGTCATGATGCCTTCCTTAGCACTCTCAGGAGCGCTGGCTAATACTACAATTAGATGGGCTTTTCCGTCGCCTGGCCCACCACCACCAGTGATTCGTTTTAGTTCTTCTTCTGAGGCCTTTTTGAGAAACTTATCCATAAGAACCTCCCTCTCTCAATTAAGAGAATTGCGGGAGTCTCCTACTCCCTACCCTCATTATACTAAATATTTTATTAAAATTAAAGATTAATTTATAATGAAAATTCTGCTCTAGCCCAAGCTACTTGCGGTAGGAGAGGGCTTCGTAGAGGTGCTCGTCGGTGATGGAGGGGGAGCCGTCGAGATCTGCGAGGGTGAGGGCGACTTTCAGGATCCGGTCGTGGGCGCGGGCTGAAAGGCCCATCTGCTCGATCGCCTCTTTTAGGAGGGTTTCGGAGGTGGATGAGAGGGGGAGATTTTGCACCTCTCGGGGAGTGAGGTGGCTATTGGTTTTAGGACTATGATAGCGGCTTTTTTGCCGCTCACGCGCCTCTTCCACGCGGGCTCGGATCTTTTCTGAAGATTCTTGGGGAGGACCGTTTTTCAGTTCGTCATAGGTGAGGGAAGAGACCTCGAGGTGGAGGTCGATTCGGTCGAGTAAGGGTCCTGAGATCTTTTGCCTATACCGGTCGATTTGGATTTGGGTATCGGTACACGGTTTATCGGGGTGGCCCAGGTAGCCGCACGGGCAGGGGTTCATCGCAGCTAAGCAGATAAAGTCGGTAGGGAAGGTGACTTTCCCATTTGCCCTGCTAACTGTTACGAACCCATCTTCGAGTGGTTGGCGGAGAACTTCGAGAGTGGTGCGAGAAAACTCGGGGAGCTCATCTAGGAAGAGGACTCCTCGGTGGGCAAGCGAGACCTCTCCTGGGCGGGGATGGGTCCCTCCACCAACCATTCCGGCAAAGCTGATCGTGTGGTGGGGGGAGCGAAAAGGACGAGTCCTGACAATGCCCGAATGGATATTTGCAAGAGAGTGGACACGGGTGGCTTCAAGAGCCTCTTCAAGGGTGAGTTGGGGGAGAATCCCGACAAATGCTCTTGCAAGAAGGGTCTTTCCACTCCCTGGAGGACCACTCATGAGGACGTTGTGCCCTCCAGCTGCGGCAATTTCTAACGCTCTTTTTGCGTGGACTTGCCCTTTCACATCGGCCATGTCGATTGTAGGAGTTGCTGGAGTGAAGGTAAGATTTTGCTTAGGGAGGGGAGTGACCTTCCCTTTCTGTAGTTCTTTAAGTGCTTCTTGGAGGGTTGGATAGGAGAGAATCTCCAGCTCTGGAATGAGGCCCACTTCTCTTCGATTCTCAAGTGGAACAAGGACCCCCTTTTTTCCGAGCTTTTTTGCAAGAAGGGCCATGTTGAGGGCACCGTGAATGGGACGGATCTCTCCTCCAAGGGCGAGCTCACCCCCTATGAGGTAGTCATCGAGAAGCCCTTCCGGAAATTTATGGAGACTCTCTGCGATTCCAAGGGCTATCGGGAGGTCATAGAAAGCCCCCGCTTTTTTTACATCACCCGGGGCAAGGTGGACAACACACTCTGTTGTCTCAAGCTCGATTCCTGTATTGCGAAGGGCATGGAAGACCCGGTCCTTCGACTCTTTCACAGCTGTATCGGGGAGTCCGATGATCCGGACTCCCCCTTTTTCTCCAAAGCTGAGATCGACTTCCACCTCGACAGGGATCGCCTCTAGTCCCAAAAATGCTGCTGAGAAGAGCCTAGTAACCCGAACCTTGGTCAATATTTTCTCCTTAGCCTATTCGGCCTGAAGAACGAAATAGGCAGGGAAGGCAAAACGGTTGTTCGGACGGGGGGAGGTCTTAAGAGTCACTTCGTGTCCAATCCACTTCTGGAGATCAATCCTCGTACTATAGAGGAAAGCAACAGGACGGTTTCCTACTTTCAGCACATAATCTCCTGGGCAGTTGCGGACAGGGCGGTTGTAGGGCTCAAGGATTCCGGTCAGCGGCGTCGCGTCTGAGGCTTCTTTCTCGTAGAACTCTTCCATAGAGCTCTCTCCCCCGGTGGCTAACCATAGGTGGTAGAGAGATTCTTCAAGAGGTTGCCACGTACGCATCTTATCTGTGAGCTCGTCTGCATGTAGGGGAACCGAATGACCGATCGTATCGCTTGCCGCCTCTGCAATCTCTCCCACATCAACTTCAGAGGAGGTGTGGACAGGATTCAGTTCGATTCCAAGTCCACTCAGCTTCTCCAAATGGAGAGGATCTACTGTAAAGTCCGAACTTTGGCCACTTACCGAACTTTCGAGAAAAGCGATTTTCTTTTCGACATAGACATCCCGAATCACAGAGCGGGCCACATCAGCCTGTGTTGTTAAATCGGAGAGGTCTTTATAGGTGTGAGTAAGTTCATCGAAACGATTGTCGATCTGGTCGAAGTCAATTTGCGGGAAAGGTTTTTGGATTTCGGCTTGGGCAAAATGAAATACGGAGCTTAGGCGGTGGGTTGCTTCGTGGTGTCTTTTTTCGAACTCTGCAAGCATTTCATAGGGGCCTTCTCGCTGGATGTACTCTTTTGCGATATAAAAATGACACATCTCGGGAAGAGAAATCTCGAGCCACTTGTTGTTGATATCGCTCACTTTTGCATCGACTGTATCTCCAACATGTAGTTGGCCAATTACCGGAGCCTCGGTATCGGGGTAGAGGCGGATGTTGACCCTGTCTCCCTCAACGACATTATCTAAGACAAATGTTCTAAAGACAAATCCAACCGTTTCAGAGGGGGGAGCGATGCAGTAGTAGTCTTCTGTTTCTTCCGTCACGGCAAACAGTTCGTTCTGTGTGGTCTCGCGGACGATGTGTCCTTCTAACGAGGGAGATGTGCGGATGCGGACCTTATTGCCAAGGATTTTTCCAGTAAATGGAGTAAAAGAAGTTGTCGAGTAGACGGCAGTAGTTTGGGTTTCTTCTTCAGCATTAAGAGAATAGGGAAAAGATACAGCAGTTAGGGCAATGGCTGCCAGTAGGGCGGGATTTTTCTTCATGGGTGATACCTCCTTCAATTTCACCCACTTTTGTAATTCTTCTCACCCAAAAGTGCAAGAGAAAAGAGACCTTCCCAATCAATACCTTCTATCTCATGGCCAGATTGGTCTTCATTTTAGCTGTAGAGGACGGCTTTGATGTGTTCACAGTGGGCCTCTCCGCAGGTACACCCTACAGGTTCTCCTAAAAAGACACTATATTGCTCGCTTAGATCGAGGGGATTGGTGACAGTATAGAGATCTTCTCCTGTTTGGGCCACATCCCAGGTGCGGAAGGTGAGATCTTCATCAGATACCTCCTCTTCCTCTTCCCTTTGAGTTGTCTCTTTCTCTGTCCCGTGCAAAACTCTTGCAACTTGGCAATGGGGACAATTGCAATGAGGTTCGGCTTTAGGGAAATTGTGGACTTCATCACCGATCATCATTTTGACCATCTGGACAATTTTTCCGAGAACCTCTGGAGGGAGGTCAGGAGTTTGTGCATGGGGTTGGTTATGCTGGAGGGCCACATCCATATTCTCCATATCTGGGATTCCTGGGATCCCTCCAATTCTAAATTGGATCGGGATTTTGGAGAGTTGGTCGGGAGAGATTCCGGTGAGCTGTTGCAAAAGGGCTCCAAAATTCTGAGGCTCTTCCGATTTTTTTTCTTGCGGAGGGGGTTTCTCTCCCTTTGTTTCTAAATATTTGATATGCGCCGCAAAAGCGATGTCGATAAGAGAGGCGTCAAGATGGGGGATACGGACAGCCTTGCCCTCTCTTAGATGAATTGCAAGGGTGAAGGTGGCCGCATCGGCATCCTCTTCTGATTGGAGAAAGGCAACCTGCTCCCAAGTCGTAGAGATATAAGGAGGGACACAGATCATTTTTTCATCAATTTTGACTTTCATAATTTCCTCGCAATTGGATGATTCAAAATCTACCGCATATTATACCTGAAGGTGGGATTTCGAGCAAGATTTTTTAGCACTCAGTTTAACTGAGTGCTAAATCTTTACAAATCATTAACTATTAAATAGATGTAAATTTTTCTTGCACACGGGCCCAAGATGTGAGTAAATTAAAGGGATGACTCGGAAGACTTTTGTTCTAGATACCAACGTTCTCCTGCATGATCCTGATGCGATCCCTACATTTGGCAATTGCGATGTAGTGGTTCCTCTAGCTGTACTTGAGGAGCTTGGTGCGATGAAACGATTCCGAGATGAGCTCTCCAAAAATGCGCGGGCAGTCCTCCGCTATTTCGATTCTCTTAAAGGGATAGGAGAGGGAGATCTCCATACCGGTGTTCTTCTCCCCAATGGAACGCGTATCCGCATACAATTAGAGATCAAAACCAACTACAGCCCTCATTTTGCCCTCTCTCACTCATCGAATACCTATCGGATCCTCATGGCGGCCTACTTTCTTGCTGAAAAGGGGGAAAAAGTCGTCTTTGTTTCCAAAGATCTTGCCATGCGGGTCAAAGCTGGAGCAATGGGGCTCGAGTCAGAAGATTATGAAAATCAGAAATTTTCCTACGACAGTCTATACAGAGGGTATCGGAAAATAGAGCTTTCCAAGCATGAGATCGACCTCTTTTTTAAGGATGGGACAGTTGCCCTTGCTGCGCCTGATGAGCCCTTTTTGCCTAATGAATACCTCCTGATGACTTCTCCTGAGAAATCGTCGGCGGTTGGGAAGTACGATCCTCAATCTAAGCGGGTCGTCTCTTTGCTCTCTCTCCCTCAAAATATCTGGGGGATCAACCCCTTGAATGTGGAGCAAAGATGTGCTCTTGATCTCCTCCTAAGGGACGAAATCAAACTGATAACCTTAATTGGGCAAGCTGGAACAGGAAAGACTCTTCTTGCCCTCGCTTCGGGACTCAGAAAGGTGTTTGATGAGGGAGTGTATACCCGGATTGTGGTGAGTCGCCCGATTGTCCCTCTTGGTCGTGATATCGGCTATTTACCAGGTCTTAAGGAGGAGAAACTCATCCATTGGATGCAACCGATCTATGACAATCTCGAATTCTTGTGTGAGTCTACGGGGAGTGAGCCGAATGAGACCTTGAGATGGGTGACAGAGAGCAAAAAGCTCGAGATGGAAGCCGTTACCTATATCCGAGGCCGTTCCTTGCCGAAAGTCTATCTGATTATCGATGAAGCACAAAACTTGACTCCCCATGAAGTGAAGACGATTATCTCCCGAGCGGGGAAAGAGACAAAAGTGGTTTTAACAGGTGACCCTACGCAGATTGACAACCCCTATCTTGATAAGAACTCGAATGGCCTTACCTACGTCGTAGGGAAATTCAAGCAAGAGAGACTCTATGGGCATGTCTTCATGGAGAAGACCGAACGGTCAGAACTAGCTGCAATTGCCGTGGAGGTGATGTAGCAGTGAAACGGATTTGGCAAGGCCTCATTTTCGTAGTTTGCCTCTTTGTATTTTTTCTCTTCCGCTTTCATCTCTTGGGAGATAGAGGAGAGTCTGAACCCCTTCCAAATCGAAAGCCGACCCTACCTCTCGCCGAAACAACCTCCCTTCTCATTTCCCACCCTTGGCTAGCACTTCAGCCACATATCCATAAAATTTCGCCGGAAATTATCCGTGATTTTGCTGTTTTGGAGGAGTTTTGTGGCTATGTGGAGTCGCAAGAATTGTCTTACTCCCCAGAGATGGTTACCCAAGCCCTCATAGAGACTCTCACCTCATTGCAAAAGGAGATCCCTTTCAGCTACTCGACTGACTACTATAACGTCCTTTGTCTGCCGGAACCAAACCCTCCTGTCTCCTACCAAATCTACCAACGCCTCTATCTTGGAGATTCTGAATTGGGCTTCCCTTTTTATCTTGAAGTGCGCCGCTACTCGCTTAAAGAGACAGCAGCAAGGGAAGTTCTCGCCTCTTACCTGGATTCTATAGAAGGAGAAAAGCAGGAGTATCCCCTTTCTACCTGTCGAAAGGCCTACCTCTGCAAGGGGAGTCGTCCACCTATCCACAATTTATCGTTCGCTGCAGGGGAACGTGGTCTCTTCTTAGATACTTGGGAAGAAGGGGAGACGCTTTTTGTGGCCTACGCTGAAGCTCCCTGGGCAACCTTCTCAGAACATCTCCCCTTTCTTAAGCAAATGATTGGGAGTGTTGACTCATCTTCTTGAGAACTTTGGCTTGGGGCGAAATTTCTTTTGGGAGTAGGGACGGGGATGAAATCGCTTTTTCTTAGTGGAAGGGGCTTCCGTTGTGCGGGGCTCTAATCCTTCTACTGTGGTGATTGCGATTGTCTGGCCTGTGTATTTCTCGATCTGCTTGACAAGAGAGGTCTCTCGCTTGGCAGCAAATGAGAGGGCCGTACCATTTGCTCCTGCCCGCCCTGTCCGTCCAATCCGATGGACATAATCTTCGCCATTCTGGGGGAGATCGAAGTTGATCACATGGGTAATACTCGGAACATCGATCCCTCTTGCAGCTACATCTGTCGCTACAAGAATGTTGAAGGCCCCTTTTCGTAGACCGTTGATCGCCCTTGTCCGTTGTCTTTGATTCATGTCCCCATGCAAAGCAGCAGCCCGGTGTCCTTTCTCTTTAAGTTCGCCTACCAGCTGGTCGGCATGCCGTTTGGTGGATGTAAACACAATCGCATGCCCCTCGCTCACATCTTTGAGAACGTGGTCTAACAGACGGTTTTTGTGGGGAAGATTGTCGACAAAGTGGAGCTTTTGGAAGATGTTCTCATGCTTCTCCTTCTTTGCATGGGCATGGATTTCCATCGGCTTGTTCATCAACCGATCAGATAGTTGGACGACAGAACCCTTCAGAGTGGCCGAAAAGAGGAGGGTTTGCCTGGTTTCAGGTGTGATGCTCACGATCTTCTCTACCGGTTCGGCAAATCCCATATCAAGCATCCGATCGGCCTCATCAATAACGAGCATCTCCAGACGAGAGAACTTCACTGTTCCTCGGTCGATAAAGTCTTGCAGGCGTCCTGGGGTTGCCACGAGGATCTCATACGGTTGTTTGAGATTCCGGATCTGCATCGGATAAGGGACTCCACCCATAAGACAAACGACTTTGAGCCTGTTGAGGTATTTTCCGTACTTTTCAGCTTGCGACGTGATCTGCATCGCAAGTTCACGTGTAGGGGCCAAAATCAAAATCCTGGGTCCTTTTCCTGGTTTTGTTGAAGGGGTCATCAATCTTTCCAAAGCTGGCAGAAGAAAGGCAGCTGTCTTTCCCGTTCCTGTTTGGGCTGAGGCGCGGATATCATGCCCCTTGAGTACCTTTGGAATCACTTTTTCCTGAACTAGAGTCGGGGTTTCATACCCGAGCTCTTCAAGGGCTTTTAGGATTTTATGATGGAGGGCTAATTGTTCAAAACTCATGATCTTCCGCTTATTTGATTTAACAGTCGACTGAGTATACTCCATCACCCGCATTAAAATGTGAAAAAACTGACAAAACCCTGCGTTAAGCAGTATAATTGCTGAATTTTTTTGAAAAAAGAGAGCTAGTTTTTGGGTTTGTCGAACCCTTTTGTAAGGCCCTTGATGAGGAGAGGAAGCTCTATGCAGAACACTCCTCCTCCAACTCCGAGTAGGGCGCAGGTGGCTGTACGGGAGAAGTGGAGAGTGGAAAGAGCGCCCAAGACGCCTAACACGATTAGGGTGACTGAGGCGATTTGATCAAGAACAAAGGAGACATTAAAGATAAAACTCGAAGCTTCAACGCTCAGAACACCTTGGGCTTGGGGTCGATGAGAGCCAAGTCCGTATTGTTCTCGTATTTTTTCACCTTTGTCTGGTGGAGAAGAGAAGAGGCCAAAGCAGGATGTTCCCTCGGGGCCAAATCCACCACAAATTCCTAATACTAAAAGTGACATAATTAATCCTCTTAAACAATTATATATTCAAAACAAATTAAAATAAATATGAAAAAATAATTAATATTTTTCATTCATTCAGGGTAAACTCGTGAATTCTTTTAGAAGATAGGAGTTCAAATTGGTCGATTTTTTGGGTTTTCTCCCCTCCGTAGATCAAAATGCCTCCCTCCGCTTTCTGGGCGGCTTGGGCGTGAAAGTAGTACAGCCCCTTGAGGTCGTTTGGGGAAAAGGTCTTGCTGCTCTTGATTTCGATGGGAATGAGGCGGCTTCCTCGTTGCAGAATCATATCAACCTCTTTTCCTGATACATCTCGGTAAAAATAGAAATGGGGTGTCCTAGCTTGGTTGTAGTAACTCTTAAACAGCTCCATGACGATCCAATTTTCAAAGAGATTTCCATAGAGAGAATCTCGCTTCAGTTGTTCTACCGTCTCAATTCCAAGAAGGTGGCATGCGAGGCCGGTGTCGACAAAATAGAGCTTGGGGGATTTGATCATCCGCTTCCCAAAATTCTCAAAATAGGGCTCAAGACGAATCAGAATATAGGTTGCTTCAAGGACGCTGATCCACTCTTTGATTGTGACAGCAGAAACTCCTACATCAGAAGCAAGGCTTGCATAGTTGACAAGTTGCCCGATTCGACTGGCCGTCAACCGTATAAATCGCTCAAATTGGATAAGGTCTTTGATTTGCAAAATTTGCCTCACATCTCTTTCAACATAGGTTTGAAAATAGCTGCTAAAGGCATTGGAAAGAGGCAAGTCCTCCTTGTAGATTCTCGGATACCCCCCTTTCAGGAGAATTTCGTCCAGCGAATCGACAAGTTTTGCTTGGCTCATCTCCTCTAGGCTTAAAGGGAAAAGCTTTAGGATAGCGGTTCTCCCTGCTAGTGATTGCGAGACGGCAGCGTGAAGATCTGCCTGGTGGCTCCCTGTTAAGATATACATTCCATTTCGATTTACCTGATCAACGTGGACTTGTAGATAGGAGAGGAGGTGGGGGGTTCTTTGGATTTCATCTAGAATCGCACCTTGCTTGTAAGCTTCCATGAAACTTTTCGGATCTAAGGTAGCAAGGGATCGGTTCTCTGCATCTTCCATATTGACGTAAGGCATCTTCGGAAAGGCTGACTTTACAAGAGTTGTCTTTCCTGACTGCCTAGGGCCAAGTAGAGTGACTATAGGATACTTTTTCGCGAGTTTTTGTATATGAGGAGACAGAGATCTTCGAAACATGGCGACACTTCAGATAATCTAAGGTTGTACTTTAGATTATCACAGGTTGCAGCTTAGAACAAGAGGTGCTTTAGAGGATTCTGGAAAATCGTTGCCTTAGACTCGATTTTTTAGTTTGTTTTGGGGTAATAGAAAAGGCCAGACGGCTGTACGTCTGGTCTTTGATTTGGAGGTGGAGTGTACAGCGACAATTACCTTTGCCGGTAACAGACCTGAGTGTATAAACTATTTCCTTGATTCACAAGGACCTTAAGTGGTTGGCACAATTTAGTCGCTTCAATCTCGCCGATGCTGAGCGACGTGCATTGGTTTTAGTTCGCGAGATGACAGCAATCACCAATCTGGATTATCAACAGGTTAATGGTACTGACACCTTGACAGCTAGTTCTGCATTGAGGCATTTGCGCGATCTTGGGCTCCTTGTTATGAAGGGCAGCGGGAGTAGAACCTACTACAAATTAGTGCCTGAAATTATGAATAGCGAGAAAGTTGAAGCAATACCAAGTCAAAATGAGGAGCTAACCCCCCAGACAAGCTCCTTATATGAGGGGTTAGCCCCCCATATAAGCCCCTCAGATAGGGGGCTAGATGCAATTACCTAAGGGGTTCCCATCTTTGCCTGAGGAGTTAAAAAAGAGCTGTCCTCCCTGAGAGCACGATATCAAAAAAAAGAAGTGAAAGCATTGATAAAAAAGCTCTGCGCTTTAGGGTCTCTCCGGTTGACTCAACTCACTAGAATCTTAGACCGAGATCCGAGGTATTTAAGGGATAATTACCTTTCAAAGATGGTCAAGCAAGGTGAGCTGGTTTATCTCTATAGAAACACCCAAACAACAGAGCTTTCCAGGCGTTGGAGTACCAAGAAGGGATCTCCTACGGCGCCCACCAAGTCCGAGATAACGTCAATATCTCCCCCCAGATCCAATCTCTTGAAAACAACACGCTTACCTCAAACTCCCCGGCAACACTCCCATCACCAAGTTCTCTCTCTCAAAAACTAGAACACGGTTTTTCTTTGAAGTTTTCTTTTTGAAGGAGTAGGCTT
>SDBV01005387.1_pt1 | contig 18092 bp, 19 predicted proteins | sample 2277081 | NCBI WGS metagenome assembly SDBV01 (sample SAMN10402039, study PRJNA504765) | marine sediment metagenome | isolation source: marine sediment core GS10_PC15, 223 cmbsf | place: Arctic Ocean: Southern Knipovich Ridge | collected 2010 | reverse complement strand
TCACCGGGCTTTCCAGATCAGGAGCTTCCTCATCACCACGAATAATTGGCCAGCCATAATTACTCCCCGGTTTTATCAAATTCAGTTCATCAGTAGCACTGGAGCCATGTTCCATAGCCCAAAGCCTACCCTCAGCATCCCAGGCTAAACCTTGAGGATTACGATGGCCAAACGAATAAACTGGAGAACCGGCAAAAGGGTTATCGGGCGGAATTGTACCATCATCCTTTAATCGCAGAATTTTCCCGGCTAAAGAATTCTTGTCTTGAGCTAAATCAGAAATAGAAGCATCACCAGTGGTGATATAAAGCATACCATCAGGGCCAAACTTTATTCGTCCACTGTTGTGGTTGGAGGCGGCAGGAATATCGTCAATGATTATTTTCTTATCCAGCAAGGTTTTATCTTCCTTTCTAAACCTCACCACCCGATTAGCCCGATTCTCACCCACTTGATACGTGTAATAAACGTAAATGAAGTGATTGTTAGTGAAATCAGGATGCACAGCAATCCCAAGTAACCCGCCTTCACCACGATAAGCTACCTCATCAATAGTCAGCAGAGGCTCTGACAACAAGCCTTCCTTAACATCAATAAGTCTTACTCTGCCAGCCCGCTCGGTAAAAACAATACCGCCATCAGGCAGAAAATCAAGCGCCCAGGGAATTTCTACTTTTTGAGCCAGGGACACAGCTAACGGTATCTCTTCCGAAATCTTGTCTTCCGCTGGCGGCTCAGCGTCAGGAGGTACCAAGGGTATATCTTCAGAAATCTGGTCTTCTACCGGCAGTGTAGCATCAGGAAACACGAGAGGAAGGTCAGTTACTCTGTTTGCTCTAAAATTCCACCAGATAAACCCGATTAAGACAACAGCAATGACAACAACGAGGATAATGGCAAAGTAGGCTTTCTTTCTCAGGGATTTCACCATAGCTTTATCATATTAATCCAGATTACCCAAGAAATACAACCTCTGTGTAACAAAGGTTATTTTGGGTGGGGTGGGTGGGGGTTGTATCTACTATTTATGAGGAGAAGTCCTGGGGCCCAGAAAGATTACTAAGGGTACAGTTTATTGCTGGGCAATTATAAAGCTAGCAATTTTATGGAAATAGTCTTCTGTTTCCTTCTTATCTGTAAGATATCCAAGAAATCTAACTGAACTCAAAAAGACAAGTAGACTGTGAAAACACGAAAATATCAGATGGTTCTCACTTGCTTTGAACCTTTGAACGCTTGCACCACGTATTTTTAGCCTATCAATATCTACACTTTTTGCGAGACCCAAAAACTTGAATGAACTGCCCGAGACCCTTTACGATAAACTTGACAATACAAATATTCATAAAAGTGTTCTTCATTGCAAGTCGGTAGATAGGTACTATCAACCAATTTGACATTATGCTCTAGAGACTTACCAGTCCAAGTTGATGTGCTCCGCCCCCATTTTCTTAAATACTCGTCTCGTTTGCTATATAAAAAGTCTACATCAGAAGGTGAGACTCCACTAAGCCGTTCGAGACCAAGCTGTTTCAAGTGATTGTACGTTCTATAAATCTCGATGTATTGAAAATCTTGATACCTTTCTATGTCTTCTTTAACCAAATGTTTTGACAATAGTCCCATAGAAATAACGCTTTCAAACATTGAGCGTGAAAGCGAATAAATATCAGCAACCCTTTCGTGTTCTACAAGATACTTGATTGTAAGAAACGTAGAAAAATTGCGGTCATGGTTTAGGAAGACGAGATTAACTCGAGTTGGGTCTTTGTCAACTATAACTGGATACAAAACTTTCAGCTGAAAATCAAGTGCCTCCTGGCTAATTCTCATAAAATTTAATTTTGTAAATTTATCTTCCATACAAGCTTAACCGTCTATTCCCTCACCCTATTCAGCCTCCTCATCGCCTCATTCTTTTCTCTGATGCCTAGTCTAGTTTTAATTTAGAAGCAAAGTCAATTTATCACTTCAAATTAGGCATGGGTGAGAGCAGTTGACTTTGGTCGTCAAAGAAGCATAAAATTAGCCCATAATATGGACCAGGAGGAACATTTTATAATCAAAGGGGTGGAACATACCCAGATTGCTTCTGATGTAGAGCGACTGACTGAAAGCTTAGGGCAGTTTCCTGACCCGGTAGTAAAGCCTACCTTTATTGCAGTTAGCGGCTTACCCGGCACTGGAAAATCTTATTTCTGCAGTAAGCTAGCCGAAAGACTGTCCTTTGTTATTCTAAAAAGTGATGCCTTACGCAAGGCGCTTTTCCCATCGCCAAGTCATAGCTCACAAGAAAGTTCACGCCTCTTCCAGGCCTGCCACCTCCTCATCGAGAAGTTATTGAAAAAAGGAGTCTCCCTTATTTTAGATGCTACCAACCTATCAGAGCGATTTCGTGAGCGCCTATATAATATTGCTGACCGTCTGAATGTTAAGCTAATCCTGGTACGTGTTGAGGCGCCACCTCAGGTAGTGCACCAACGGCTCCAGGCAAGGATAGAAAATTCGGAGGGTAATTCAGATGCCGACTGGGCAGTGTACCAGAGGATGAAATCCGCGGTTCAAAGAATCCGCCGTAATCACTATGCTGTGGATACTTCAAGAGATATTACTCCGGTCTTAGACAAAATTGTGAGAGAAGTTAGCCGCTAGGCTTCGCACCTGGCTCTTATTTACGTAAAATTAACAGTTTGAAAGGAGATTTAAAATGTACGGGTATAATGGAAAGATATTACGGGTTGATTTATCCCGGGGTACCACCTCAGTAGAAGCACTTGACGAGCTATTCTGCAGAAAGTATTTAGGTGGTGCTGGGTTTATTACCTACTTCCTGCTGAAAGAATTACAGGAAGGAACTGACCCTCTAGGTCCGGAGAATAAGCTAATCTTTGCCCTGGGCCCAGTAACAGGAGCTCCGCTTTCAGGGAGTGGCCGACACTGTATTGGTGCCAAATCACCTCTGACTGGCGGCTATGCCAAGTCAGAGATAGGCGGGTTCTGGGGAGCTGAGCTCAAGCACGCTGGCTACGATGCCATCATTGTTGAGGGTAAGGCTGAAAAGCCGGTTTACCTCTGGATTCAAGATGGAAAGGCAAGCATAAAGGATGCCAGTCACCTTTGGGGAATGAAAACAAAGGAAACAGAGCAAACCATCAGAACTGAGCTGGACGACAATCTGATTCGAGTGGCGGCAATAGGACTAGCCGGAGAAAACTTAGTACGCTTTGCTTGTATTATGAATGACCTTAAGGATGCTGCAGGTAGAGGAGGGCTGGGTGCCGTAATGGGTTCGAAAAACCTTAAGGCTATTGCTGTCAGAGGCCATGATAAACTCCATATGGCGGAGCCTGAGCGTTTGAAGGAATTTAGGCAGTGGTTATTAGCCAATAAGTCACTGTGGGCAAGTTTTCATGAGTTTGGCACCGGGTCACCCTCATTAATGGAGGGTGGGGAAGCTACGGGTAATTTACCAGTTCGTAATTTCCTGGATGGTGAATTCCCTGAAATATCAAAGATAACCGGTGGTGCGATAAAGGACACAATAAGGATTGGGATGGAGAGTTGTTATGCCTGCGCGGTCCGCTGTAAGAAAATGGTTAAGGTTGATGAACCTTACACTGTAGACCCTGATTATGGCGGTCCGGAGTATGAGACAATAGCATCGATAGGTTCTAACTGCTGTGTAAGTGACCTCAAGGCAATTGCCAAAGGTAGTGAGCTTTGCAATGCCTACTCCTTGGACACTATTTCAACAGGGGTTGCCATCTCTTTCGCTATGGAGTGCTTTGAAAATGGGCTACTCACTACTAAGGACACTAATGGTATTGAACTGAGATTTGGCAATGCTGAAGCTATGGTTAAACTCGTCGAATTAATTGCTAAACGCGAAGGTATTGGCGACCTTCTGGCCGATGGGGTAGCCCGAGCTGCCCAAAAAATAGGCAAAGGAGCCATGGAGTTTGCCATGCACGTTAAGGGGTTAGAAATACCAATGCATGAACCGCGGGTAAAAGCAGCCTTAGGATTAGGCTATATGGTTAATCCGCACGGGGCTGACCACTGTGCCAATCTCCATGATACTTCTTACAGTGAACCGGGACCGTTTTTTGATAGGGTCAAACCTCTAGGTATACTGGAACCTCTTCCAGCCGATGACCTTGGACCGCGTAAAGTATCTTTGTTCCGAGATGTACGTTTTGTTAGTATCGCCTTAGACTGTCTTGGGCTCTGCCAGTTCGTGCCCTATAATCCGGAGCAGGTTGTCAATATCTTAGCTGCAATCACCGGCTGGCAGACCAGCTTAGTTGAAATACTGAGGGCAGCTGAGAGAACTTTGACTATGGCAAGGTTATTTAATATCCGTGAAGGATTTAGTGCTGCCGACGATAAACTGCCCAACCGCTTCTTTCAACCCAAAAGGAACGGAGTCCTATCTAACAGGTTCTACGACCCCAAAGAACTGGAGAAGGCTAAGAGCTATTACTATACTATAATGGGCTGGGATGCAAAAACCGGCATACCTACACCTGAGAAGCTGGAGGAACTGGGTATTGAATAGCAGCCGTAATATATTTATTCAGTAGGTGAAAGGAGATTTAGGTGGAGATTAAGGTCGTAGCTGGTGATATCGCAAAGACAAAAGCTGATGCAATTATTGTGCCCTTTTTTGAAGGGATGAAGCACCCCGAGGGTAACACAGATACTATAGATAAAGCTTTGGATAGAGCTATCTCCCAGCTTATTAACCAGGGTGAGATTAAGGGTAAACCTAATGAGATTACTATTATCCATAGCTTAAATAAACTTCCAGCAGATCGGGTAGTAGTTGTTGGCTTGGGTAAAAAGCAAGAGCTAACCCGGGATAAGCTTGGGGGGGCAATGGCCGAGACTTGCCGTCTACTTAGGCAGAAGGGCGTAGAGAGTATCGCCACCGTGGCGCAAGAGGTGGGAATAGCTGGGATAACTCCGGAGGGTGCTGCCCAAACAATAACCGAGGGTGCCCTGATTGGTGTTTACTCATTTCGTAAGCATATGACCAAAGAAGCTGAGTATGGTGAGATTAAACAGCTCTTAATAGTGAGCAGTGAAAAGACTAATCTCCTCATCTTAGAACAGGGCTGCCATAAAGGCAGGATATTAGCTGAGGCAACAAACCTGGCTCGGGATATGGTCAATGAGCCAGCTAATTATATGACCCCCACTCATATGGCTGAGCTGGCAACCAAGCTGGCCAAGACTTACGGGCTTGAACTTAGCATTCTTGAGCAGAAGCAGATGCAGGAGTTAGGGATGGGGGCACTCCTAGGTGTAGCCCGGGGAAGTCACGAGCCACCTAAATTCATTGTTCTCCACTACAGAGGGGGCGATAATACTGACACTGATGTAGCATTAGTTGGCAAAGGAGTAACCTTTGATTCTGGAGGTATTTCCATAAAGCCATCAGAGGGGATGGAGGAGATGAAGGGAGACATGGCCGGAGGGGCTGCAGTTATGGCAGCAATGAGTGCTATTGCCCAACTCAAACCGAAGATTAATGTTATGGCGGTTATTCCGGCTACTGAAAATCTGCCCAGTGATAGTGCCCTAAAACCAGGAGACGTTCTAACCGCCATGAATGGGAAGACTATTGAAATTATCTCCACTGATGCTGAGGGACGGCTTATTTTAGCCGATGCTTTAGGCTATGCCAGGAAGCTTGGTGCCAAACTTATGGTTGACGTGGCTACTCTTACTGGATCCTGTAGAGTAGCTTTAGGTACTACTTGTAGTGGCGCTTTTAGTAACAATCAGGAACTGGTAGATAAGGTAATTGCCGCCGGCACTGAAACTGGAGAGCTTATCTGGCAGATGCCGATGTATGACCAGTATAAAGAGCAGAATAAGAGCGATGTGGCTGATATCAAAAATGTTGGGGATAAATATGCAGGTGCCATCACCGCAGCTCAATTTTTAGCCGAGTTTGCTGGTGAAACTCCCTGGGTTCACCTGGATATTGCTGGTACCTTTATGAGCGAAAAGGAAAAGGGTTACCTGGTTAAAGGAGCTAGCGGAGTGACAGTACGTACCCTGGTGAATCTAGTTCTTTCTCTTGCCAAATAGTAGCTGAAAAAGGAGTGTTTGAGAGTATGAAAATTAAATGGCTGGGGCACGCATCTTTTATGATTACCTCAGATACCGGGACAAAAATAATCACTGACCCCTATGTAACCGCTGAGAACTTGAACTACGGTGAAATAAAGGAGTCGGCTGATATTGTTACCGTAAGCCATGAGCATGGCGACCATAGTAATGTATCTGGCGTTCGAGGTAATCCTGAAGCAATCAGGGGAACAGCAAAAGTTAAAGGGATAGAATTTAAAGGTATCCCTACCTACCATGATGATGCTAAGGGGCAGCAGAGGGGCAATAATACTATATTCTGCTTTGAAGTAGACGGGATGAAGGTTTGTCATCTTGGAGACCTGGGTCATGAGCTTAGTGATAAGCAGGTGGTTGAGTTAGGTAAAGTAGATATACTGCTCATTCCGGTGGGGGGGTACTATACCATTGATGCTGCAGTTGCCAGTCAAGTTTACAATAAACTGGCCCCCAGGGTGACTATACCTATGCACTATAAAAATAATAAGTGCAATTACCCGATAACCGGTGTAGATGATTTCCTTCAAGGAAAGACGGATGTAACCAGGTTAGATACAAGCGAAGTGGAATTCAAGCAGGGAGAACTTCCTGCCACCCCTCAAATTATAGTTCTGAAGTCAGCTCTATAGGCGTTAAACTAAATTTACCAACAGCAGCCCAAAGGGACGGAAAATCCCTCCAAAACCTACCTCCTTTGAAGAAGAAAAGCTAACGTCTAAGTTTGCTGTTCCGCTGAACAAAATGCTATTTCGTTGGGCAGTATGAATAAGGAACATTAAATCAGGTTTTATCTACTCTTGCTTGTTGAACACCCAAATAGCTACGGTGAGTAATAAAAAGCCTATGCCCATAACCAGCAGCGCCGACTCCACAATACTCATTGTATGGCCAAATATTATTACCCCAGCAACCTCGCTACCCAAAAAGACCTGCCGGATGGCATCAATTCCGTAGGTAACCGGATTAATTTTAGAAAGCACCTCAAGCCAGGTAGCCATACCAGTTACCGGGAAAAAGATACCAGAGAGGAACATCATAGGGAAGATTACAAGCTGCATGATAAGCTGGAAACCTTGCTGAGAACGCATGCGGGCACCGATTAAAAGGCCAAGCCCGGAAAGGCATATAGAAAGGATAAGTAGCAATGGTATTAAACTCAGCACTATCCCCCAGTCAAGAGAAACGCCCACAAAGGGAGCTATCACGAGCATTATTACACCCTGCATTACAGCAATGCCAGCTGCGCCCACGGCTTTACCCACCAGTATCCCACTCCGGTTTAAGGGTGAAACCAGCAACACCTTAAGAAAACCAAACTCCCTGTCCCATACTATTGATACCCCGGACATTACAGAGGTCATCACCACTGTCAAGGCCAAAATACCCGGATACATAAACTGTATATAATTTACCCCCGGCACCATCTGACCGATTAATTTGCCAAAACCCGCACCAAATATCACCAGAAATAGAATTGGCATGATGAATGAGGAAGACATCCGTGAACGGTCCTGTATAAAGTGCAGGAACTCCCGATATGCTATCACCCATATTGAACGAAATATCTTTGCCATTATCCTTAATGACCTCTCATTCTTTTCATTATTTTTAGATACTGCAAAGAATCTGCTTCCTGTTCTCTAATAGCATGGCCGGTGAGTTTGAGGAAAACATCTTCCAGTGTAGGTCGGTGCAGACCTATAGAAAGAAGGTGTAGCGGGAAGCTTGAAACGAAGCCCGGTAAAAATTCCTCACCATGATGAACGATAAAGCTAACTGCACCGTTCTGTTGGCTCGGCTCAACCTTATATTGCTCCTTCAGTAAGCGTATCGCTTCCTCATTATCTTCCGTCCTTATAGATATCACATCGCCGCCAAAAGCATCCTTAAGTTTATCCGGTGTATCCAGAGCCACAAGCTGGCCATAGTCCATAATGGCAATGCGGTCGCAGTTCTCGGCTTCTTCCATATAATGTGTGGTCATAAATATGGTCAGGTCTTCTCGTTTTCGTAAATCTAATATGTAGTCCCAGATACGGTGCCTGGTCTGCGGGTCAAGCCCTAAGGTGGGCTCATCCAGAAAAAGCACCTTTGGACGGTGGAGCAGTCCACGTGCAATTTCCAATCGACGTTTCATACCACCGGAATATGTGCTAATTTTCCCTTTCCGCCTATCCCATAGTTCCATCATTTCTAGTAATTCCTTTAACCGCTGCTCCATAATTTCCTTACGGATACCATAAGCATATGCATGGAAGCGCAGATTTTGTTCTGCCGTCAGATATTCATCCAACGCTGGCTCTTGAAAGACAAGGCCAATTGATTCCCGAACCTGATTTCGTTCTTTCACTACATCAAAACCATTTACCGTCGCTTCACCTTCAGTAGGTTTAAGTAGTGTACACAATATGTTGATAATGGTTGTCTTACCAGCACCGTTTGGACCTAGAAGACCAAATACCTCTCTCTCCTTCACCTCAAAGGAAACACCCTTCACCGCCTCTAGATTACCAAATTTTTTTACCAACTTTTTTGATTTAATCACTTCCATTTACTTGTCCTTCCTCTTCTAATGTTTTAGTTAGCGCCCCTAGTCCCTCAACCAAAGAATCCAAAGCTTCATCAGGCATTCGTTCCAATACTCGTGTTATGGGAGCAATCCTAATCTCTCTAAGTCGCACTACGTGACTTTTACCTTCATCAGTAAGCGAAAGGAGATACCGTCTTCGATCAGTGGGATCTTCATATCGATTTACCAATTTCTTGTTTACAAGCCGATTAATCACACTTGTTACATTCGTCTTAGGCACACCGAAGGCTAGAGCAATTTCTCCTGGTGACGACTGTCCTTTATAGAAGAGTAGAAAAATTACGCGCAGTTGCTCTTTAGTCAGTTCTAGTTGCACCCAGGGATGATAATCTTGAACTCTTATTGAATGCATAAAATAGTGCATAAATCCTAAGATTTTTTCTATATTTTCTTCTTTTTTCATTTCAACTCTATCTTATTTCGATAATAGTCCAATTATATTAGACAGTATAACATATATGGACTATTATGTCCACACAAATAAAAGAAACATTAATAACCAGGGCAACATCTCGTCATATTGCTTACTTGTGGGTTGACCTATGGGCATCCAAGAAGTGTCGGCAGGGCCGGCTCTGTCGACCGAAGCGCCAACTTCCACAAGATAAATGATCTAAGATTTTATCTTAAATCTCGGTGGGGTTAGTAAGCGTTCCAATCAGAGGCTATTGACTAGTGTGGTAAAATAGTATAAGGGATGAGGTTAGAGGAACTGAGAAATATACCTTGGATATAAGTTGTATTGTTCTTGCTGGTGGCAAGGGCTTGCGCTTAGGACGGGACAAGGCTTCAGAAGTTGTTGGCGATAAAAGTTTGCTCCAATGGGTAGTATCTCATCTTAGCTTCCTTAATGGAGATATTATTATAGTTACTACTACAGAGCAATCCTTACCTCAACTTACTGGTTATCCAAAATTTAGAGTGGTAACTGATATCTATCCCGATAAAGGTCCCTTGGGTGGTATTTATACTGGCTTAAGTGCCTCGGGTTCATTCTATAACCTTGTCATCGCTTGCGATATGCCTTTTTTAAATCAAGCTTTGTTGCGTCATATAATAAAATTTTCAGCTAACTTTGACCTGGTGGTTCCACGAGTGGGTAATTTGGTTGAATTGCTGCATGCCGTTTACTCAAAGAGATGCTTAACTCCTATAGAATATCTACTTAAGCAAGATAATTTGAACATTTCCCAACTTTTCCCACTGGTCAGAGTAAGGTATGTGGAAGCCGACGAGATTAACAGGTTTGACCCTAAGCATTTGAGCTTTTTCAATATAAATACTGAAGCTGATTTGGAGACGGCAAGAGAACTAATAAAAGGAAGTATTAACCAATGATAAGTATTGAGCAGGCTTTGGAGAAAGTCCTCAGTTATATGGAAGTCATGGGAGAGGAGCACCGTCCGATTCTAGATTGCCTGGGGCAAGTTTTGGCTGAGGACATATATTCCGGTATCAATATCCCTCCTCTGGACAACACAGCTATGGATGGCTATGCAGTTCAATCAAAAGATACTTATGGTGCTAGTCAACAATCTCCCCGAACCCTGCGTGTTATTGAAACTATCAGCGCCGGTTCTATTTCCAAGCATGAGGTAGAACCAGGCACAGCTATACGCATTATGACCGGCGCGCCGATACCTAAGGGGGCTGATAGTGTAGTGAAATTTGAGGATACAGACGATACTCTGAAAAAGGAGCCTAGTGAAAAAGTACAAATTTTTTGTCAAGTAGCAACTGGTTTGAATATTCGCCGTGCCGGTGAAGACATTACCAAAGGGTCTATGGTATTAAGTAAGGGAAAAGTAATCAGACCCTCAGAAGTTGGTGTTTTGGCTTCTTTAGGACAAAGTAGTGTGAAGGTTATCCGCCGTCCCATAGTAGCTATTTTAGCTACTGGCGGTGAACTGGTTGATATTGGGCAACCTCTATCCCCGGGTAAGATATATGATAGTAATACTTACAGCACCGCTGCCTTAGTTCTGCGCTATGGTGGTATTCCTAAAATACTGGGGATAGCCTTAGATAATGAGGAATCATTAGTAACCAAACTTCACCAGGGACTGGACAGTGATATGCTGATAACCACTGGCGGTGTCTCTATGGGGGACTATGATATGGTGAGGGATATACTGGCTAAAGAGGGCGAAATGGTCTTCTGGACAGTTCGGATGAAGCCAGGGAAACCTCTAGCCTTTGGTAAGATTAGGGGGATACCCCACCTGGGTTTACCGGGTAATCCAGTTAGCTCTATGGTTACATTTGAGCTATTTGCCCGCCCCGCTATCCTTAAGATGATGGGTAAGAAGAATTTAGCCAAGCCAACTATAGAAGCAGTGATAGAAAACCCCGTTGAAAATACTGATGGGAGACGTATACTGTCTCGAGCTGTAGTTGAGAAGCGTAGTGGTCAATATTTTGCCCGATTAACCGGAGCTCAGGGTTCAGGAATTCTAACCTCTATGAGCTTAGCTAACGGACTGGTGATTGTTCCTGAAGATAAGGTGCGAGTGGAGAAAGGGGATGTGGTTCAGGTGATGATGCTGGATTGGAGTGAGGAGGCATGATTTGATATTTGAAGCTTCAGAGTTTATTTTTAAAGCACCACCAACAATATCCAGGGCACGACGCATTTTAATTAAACCTTCAGCATCTTACCCTGTACCATATCCGGTAACTACCAGCCGTGATATACTGTCGGTTATAATAAAGGGTATTAGGCGAGTCAGTGATGCTGATATTCTTCTACTTGAAGGCAACCCCGGAGGCGATTCAATCTACCCGATATATCAAGCCTTGAGTTATAATTTCCCACGGGTATTAAGACTGGATGTAAAGGATTGTGTCTGGGTAGAGGTCGATAATCCTCTACCCAAGCCCCTGGCAGTTCCAACCTTCTGGGTACCTAACGTTATCCTGTCTAGCGACTATCTGATAACTGTGGCTCCCCTAAAGATTCTTAATAATAGAGGCAACCTCAGCATAACGAATTTACTCACAGTATTACCGAGCAGTAAATACCGCGGTGAGGCAGGAAGTGGCTGGGGGGATTTATATAGCCTGGGGATAGACAGGGTAATAGCTGACCTCTATTTTACGCTGCCCTTTGACCTGGGTATTATAGAAGCTCGCCAGAAGTTCACCAGTTTGGATGACCCCACCCGGGGTGAGACTGAGGACTATGGCAAGGTGTTTATTGGTGAGCCCTACGAGATAGATAGTGAGGTTTCAGAGACACTAGGGCTTAAGACAGAGTATCTTGACTTGATTAAGGTAGCCAAAGTGGAATTTGATTCTTGAAATATTTGGGTATAAACGGTTTTTGTGAATAACGAGATTATTACTGACCAACCGAAGCCACGCTGGTTTATTGATTTAGATTGGTATCAGCAGAGCAACCGCTCATTTTGGGCACTAGCTCAGAGCTGCTTATGCTCTCAGTGCCGCGAGCGGCTAAAGATAGGCAAGGTTTCGGCTGCTGACCTTTTGTCTACTATCAAAGATTGCTGCTCCAAGACCCCAGATTTTATTAATGACCGGTCGCCTATTTTAGAGAGTATATTCCGTCTTTTCCTGGCTAATGGTAACCAACCCCTCGATTTGGAGGACCTGGGGAATCAGTTGAGTGAGTGGCGTGGTGGTAATATCTACCGCACTTCGGCTGATATTTTATCTCGTCTCCTCAGCACTGACCAGCACTATGGTTTGTGCCAAGTTCAGGACTAGCTTTATATACCTAAGGTAATATATCACTAAGACTTTAACGCAACACAAGGGCTTGACAGCTACAACCCCAATAAGTACAATAATCTTTAACAATTAAGCGAGGAGATAATTAAAAATGAGCAGAATCCTACGTGTCAACATGACCGACCTAACGGCTAAGTTCGAGGATGTGCCGAAGAAGTACAAGCTAACGGGCGGGCGTGGTCTGACTTCAGCTATCACCTGCGCTGAGGTGCCACCCACCTGCCATCCCCTGGGACCCAACAATAAAATCACCTTCGCCCCGGGCATTGTCACTGGCACCACTGCCCCCACTTCGGGACGCATCTCCATCGGCGGTAAATCCCCCCTGACTGGCGGCATCAAGGAGACCAATTCCGGTGGCATGGCCTCTCGAAAGTTAGCCCGCCTGGGCATCAAAGCCATCATCATCGAGGGACAACCCAAGGAAAAAGGCAAGTTTTGGTTACTTAAAGTAGATAAGGATGGAGCACAGCTTCTGCCGGCAGCTACTGCGTGGCTGGGTAAGGGGCTGTATAAGACCTATCCCATGCTCTTCAAAAAGTTCGGCGAGAAGGTAAGTATCATCGGTATCGGCACAGCCGGGGAAAGGCTGATGGCCAATGCCGGCATCAGCGTCAATGATCCCGAGAACCGCCCCGCCCGCTTCGCTGGCCGCGGCGGTATGGGAGCAGTGATGGGCAGTAAGGGGCTCAAGGCTATTATCGTTGACGACACCGGCAGTCCCAGCGTCCCCATCGCCAACAAAGAGGTCTTCGATACCGGACGCAAGAAGCTGACTAAAGCCTTACGAGAACATGCTCTCACCAAGCCCGGTGGGGCGTTAAACACCTACGGCACGGCTGTCCTGGTCAACATTATCAACGAGGCCGGTGCCTTCCCCACCCGCAACTTCCGTGAAGGACGCTTTGAGGGAGCAGCTAAGCTCTCTGGCGAGGCTATCAACGAGATCTGCAAAAAGCGGGGCGGAGTAGGCATGACCGGCCACAGCTGCTCCATTGGCTGCATTATCCAGTGCTCCAACGTTTACCCTAAACCCGATGGCACCGAGCTGGTCTCCGTCCAGGAGTATGAGTCAGTCTGGGCACTTGGCGCCAACTGCGGCATTGATGACCTGGAAGTTACCGGCGAGCTAATCCGCCTGTGCAACGACTACGGCCTGGATACCATCGAGGCTGGGGTAGCTATCGGCATAGCTATGGAGGCAGGACTGGCAAAGTTTGGCGATAGCCAGCGTGCCATCGAGCTGATGCATGAGATTGGTAAAGGTACCCCCCTGGGCTACATCCTGGGTAACGGTGCAACGGCCACAGCCAAAGTGTTCGGTGTGGTGCGCTGCCCCACCGTCAAAAGTCAGGCGATGCCCGCCTACGACCCTAGAACCATTAAGGGCATCGGCATAACCTATGCCATTTCCACCATGGGTGCCGACCATACCTCAGGCTACACCGTCGCTCCCGAGATATTGGGCGTGAGCGGTAAGGTGGACCAGTTCACCATAGAGAAGGCAGAACTAGTACGCAACTTCCAACATGTCACCGCCTTCTTCTTTGACACCACTGGCCACTGCCTGTTCATTGCCTTTGCCATCCTGGACATCCCCTCTGGACTCGAAGGGGTGGTAGAGGAGTGCAACGGCGTGCTGGGCACCAACTGGACAGTGGATGACGTGATCCGGCTCGGTGGAGAGACCATCAAGATGGAGCGGGCGTTCAATGAGGCAGCCGGCTTTACCAAGACTGACGACCGCCTGCCTGAGTTCATGAATTATGAGAAACTCCCTCCCCACAACATGGTCTTCGACGTTTCTGATAAGATACTGGACAAGGTCCATACCCCCTAGAATTAAAGACATTTGACAGCGAGCCCCCTTCGCCGCCACGGTAGCGGAGGGGCTCGTCTTCTATAAATAAGTAGTGAAGTATACTAAATCTGACTGTTTTTAGAGGCGAAAGAATGATTACGGTTGAGGTCAGGCTCTACGCCACTCTGCAAAAATACCACCCCGGCTTGGGGATTGGCGAGCCCTTGGTCATCACACTGGACAATAAGGCTAAATTGGGAAACCTATTTGGTGAGCTGAAGATTCCTAAGGAGGAGATAAAAACAGCCTTCGTGAACGGCAAGTGTGAGGAAGAAAGCCACCTCCTCGAGGACGGGGACAGGATAGGCATCTTTTCCCCCATAGGTGGGGGATAAAGATGATCGAAGTACATCTCTATGGCAAGCTGCGCCGCTTCACTGATAACCAGGATCCCACCCGTGATTCCATCATTTATACCCCTGTCGAGGAAGGGGATACCATTGAGAATGTTGTCAGGCATATCGGCATCCCGCCTGATGCACTAAGCAGCAACATCTTCCTCAACGGGGAGTACTCCGCCATGGGGAGAAAAGTGAAGGATGGGGATCGCCTGGGAGTATTCCCGAACGATATGCAACTGCTGATGATATAACATCTTAGTCAGCATGAGGGGATAAAGCGATAAAGATGATCGAGGTACACCTCTATGGCAAGCTGCGCCGCTTCACTGATAACCAGGACCCCACCCGCGATTCCATCATTTATATCCCGGTTGAGGAAGGGGACACCATTGAGGATGTTGTCAGGCGTATCGGCATCCCACTCGAGGCACTAGGCAGCAACATCTTCCTCAATGGAGAGTATTCCGCCCTGGGGAGGAAAGTGAAGGATGGGGATCGCCTGGGTGTATTCCCGAACGATATGCAACTGCTCTATAAATGGTATTTCAACAAGATAGCGGGGGGTGAGTACGAGGAGCGAGGTTAAGGTCAGGCTCTAAACTAATATCTTATACTGAAGCGGGAGTAATTTCCGCTATATTCTGACCAGTTGGTTACTACTTTTACTACCCTGGCTGCAGGTGGCCCAACTTTAAGGTAGCCGATTAGCCCTTCTAACTGCTTTCTTTCTCCTTCAACGTTTACCTCTATCGCTCCTTCATCAGGCAGGTTGCGCACATAACCAGTCAGACCCAGCTTTGTAGCCCGCATGAATACAAAATCGCGGAAGAAAACTCCTTGAACACGACCATATACTATTGCCTGAATAGAGACTAGGTCAGTCATTGCCTATCACATTACCTCTGGGCAAGCCTTAATGGGAGTGGAAAGTGTTGCTTATCCAGTCGGTGTAAACCTCGCTGGTGAGCCAGCTCAATAGCTTCATAGAATTCCTGCTCATTCACCGGGCGAGTCAACTGAGGCATGTCAAAGGCTTTATAGCACGGGTGATACTGAGCCATAATGTTAATATAGGTATTAGTGGAGACCTCTTGGGCAAGAAAGCGTACTACCTCCTGAGTTCCAGCTAACCGGTTAGGCAGCACCAGGTGACGCACCAGGAGACCACGTTGGGCTACTCCTTGCTCATCTATCTGAAGGTCGCCCACCTGGCGATGCATTTCCCTGATGGCTGCTTTATTTACTCCAGGGTAGTCTCTTATCCCGGATAAATGTTCAGCGATTCGTTCATCGGAATACTTCATATCAGGCATATAGATGTCAATAATCCCATTCAGCAATTTCAAGGTTTCCACTGAATCATAGCCACCAGAGTTGTACACCAGGGGTAGATTAAGACCCATGCTCACCGCTAGCTCCAGAGCGTCCAGGATATAAGGGATTACATGGGTTGGGCTCACTAGATTTATGTTGTGGCAGCCCTTTGCCTGGAGAGAGAGCATCATCCTTGCCAATTCCTCCCTACCTGCATCGCTCCCTTCACCAAGCTGACTTATAGTATAATTCTGGCAGAAGACGCAGCGCAGGTTACAGTAGGTGAAAAATATAGTTCCTGAGCCATGCCTACCGACTAAAGATGCTTCTTCCCCGAAGTGATGTCCATAGCTGGAAACTATAACTCTATTTGTAATGTGGCACTTCCCATTTTCACCAGCCAGGCGATTAACCTCGCATTGGCGGGGGCATAGACAACACTTCTCCAGCATTGCTCTGGCTTTCTCAGCACGAGTCTTTAACTCTCCAGTGCTATAAAGCTGTTGATAAGCTGCTATCTGTCTTACTCCTCTACTTTTCTTTCCTTCTTTCTCTTCTTAATTACTTCCACAGTTGTTGGAGGTAGTAAGATGTCAGCTACCGATATTTTCTTGGCATCCTTTTTGGATTTCTTTGGCTCTCTATGTCTGTAATCTCGTTTGCCCATAGTAATAACCTCTATTTAAGTATGGTGAGCTACTGATATTGTCCATTAGAGTTTAGCAAAGAGAGGCTACCGTGTAAAGTTGGTTGAAAACTGTTCCAGTACTGAGCGGGCGGCTTGAGTCTCAGCTATTTTTTTGCTTTTGCCTGAACCCATACCCAGCACAGTATTACCCACTCTTACTTCAACGGTGAACCTCCTGTCATGGCCTGGCCCCAACGCTTCTATCACATAATAGGCAGGTGTTTGCTGCTGTCTAGACTGGACAACCTCTTGCAATTGCGATTTATAATCAACTCCGGCACCATGGCTAATTACCTTTTGTAGCTCGTTACTAAATAACCTTAGAACAAAGTCCTTAGTAATAGCTGGGCCTTGGTCAAGGAAAATAGCGGCAATCACTGCTTCCAGGGCTCCAGCCAGGTTAGCCGGCTTACCCCGCCCACCACTTGCTTCCTCGCCCTTTCCCAGATAGAGGTAGTCGCCAAGTCCAATGGCTCTTGCTACGCGGGCTAGGGTATCTCGACGCACCAGAGCAGCCCGAAGCTTGGTCATTTCCCCTTCAGTGCAGTAGGGGCAGTCCTGATATAGCTTCTGGGCAATGGTAAGACCTAAAACAGCATCACCCAAAAATTCAAGCCTTTCATTAGAGGCTTGAGCAAAGTTAGGGTTCTCGTTAATATAAGAGCTGTGAACCAAAGCTTGCTCCAGCAATGATAGGTCGTTAAACGAGATACCCAGGGTTTGTTGCAAAACGGCTAAATCAGCCAAAGCCATGCCTTCCTTTTTAAAATAGCTTAGTTAACCTAACAATTCAGCATAAATGGTTAAGCCTGCCCTGTCAAACTACCTTATTATTGCTACAGGCACAGCTACATGCTATAATTTTAGCGTGCTGGGGAATAGTCTAATGGTAGGACAGCGGACTCTGAATCCGTCAGTGTAGGTTCGAATCCTACTTCCCCAGCCACTAAAGGTAAGAAAGTTTCCTCATAATCCCTGTTCGATTAACAGGCGTTTGAGGAAGTCTGGATAACCATTTCATTGTCTACCACCAGTATCTTTGCCCCGCTCTACTTCTGGGGCTTTTCTTTCATTACTTCCGCTTTCTCTGTCAGCCCGGTATCAGCCACTACAGGTAGCTCAACAATGAAGGTAGCTCCCTTCCCCAATTTACTCCTGGCATGTATCATGCCTTTATGCTGGGTAATGATACCATGGCAGATACTCAGGCCCAGGCCTGTCCCCTTACCTACCTCCCTAGTAGTGAAGAAGGGGTCGAATATTTTGTCCAGATTTTCCTTACTAATCCCGGGACCATCATCAGTAATGGAAACCCTAATACTATGGTTTATCTTTTTTGTCTTAATCTGCACCTTTCCCCTATTGTGCGCCCCTATCATCTCTTTTTCAGCATTCAGGATAATATTAAGG